>MCNG01000068.1_pt1 | contig 35637 bp, 52 predicted proteins | sample 778231 | NCBI WGS metagenome assembly MCNG01 (sample SAMN04296815, study PRJNA304217) | bioreactor metagenome | isolation source: sea sediment enriched with benzalkonium chloride | place: Turkey: polluted region of the Marmara Sea
AGATGAACCTGGATCAGGCTAGAACTCAACCTCTTGCCCTACTTCACGCTTGTGCTGGTTTTCGTACATTTCGATGAGCATGCCCACAACCTGTTCACTGGCTTTCATGCTCTTGTTGGTGGCTCGAACGACTGTCAGGGCATCGAATCCCACCGCCCCTACGTAAACCACATCTTTAAGGGTCTTGCTGGGAGATTCATTCCACAGACAGCTCACTGCTGGCCGCCCTTGATGCGTCTCTTTAATGAACGCATGCAAGCGCCCCTCAACCTTGGCGAGATAGGTCTCCAGGCTCGCCTTGAGTGTCGTGTTTTCGTTCTGCGCGGTCATCGTGTTAGCCCTCGACTCTGAATTCGATACCTCCTTTATAACGCCCACGCCCGCCCACTACACACGAACCCTTTTCACACACGTCAGCACCACCTTGTCCACCTACCTCCCCGCGAGCGCATGTAACTGCACTGGGTTGAGTTGCGCGCATATCTCCATATCCCAAGAATCGTGAGGACTGAACGCCACTGGCGTCTACGGGGCAGAAGACCCCACCACGATTTACAGAAGGGGGGAGCGGCCAAAGCCGTTCCAATCGACGGATGCTGGTAGGAGGCACGCCGTGGAACACCGCACAACATGGTTGGCAGAGCTTACGGAGCAGGAGCTACGGGACATTAACCCGTGGTTGATCCTGACCTCTGAGAAGGCACGCGGCTTCCTAATAATGTCGGCTCGGGATGCACTCGGCAGATACCGGAAGTTCGGCCTTGCACAGATGAGCAATGATGAGCTGCTGCACGAAATTTACCCAATGCTGCACGATGCACTTCCCGGCATCCTTGCGAACTGCTCCACATCGGTTGAGCCGGAGAATCGTGATCGCTTCATCTATGGCAGCCTTCGACGCTTGATCCGCTGCCGCCTTGCTGAGCAGGTTTTCGGACAGGTAAGTCCTGGCGACCTCATTTATATAGAGGAAGTCTCCCGTACTCCCGATGATGCTGACGACTCCTACCTGCCATCGGCTCACTCGTTGATGCTTCCTTACATAGCGGACGTGAACAGCTACCTGGAGGCTCATGCCAATCACCAGCCCCAATTCCTCTCCGAATCTCAGTTCGTACCAGAGGAACATGTCCAGTTGGTCCACCTTCTGATCGAGCGCTTTCGCCACTACCTAACCAACCGGGAGGTGGACGTACTGCGCAACCTGCTTTTGAACTACCAGGATCGATCAATGGTGGCCCTGGAGGTTGGCACCACTCCGAAGATGGTTTCGCGCTACCGGCAAAGCATTCAGAAAAAGATGAAGGCCGTGCTCGGTCAGCTTGGATGGTCCAGCGCCGAGGTGCAGGCATTGCTCGGAAAGCAGCGCCCCAGTGAAAAAACAGCAGTCTGAGGTGTTGATGAACGACTTCTCCCCAGCGGAGTTCCTACGCCGCGAGGTCTTCCCCCGGCTAGATGCAGTGCAAGCGAACCTGCTCGATGGTTTTGATCCTAAACAACGCACTGGCAGTGGCTCCTACCCACTGACTTGCCCCGCCTGCAAAGCTAAAGAGGCCTTCTATTTCCCATTCAGTGGATTTATCAACTGCCCCCGGAAAAAGGAGTGCGGGAAATCGACCAGTATCTGGGACGCGATGCTTCTGAGCGGCTACGACCATGGGGAGATATTTTCCACCCTCTGTGAAGCAGCAAGGGTCGAGCCCCCTAAGCGGGATCAGGCAGGCGCTCAAGCTAAACGTGAAGGCGCTGCCGAAATCCGAATAGGCAAAGCGATCTGGCAGATCACCCAGAAGATGGCCAGTGAGAACTCAGCCGCACTCAAGTCATTTCAAGACGCAAGGGGCTACTCCCCTGAACACATGGCAGCCATGCGTCTTGGCTACTACACGACGCCTCAAGAAGTTCTATCGCGCCTCACTGCACTGGGGTTCACCAAAGACGACGCGGTAGCTTGTGGTTACGTCGAGACAGATGAATCGGGCGCCCTGCTACCTGGGCTATCCAGTAGGGTAATCGGCTATTGGCCTCACCCAGATGGTGAGGACCGGCTGTGGGGGCGTATCCCTGTCGGCACTGGTGATAAACAGGTCAAGAAGTACAAGTTCTCCGTCTCGCTAAAGAAGGAGATTCCATACCTATTCAGCCAGCGTAAGGCCGGTGTTCTTGTGTGCGTTGAAGGCACCATGGATGCCTGGGCGCTACAGCTTTCCGAAATCTGGGGCTGCGCAGTGGGCGGTGCTTCCATCAATGGATCACAAGCCCTCTATCTCCAGAACCGGGGCGTCGCCGAGGTTGCTCACATGGTTGATGGTGATCAGGCCGGCTGGAACGGCGCGATCACCTCAATTCGTAATTGTGAGTCACTGGGAATTGTCGTGAGCATCATCCCTCTCGGCGCAGGCATGGATGACGCGGATGCCCTGCTCCGCTCAGGCCAGTCTGGAATGCTTCACACGCTCGTCGGGAAGCGAATGAACGCAGGGCAATACCTCGCGTTAATGCTCCGCTCCCTCTACAACGTCGCGGCGCCGGATGTACAGGCAGTCAACCGCATACATGCGGTAGCCAATTGCCTAACACCGACCTCCCGAATCATGTTCGACAAGCACGCCGCTCTACTGGGCGTGCGGGTCGATCTGCGCCTAGAAGCGGGTCGGCTTTTTGGGCAATTGCTTCGAGCCGGAATGGGCTTGGACGAAGCCATTTCCAATGTCCGCCGCAGAACAGGCCACGTCATATCCATAGACAAGGAAGAACCGAATGCCTGAAAGCGCACCCGCTCAACGAGGCCCATTCCGCCAGATCGTTCACTTGATTCTCATTGTTCTACTGATCCTTTACGCCGCGAAGGTTTACCTCCGCGACCCGAACTACAGGCATGTGGAGGTTTGCTACATGCCTTACAAAGTCGCCCACCTTGTTTGGGTAGACGTATGGGGTGCCTTGGTCACTGATGACACGGCATCCCTACTAAAACACAGCCGCGACTTGACCCACTTCTTCAAGGTCTGCACCGATGAAGTGAGCACCTGGACGTTGCTGCGGAGCCACGGAACCAACCCATAAATAGCAAAGGATGACTCACATGGCTGAGAAGTCGAACCAACCGAATATCACCTTGCCGCAGCGCACCATCACTATCACTGGTGAGTACAGCGCACGCATGTGTCAGAACACTGTCCGCGTCTCTCGAATCGAGCAGCGCGCAATCCAGATCGCTATGGCGCCGCCCGCGATCCGCGATGCAGGTCGCCGCGCAATGGACCGATTCGCACAGGCAACCGCTCAGTTCGAATCCGAGCTGGCACAGATCGAGCGGGAGCTGGAGGCATCCAGCCGTGGTGGCAGCCGTCGCCGCAATGGCGGTCAGGCGCGTGGTAATGAGCAGCGCCAGGGCCAGAGCCGCGACAATTCTGCGGCAACTGGCTCCACCCCTGCTAAGGCGGGAGCAAAGCCAGCTGCTAAGCCTGCCGCACCAGCCAAAGACGCCTCGAATGGTGGCGCCTCGAAAGGTGAGCAGGCTAAGCCAACCAAACCCAGCGCTACGACCGCCAGCGTTCAGGGTGCAGCAGCTTCCAAACCGGAAAACTCCAAGCCCCAGAGCGCCGCTGAACCAGCCGCAACGAAGGAGGCCGTCATCGCTCCAGCTCAGAGTGCCGAACCTGCGCCAGCATCTGAAACCGTCACTGCTGCCGAAGCCGCCACTCCGGCCAATCTCCAAGCCCTCTAACACATCGGTGAGACTATGGGACTGCATAATCTAAAAGATGCTGGTGGCCTGATTCCAAACTGGGTCACGGCCTGCTTGCTGAACGCTGCGTTTCTGGCCATGTTCGTCGTAGCCCAGTATCGGTACGACTCCAAGCCAAGTGCAATTGTGGCGAGCGCCTGCACCTTGGCGATTTTGCTGTCTCTGGTCTTGGGCCTCGGCCTGCTGATCCGCGAGATTGTGCTTGCCAAAACGGGCGAGGTTGCGAGCGCAGTCAGTAAAGGCATGATGGCTGGGCTCAATCTGAGCTGGGCCATCACCTGCCTTTCCTTCATCGGCTACGTGGCCTGGAATCCCGTCAGCGCGTATGTGGCTTCGAACCTGACAATCGTAGCCAGTGGCGTGGTGGCTTTGGCAATCGTTGCCATCGGCTACTTCTTTGCAGCCCCAGCCGGGCGCTCCAGTGGTGAAGATGCAAGGGAAAGTCACGCTCTGGTCGCCGTTCCTGGCATAAAGCCTTCGGTGCCACAGCAACCCGCATTCCAAGTAACGATTGCCGACCTAACCCGACTCCTAACCCATCAGGCCGGTCGTGCAATCGGTTACGCGGGCTCGAATGTACTGTTCGATGACGCTTTCAGCCTGGAACTGGACGCCAACGAACGGATTGCCCGCGTGTACAGCAATACGAACCTCGTCAATACCGAGGAATTCCTCTACTGGCGCCTGCACATGCTGATGATGGGCTCTGCGGCTGAGAAGGTACTCACTGGTAAGTCGAGTCAGGCCGCCCTAGATGACCTAACGTCTTTCGACCACCTTGCAAGCAACTACCTCACCCTACGACCTGATCGAACCTTCAATGCGGCCCCCATAAACGTGCATGAAGCCCAGATCAAGGCGTCACGCATTGCAATGCTAAGGAAGAATGTCTTCGACCGCTGCTATGCAGCCTGCGTTGAGAATCGCAAGGTGCTGGCCGATCTGGTGAAAATGATGCGCACCCGCAGTGTGCTCACCTACGGAGATATTCGGCAGCACCTTGAGCGAGTGACCATGCCAGAAGGATTCCCGGTTGCACGGTTTGACGATGATGAGGTGCTACTGAAAGCGTTGCTGACTCACGACGACCACCCCGAAGTAACTCTAGAGGGCGCAGCAGTCGTCGCGAGCGATGCGGACGACCAGGAGCACGATGCTACTGTGGCAAACTTTCCGCACAAGCCTGCACAACACAACGACCGCCAGACCGCCGACGCGGCCAACGAAGAACCACAAGCAACCACCCTGACTGCTTGAATGGATTAGGGGCGAACCGTAACTCGGTTCCGCCCCGTATTCTTAGAATCATAGAGGGCCTGATCGGCTTTCTTGTACGCGGCACTCGCATCCTTTCCAAGCACTGTCATCCCACCGCTGAACGTACACCTAAATTCAGCTCCCCCCTCCCCTGTCATTGCTACCAGTGCGAATTTCTCTCTCAGCCGGTTGAGCACTATTTCGGCATTAGCTAAATCACAGGCAGGCATGAGCAGGGCGAATTCTTCACCGCCCATTCGGCCAACATAGTCAGTGCTTCGCACGCCATCCTCTAGGACCTTCGCCAGCTGGCAAATAACTTGGTCGCCAACAGGGTGGCCGTGGGTGTCATTCACTTTCTTGAAGTGGTCAATATCAAGGACTGCCAGAGAGCAAGTCTCTCCACGCTCCGACATGCGCCGCATAATGGAATCGAACTGCGAGCGGTTGAGTAGGTTTGTAAGCGGATCGCGACGCATACGATTTTGCAGTGCGACAGAGCGCCTGATCGTAGATTTGAGCACCTTGATGAAGGGCTCTTTGTGGAGTGGCTTTCTGATAAAACCGTCTGCACCCGCAGCAATAGCGATCAGCTGTTTTTCGCTGTTACCTTCGGCAGAGAGGAAGATGATCGGCATAGTTGCCTCTCTGTCCTGGCGGATTATCCGGGCCATCTGATCACCTTCGCACTCCGGCAAGTGAAGATCGCTGATAATCAGGTCGGGCTGGAATGCGTCAATAGCGTCAAGGACTTCTACCGCATTCGGTATGTGCAATACCTCAACCCCAACCTCCGCCATGTACTTCGTGGCAAGGTAGGCGTCAGTCTTACTGTCCTCAACCAGGAGCACACGGTAGCCCAGCATTGTCCGGTCCCTCATCCAATCTCGGATGAGGTCACGGACACGCTTGGGCTCGTCCTGCACGCTCGTTAGCCGAACGTTACCTAAACTGGAAAGCCGTCTGCGCTCATCAAAGGTGATGGCCCGATCAGTCATTACGATGATCAAGCGATCCTCGCCGCCATGTTCGAGCTGACCGCAAAGCGTGTTGAATGAGTCCGGCCAGTCTAGGACTTGATTTCCAACAAGCAGCACAGGCACCTCGCTGACGCTTATGTCCATGCTGTAGCTGCCGCCAGACAGGTCAGCTTCAACCATTTGGATACCAAGCCTTTCGAGGAAACTTGCAGTCGATGCGGCTGAGCATTTATCAGCATGCAAGTACATGACTACTGGCGCTGTATCGGTAGCGCGAGAATGTGGCTGGCCCATTACAAACATCCCATAGCGTGTGTCCTGCTATTGTCAGCTCATGCGAGGGCCATGTCGCTTGTGCGCCGCCATTTCTGCTTGCGTACACCGTGTTGTCTGAGAGCGTGCTGGTGTTGTTCAGGCAGGAGGCGGGGTTGAGTGAAGTTCCGGCCCCTCAGCTCTCAGATTCGGAAGCGAGCGTTGATGTGAGCCCGCACGGTGGGACTTGGCAGCTCGGCTCCCATGCTCGGGCGCGGGCGGCGCTGATTCCCGATATTTGGGAGTCAGGCGTGAGTAGGCAAGATCGGCTCTGAGGGCTCAGCCCCCGTGCCGTGGCTTGAGATTCGGCTTCCAAATCTACCTCCCGACGCCAATGTTCAGCACTTCGAGTAGTCAGATGGCACCGCCACTTCACAACTTGCGTATCGGCTACTGACACCACCCCCTGCCCGCAGGAGATACCAGCACCTCACTTCCAGAGACTGGCAGTCACCTCCCGCTCCCAATCGGTCGATCCCAGGATGCGTGGTTGCCCTCTCTCGCGTCCTATTCTCGGGCTTTGCGATTTCCACCCCTCGGCGCCAGCGTTGAGGTTTGAGGATTTTTCGCTTGGCGACTTGCAAGCGGCTGGGATTCGACTCACCAATTCCCAGGCTCTAGTCCGAGGATTAGTGCCAGCAGTTCAGTGACACTGCTCGACTGCATTCACTATGGCTCCAGTTCAATCGCACAGGAGCCACCATGACGACGAGCACCGATCAGGGCGTTATCGCCCCCATCCGCCCCTCCCCCGCACCTGATACCCCACAGTGGGGGGCCGCAGATGCCCTAGCTGCTGCCAAAGAGGGCTGGGGATTGTTCGAGACACCTGACAGCGAGAATGGGCCATGGCAAGCACAGGCTTTCGATGACCCAGCGGCTGCAACCGCTCAGTTTGGGGTCACTGTGCCGAAGCTTGCAGGTGACGACCTAGCGTGGAGACTGGTCTTCCATGGCAAGGCGGGCCACCACGCAGCTGCCAGGGCGTTCCTGGCTGCTCACAACCCTATGGAGTGGGCCTCTATCGAGAAGGTCGGGGTAGCACTAGGGGAATACCAGAGCACAGCAGCAGCTGACCCCAAGCCATGGTGGAGTGGTGCCCATGCCGAATCCTTAGCACAGCATCCGAAAGTTGAAAGGGCTGTCCCCCAGCCGCCACCCATGGTCGCAACGATCAGCAATGCAGCTTCGGCGCTTGCGCTCCCAAATGGGCGGGTGCTGCTCACGTCATGCTTGGGAATCGATCTGATGGACAGTGACCGTGAGGTGACATTCTGCACCCTCTCTGCGGACGGAAGTCTTTCCCGAGTAAAGGTGTGCGTTGGCGCTGAGTGGGAGATACATCTACTTGCCTTTGCGGCTCTCAAGCCAAGTATTGCCGTCATTGAGATTGAGGCGGATGAGGTGTTGTCCATGCACAGCCGGCTGAAAGAGAGTCTTGCGAGCGGTATGACCCCAACTGACGCTGTAGCGATGCTCTCCCGCTAGAGACACATCCAGCCTGGGCAGTTTTAAACGTACTGCCCAGAGCCTCGCCCCTCATTTCCCATCACGCAGCTTGAGCATTCGACTTAGCGATGACGCCCGAAAGAGTCTCGTTGAAGCGGACCTGAATCCACTGGAAGTGATCTTCCTCGGCGCCAGGAAAGGCTTCGCTCAACTTGTCAGCAAGCGTCCTATCGCCAGCGTCTATCGCCATGAAGCGCTGCATCCCCTGGTCATCACCGAGAAAGCCAAGCGCCAGCGCAGTACCTGTGAAATTACTGCTACCGAACCAGATAGCACGCCCATGGCTCGCGCTCTCATACAGGTCCTGGAGGATGGCACGAAACATCCCGGTGCCATACGCCTTCATCAATGCCTCTCCGAGGTCAGAGGCGATGAAGCCCAAAGGCATTTCTGGGGTTTTGGACAGCCCTTTTGCGAATTCCCAGCTGACCAGGAACTGCATATGACGCATAACCGTGCATTGCTTTGGGTGATCCTCTGCAAATCTGAGCACCGCGTATTGCCCTACCATGGCTTGCGTGAGGTCATCACTCATCATCGCGGCCAAGCCCGCCTTCCTGCGCATCAGGGTGTAGTGCGCGGCGATAGCGAGTTGCCGGACCAGCACGCCGATAGGGTCAAATGAGTGCTCCGGCACGACGACGATGTGGCTCATGGCCCCGTTGCTATAGACCGCCCCTAGCGAGGACGCTGGCAGCACATGCGACGCGGCTCGTATCACAAGCACATCTTCGAGACTGACACCGAACAGGTTCTGAACATAGCTGCGGGCGTGGTCAACGGCGTAATCCGTAACGGTATCGGCTACCGGCCTGTAGGTGTTGATGCACTGGCCAAGCGCGAGGCGATTTTCGTTTGATACGGACAGAGCGTTGATGTGCCCAGGAATCCTCTGATGGGATTTAAGGCTCTCGCATTCACCAACCTGCTCAGTTAAAACTTTCCCGCGTTCAGTCGTGAATCCTACGAGAGAGCCTTGGTTATCTAGCAGCCAGTGATGGCGGTCTAGCTCGTAGAGACTTAGGTCAGAGACGCAGGCCGATTCGTTCATACACCCTCGCTTGCCGTCATACCCTGCGTTGGGGTTCGGCGTATTTATCGGTTGTGCTATGGGCGCGTAAACCGTGCCCGCATACCTGAAAGTGCGGAGGCAAAGGGCACTGAATCCAGGGATGCTGCCTCAGAAAATGCGGGGCTACACCGGCCTCTTGCGCTGGAAGCCAACCGACACAAGCAGGACCTGCTCTGGCAGTCGAATCAAGCGGCCTACTCGTCCACGGCGGGCCTGCACCAGCACACCATTCCCCTACCCCTACAAGCGATCAATAGGCCTACACGTTCGTTTCTGTGGAGCACCCATCAGCGTGGCTTCGCACTCGATTCCAGTCCTTGCCTTTGGGGATTTTGCGATCAGGCAACCCGCCCACAAGTGACACCGCAAGTGCAGCCGTATGGTTGTCCCATTACAGACCCCAGAGGAAAGGCAACATGATTAACGGCCACAAGATAGCGATCCAACTGCTGCGAGAAGACGGCTATGCCGTTGTTGTTTTCTCCCCCGAGCGGCTTGGCCGAATGAGCCGAGAGGACATGGAATCCTTCTTGATGAAGATGGGCAACGAAGCCATTGATGAGCTACCAAATGAGGGAGACGATTCCTGACATTCAAGGGGTGCCTTCGGCTATCTTTCACCATCCCGGCCCAGCCTATGCAGGAGCGACAAGCTTTGACGAGCAGCAACGAGGACATGCACATGGTGCCGATGGCTTACCTGACTGACGAGCATGAAGCTGCGGCTAGGAAGGCTGAGCGGGATGCACTCGGGCTGCTGATGCTATCCGGGGACCCTGACGGCCTGCTTGATTTCTCGCCCAGCATGTTCACCGGAAAGGACCATCATGCTCTCTATCGAGCGCTTGAAGCCTTGGCAGCCAGCTATCTACCCATGGATGTTGTCACCGTTTCCGAGGCACTTGATCGGGCCGGTGAACTCCCGTTGGTTGGTGGCGTGGCGGGGATCGGTCATTACGCGGTAGATGCTCCCCGGCTGACAACCTACGCTTTGTCCCGAGTCATCCTAGGTTATGCCTTGGCCCGCTATGCGATGGTGCGTCAGGCAAACACCACGAAGGTGGCAGTACGGTTTCGGGAGGCCGTGGAGAACGGATGGGCGCACGGTAGAGCATGGCTAGCAACCAGGGATGAAACTCGGCGCCTTGGCCTCCCAGACGCCCGCCCGGTACGGGCAACTATTGGGTCTGCTATGTCTTCCGGCGTACTGGCGACCAGCAGTAGATACGAAGCTCCAGCGGTGCCGAATGGCATCCTGCGATCCCCGTCCCTGCCACATCGCAAGATGGGCACCGACGATCCGAGCATCCTCGTTTGTTGCTCACCGTAATGTTGATTCGCAAACAGTCATCGAAGCGGTACGCCGAGCAATCCTCTGCTGAAAGCTGCCGGCATGTGACGCCCTGTAGGGGGCGGCTGGCTCGCCCCCGATTCCATGCAACAGGAACAGCGTGTTGTTCAGGATCAGGAATTGAGCCAGTGTATGCGCCTGCGACCGACTCGGTGCCGAGAGCATGCCTCTCGATGACGCGGGATTGAGCATTCAGCGCCAGCTCACGCAGCACCATTGAGCATCGAGGCGAGCCGGGAATCCTCAAATCCTTATGCCGGCGTTCAGCACCATCATCACCAGCCCCCAGATTGCGCTTCGAGCATTTCACAAGCTTTGCGCTGACACAGCCGCATGACCCATATCGTTTCCCTAGTTCTTAATCACTGAGGAAGACGATCATGAAATCCAGCATTCCCGCCCTGCGATCACTCGGCATCACAGGTAGCGCGTGCCCTGTCACGAAAGTGCTCGCGCCCAATGTTTCCCGTAGCTTTGGCAGTTTCAACATCAGCTACTGCCGCCAACGCGCCGACTACGGCTGTGATACGACCGCGATTGTATTGGAGGGCCGTGTATTCCTCATTCTTAACGGGTATCACGCTGAACCGCTTATCAACGCGGCAACTGAAAACGGCATCCAGGGGTGCGTGGACTATTTCGTCGAGAACATCGCCCAGGCTAATGCACTTAGCGAGCACTTGATGGCGGCAGGGGTTGTCAGTGACCCATTCAACTTAATGGGGACTGCGCTGGAGGTTATGGGCCAGCACAACGTCGAAACCCTAGCGAAGGCTGCGGCTTGACCAAACAGGGCACAGGAACGGAAGGAGCGGTATATGGCATTCGATTGGGCCTCATTGTCCCCTGCCGATCTACGAGACGAAGCATCCATGTTCCGCCATGACAACGATGATGGCTCGGACTGCTACTTCGACGCTGAGGCTGCCGATTGGCAGCTCCAGGTCATCGACCCTAACACTGTTGACGCATTCAGCGATGTTGAAGGTGCGAAGGACTGGCTGCGGGATGAACTCAGCTCGCTTCGAGCCAGTGGTTTGGAGAATCGTGCTGCCGGGTACGAGCAGATGATCCAGGATGGTATCGAAGACCCGGTGATTATCGGTGCCAGCGAGCGCCGGCTCGCGCTTTGGGACGGCTGGCACCGCACGGCAATCGCCATGGTTCGGGGTGAGCAGCTACTGGCAATCGTGGGCACCAAGGTTGCGGCAAGCCCAGCTCCCAAGACAGGGGCCGAGGAAGTCCCCTTTCTATCGACAGCCAGCGGTGACACAGCCCGGCCTGCCTGATGATGGCCACTCCCAACCAGACATAGGACCTACCCCATGACCAACATCACTACAGCCCCGCAGTACAAAGCCGAACTGGCCGCACGCGTCGAGCAAGGGCACCGTGGCGATTGCGCGAAGCGCTTCACTGGTGCAGCTGAATGCACTTGCGGGCACGCTGATGCAGAGGCAGCCCTTCAAGGCGTTGGCGAAGCAAGCGGGACAACCTATTCACTGTTCGAGCTGGTGAGTGCGGCAAACACGGTCTACGTCGAAGCGATGGAGGCGGTAGAGAGGGGCTTCGGTCATTTCGTTACCACGGCATCCGACAAGGATCAGCTGCGCCTCAGCTGCTGCGACGACACCGACTATCACTTCGAAGACCAGCAGGTAGCGCTCCTGACCACAGGCGAGGTGCTGGCCATCGACTGCCCCACCGATCCCGATGATGAAGGCACCACCTACCGGCTTCTGCTGACCGTGGAGCGTCCCTTGAGTGCGCATGACCTCATGACCAAGGCCTGAACCATGCACTCACCAGCAGCCGACATGAACGGCGCTGGTGGGGCAAGCAGACACGCTGACCGAGGACCTGGGATCGGTATTGAGAATGTGACCAGTAATTGGCAATCCGGCGATGACACTGCGAAAGCGGATGGATCATGAACGCATCCCAAACCAACGCGGACGCACAACCATGACCAACAGCACTCCCATCGTCACCACGCTGCATGCCAGCTCCAACGGCTTCCACGATTACGATGTGATCGGGCATCCGTTACTTCGCCGGGTAGCTATCCCGCACGGCATCAAGGACGGCGAGCAGTTCAACGTCTACTACGGCGAAGCCAGCAAAGGCGGCGCCGCGTGGCGTGGCGGCATCGAGAAGTCCCTAGAGGCGTGGCTGAGCCTGCATGCCCTGACGAACACCCTCAAGCCCAAGAACGATGTTGCGCAGAAGCTCTTGGTCAAGCTCGCGTATGTAGGCCGTACCGTGGAGCCAGGGTGCTTTGGGGGGCACTTCTACTGTGTCGGAGTGCCGGTCAAAGACCTGCCGGACGCATGCTTGCTGGGCACCCAGCTGGGCGAAAGCTTCGGTGGTATGGGGTGGGATCAGATCGGCCCGCAACGCTACATCGTGTTCCGCGACGCACACGTCAGCCGCTGATAAAACCCAGACACAGGGGCCGAAAGGCCCCTTTTTCATGTCCGCCTTCGGCGTCCTGGTGGGGTTCAGGCAAAGCGGGTTGGTGAGCACGCAGCCGAGGCGGAAGCCCAGTGCGCCCGAACCATCAGGACTGTGCATTCTGCGGAGGCTGGCGTAACAAAACCGTGCATGCGCTGCGGAATCCCATCATCTGCCCTGGCGATTCGTGCTGGCGGGCGATGACACAGCACAGCAGGTGGGAGCATGGGCACATCGAATCGACACCGCCGACGCCTACTGAACGACACGGCGAATCACCGGGGAACACATCATGCCCAGCACCAGCACCAGCACCAGCACCGAGCCCAAGTACCACACCCTCTATGGCCTCAAGTACCGCATTGTGGCTGAGTATCCCGATTCCGAAGAAGGGACTCGGGACGCCAATCAGTACATGGAAGCCAATCCCGGCGTAGGTGTCCTGGCGGTCGAGGATGGGAAGATCATCCTGTCACATGAAGACGATCCAGGCGCAGCAACAGACGTTGATCTGGTCATCAATCGCATGAAGGCCAAAGCCAAGGCTGACCGTTGGGGGCGCGGTTCGGAATCGGTGGGTTTGACGCTCATCATCGTGGACGTGAGCCGTAGCGGCTCCTTTGCGTGGCAGATTGCCGGGCAGCGCGTGAAGCTGGCGCAGGTGCGAGCCCTGCTGGAGGAAGCGGCGGCGAAGGGCGAGCTTCCCACCGAGGGGCCGAGAAAGGGCTGACCGACAAGGGCGCCAGCGTCCGGGTTCCCAGTGTGGGTGCTGAGCATTTCGCATGCCCTGCGCCACTCCACGCTGACACAGCGAGACGGGCCGAATCGTTACCCCATCGACTACCAACACGGGGCATCCAACATGACCAGTCTCAATCTCCGCTTCTACCTCGCCGGCTACAGCGGCCTTCTGTTGCCTCGCGCTATGCGCCGCCTCCTGGCTCGCACCAACCTGCACCGTGCATGGCTGGCCGGCGACATGGGAGTGTTTACGGAAGAACGCCCAGAAGGCATGGTTGCGTGCGGTGTCTGCGACCGGGAGTGGATTCAATTCCGCAAGGGTGCGGGCCGGGCGCCAGCAAAGCTGCGCACCATTGCCATCCACCTCATTTCTCCGTTCGGGCGTTGAGCCGGACGGGATCACCCACGCAGCGAGAACAGACCAATGCAAGTCACGCACACACGCAAGAGCTTCCTTTACACCAGCTGGGACAGCGGCGACAAAACCACACTTACAATTGCCATTACCGCTGATGGGGTTTCGCTCCACCACATCGACCGAGGCTACTTGAATTCCCAATCGACCATGCTCAATCTGAGCGCGGACGAGGCAGCAGACGTTGCAGCTCGCATTGAGCGGGTGTTGCGAGGGGAGGCGCCGCAGAACCGCCTCGACGAGCCGGGAGCAAAGCTCGTTGTTACGCAAGCTACCGATGGCGATCCATACCGCGAGGGAGTCTCGCTGGCCCTGGATGACGGTGGCGCTTGGGACCAGCAATTCGACTTCCAGATGGAAAAAGGTAGCGCCAGCAGCCTCGCGGCCATTCTTCGAGCCGCCCAAGCTTAACCAGCACCTGCACACATGCTCCGGGGGTTCAGCCCATACCCCCGATGGGCGGCAGCGTGATCATGCAAGCCCGAGCCCGAACGATAAACTGGTCCTTCCATTCGGTACTGCTCATCACTGGCTCCTGCTTGGGTTCAGGTCGAGACAAGAACCACGCGGGACCAATGTTCAGCGAGGGCCGTGCATCAACGTGTGCAGCAATGGGCAATGGGCAGCGCAGCAGCTCAGCGCCGCGTATCGGCAAAGCAACGCCAGTCACCCCCTTGGTATAAACCCGGCGCCTGCATTGTGGGCAAGCAAACTCACGCTTAAACAGCGAGCCATCGATTGAGCTTACCTTCGTTGCCAGCAACGGATCGCCCAGCGCAATACCGTAGGTTTCGGCTGCCTTCCAGAAGACCTTCATGTACCGGCGAAAGTAGGCATCAGCCTCAGTAAGACTGAGTGTTCGTCCGCGCTTCTTTGCACTGGTGACGGAAACTGAGGCGTATATCGGTTTGAGGTCGCCCCGGATACGGTTGGGCAGCAGCACCACACCGATAGGGCGCAGCCAGTCCACCCCGCACTTGCACGCAACCTTGACGCCGATAGGGCGAGCTGGCGTCTGCGCGAACTGGCTCAAGTCATCGTAAAACGCCGAACCCGAACATACGGCTTGAGCAATATCGGCTGCGTGATCTACGTCCTTGGCGACGAACACAGGGTTGGATGCGGTCAGATCAGCCCCCAGGTGGCCCGTGGAAGCGTTCTTGCCAAAAAGCCATAGCGTGGGAACCCCAGACGCAAAACGTTGCGCTGTGCGCTCGTAGGTGGCTTGGGCGGACTGCCGCGTAAGCTGGACCTCGATTGCGAGCGCAGGCCCGAATGCAGAAGGTCCAACCAGCACATCAGCTCGCCAGTCATCCATGCCGGCCTCCAGCTCAACCGTGAAACCCAATTCCAGGAGACGAGCGTAGACGGCCAGCTTCTGGGCGGCGTGCTCGGGGCTTTCGTGCGAGACATAGCCCTCGGGAGCCTCACCTGGGAAGTGGGAGAAGAACCGGGTGATTCCCCCGCGCCAGCGAACGGTCTTGGCCACGGCGGGGAGCTTGGTGTCAGGCATCAACACCTCCCGCAGCTTCGAGCGCTTCACAACCTGCCGCCATTCCACATCAGGCAGGAACGCGCCAATGACTCGCTTGCCATCCACGATTGCTGTGCAGCCCATGCGCCTCTATCCCCCTCACTTCACAACGCGGGCATCGAGCATTTGCTTCGCCCCCTGACCGATCCCGATGACACAGCCAGTGCCCGGTGATGATTGATCCATAGCGAAGACCAGCCACCAACCAGAGGATAACGGCAATGGGGATCAAGGCGCAGAACGGCTACATGGCGTTCATGGCAAAACAGCTCGTAGCGGCGATCAGCAACTGCGGGAATCCGTTCATTGAGGAATACCTGGACAGCATGGATTGCAGCGTCGAGGCCGAGGTGTCGAACCTGCGCGCCCTCCAACAAAGCGTTGCCCGCAATCCTGGCGGCGATCAAAGCCGGGCATCTGACGTGCTGAACAAATGGCTCTACGGGTGGAAGGCTGCCGACAAGTGCCTTGCCTGCATGGGTCTCAAGCCCTCCGCTGCGTGGGCAGAGGGTTACTACAAGGCCGGTCGGGCGTAAGCGTTCCGACCTACCGTCAAATCACAATCGAGGATTCCACATGTTCAAGCTCATCGCCGAACTCATCGAGCGTCGCCGGCAGCGTCGCTACTGGCGGTACATGATCAAGCTCATGGATCAGTCTGGCCCGGTAGTCGTGCAGACGTACCCGGTTCAGCCGCCCCAGCAGAAGTAGCCGGCGCCAGCCGATGCGTGGTGATGAGCGCTGACTTCCAGCCTTGGGCGGTGAGCATTACCTGCTTTGCCGCCCACGCATCCGGTGACACTACCGGACGCATGGGAGGATTCACCACATCGAAAACACGCCCAGCTGCGAGTCGGTGGGGTTCAGGTTAGGAGACGATGATGCACGAAAGTTCAGATTGGCCAAGCACGCTTCGTCCAGAGCGGGTTCCAGCTCTACAACCACTCCGATGCAGTGGTGGATGCCGCAAGCAAGGCAGAGTGAGCCCAAGGCTTATTGGCTGAGAACAACGTCTGGCTCACGCCTGAGCGCGTGCTGGCAGCCGTGGCGACCAACTTGGTGGGGCTGGCAAATACAATGCTGGAGCACGCCGAGGAAATCCTCAAAGCCAACCTGTACGGCGCTGTGCTTGTCCGCCCGGAACGCCCTATCAAGACCTCAGCCGAGGCAGTAACAGCTGACCAAGTAGAGACAGTGCTATTCCAGCTCGTTGAGCGTGGATCGCTCGAAGCGCTGACACCGCTTGAGGTTGTCACGGTCGAGCGAGGCGCGAACGAGCCCGATCAGCTGCTTGAGCTTCGTGCCCGGTGCGCCTACTTGGCCGAGGTGCAGCACAAGATCAAAACCATGCCGATCTTGCGCCAGCTGCTGAAAGGCAGTGACTGGTGCCTGGACAGCACGTTGGTCTGACACGTCGAGCATGCCGTGAGCTTGACTGTGCTCTAGCGCACCTGGACGAGCCCCGGTGACGAGCAGGAGCTTGAGGGCTCGAAGCCCAACGGGACAGCGAGGTGCTGGCTTCCTGGACGTAAGGCACAAAAAAGCCGCCCGTAGGCGGCTTTGTCGTTGCAGGTGATCCGTTACAGGCTTACACCTGCCATCCGGCCAACTGGCTCCATGTCTCGACCCGAGGACACGGCAATCTTGAGCAGACGGCTCTGACGGTCGCTACGCTTGGAAAGCACCGCCCTCGCCTCTGCTTGGAAACGGGCAACCATTAGGGGCTTGGCTTCATGCTGTTGCTTCTTCATAGACACCTCATGTGCCTTGACATTCGGGTGGATAGTATTATTGGTCGATGGGCATGACAAGGCGATTCGTCGCATCAAACTCAAATCCTAGCTTGCGATACCAAGGCAAAGCCCCCGAAGACGGGTCGTGCATTTCGATTTCGACGCAACCCAGCAGAGACGCATAACTCTCAATGGCTAACAGCACCAGTGGCGCAACAAGGCCCTTGAGTGGGTGTGTCCTGTCGGGCTTTCCTTCCAGCAAGATCACCTTGATGCACAGGTTGCTACCCCGAGGGGTGGCGTAGGCCATACCGCACAGCTCTATGCCGAACCACAAGGAAATGTCGATCCCTTTGGTATCTGACGCCTTCCAAATCCGCACATCCTCCCAGGGAAACAACGTCGCTTCCTCACCCCACATGAGTGAAGCATCGACTGCATTGTTCGTGATCGGCTCAAACCGTATCTGAGAAACGTCAATTCCAGCAGTTTGTAGAGATTGATCCTCCATCACTGCGTTGGCTGCGTGCTTTAGCGCTTCGGAGCGATACACCTCGTATTTGAGGCTGTGGCCGCGACCTCTTTTCATACTTTCTTGGCTCTGTGGTAGTGCAGACAATGATAACGACCCGGCAACCAACCTCGCTAAAAATTCAGTTTCAACGGGCTAGTAGATGGCCTGGACGCCGGGTTTATGCTCATGCAGGTTTTCAGTTTCGCCCTGCGCCGGCTATCAGGCTTGCTACTTCTCAGGTCCAATCTTAGGTGCCGAGCATTGCGTGCAGTCCCTCTCGCGAAGCCGCTGACACGTCTGGGGGAATGGGATGCTTCACTGGTGCAAATGGCTACCGGAGAACCTGCATGAGCATCGACCGCGACACATTGGAGAAAGTGGGCGAATACCTGCGTGGCAGCTGCAAGCCCATCGGCGACGCCGTTTTCGCCTTTGATCTGGGCGATGACGTAGACGAGAGCCAGCTTGAGGCGGACCTGCTTGAAGTTGAAACCGAGCTTTGCGCCCACTGCGGCTGGTGGCATGAGGTCTGCGACCTGAAATTCAGCCAGGAACATGGCGGCGGGCTCTGCGAGCAGTGCTGTGATGAGCATGGCGTGGACTTCTACGACTAGGGGTAGCCAATCCTCAGTCCCCGGCTTTGGGGGTGAGAAGTTTCATGTGAGTCCAGTGACACGGCGCAAGCTGACCGATCATGGTCATGTCCGAAACTGACCACTTACAATCGCATGGAGGGCCGAACCGATGGCCAATCAGAACAGCACGCTTCCCTCAGCCACCCAGCACCAGGGCAGCCTGCACGACCGCTACGAAATCTACCGCGCCAACGCCGAGAGTTTGGGCTGGCCGGTGAAAACCTTCGAAGAATGGCTGGATAGCTGACCATGCAGATTGCAAAAGACTTCCTGATCCTCCGGGGCATCAAGGCTGATGGGCGGGTTTCCCTCGCCCTGGAGCGCAAGCCCCTCAAAGTGGCAACGCTGCTGGATGAGGAACAGTTCAACCGCAACGGCTACGGCCTGCTGCACAACCGCACGGTGTTCTTCGAAGACCAGATGCACGACTGGGCATGGGAGAACGGGCGCTTCCGCTACTTCTCCCGCGTCGCTGGCGAGGCAGACGTACTGATCGTCTACGAGCTGGATGATGTGTACTTCTGCACCCAGTGTGGCGCCAAGGCACCCGCCCAGGACACCCAATGCGCGAGCTGCGGGCACCAGCCAACACCCAACTGAGGAAGTCGGCATGAATGTCGAGGTCAGCAACGTGAGCACGCCCAATGCACAGGCCCAGCTCCTTTCTGATGACGAGATAGTCGCCGACCTTTTCCGGCTGGCGAGGACTGGCTGCTATCTCAAGGTTGAACCACTCATGGAGGAAGCACAGCAGATGTATCCGACTGAGCCCGTCGAGCGAATCAAGGCATGTATGAAGCGGCTGGCTGAGATTCTGTGGGACAACGACCATGGAGGGTATGCCTCCGAGTACAAGCGCCAGCGGACCACCAAACGCGGCAGCCAGTTTGCCACCGATACCAACTGATCAACCACAGCACCGGCTTGAAGCCGGTCAGCGAGTAACCCGAGGTAGCAACCATGGAAACGAGGATTTGGACAATAGGACGCTTCCCCGCAGGGGTCTGGAGTGGTGGCGGTAGCCGCAACGACCCGGACTACTCGCAGTGCGAGGTGTACCTGATACCAGCCGAGAGCCTGGATAAGGCGAAGAAGAAGGCCCAGGCCGTCCGAGCACGCCTTGTCAAGAAAGGCAGCACACTCCCAACACAAGCTGTTCCCTACGAGGCGAGCTGATCAAGGAGTCCTCGATTCCCTACGCAGGGTTCCAGCCTACGCTGCCTACCCAGACGTTCCCATCCTCGCGCCCGACGTTGGGCGCCGAGCATTTCGCTGAAAACCCGTGTTGCTGCCGTGACACACCCGGCACTGCGTGATGATGGCCACATCGAAATCGCACTACGGAGTGCCGCCCTATGAGCCGTGAAGCCTGCATCATCGAAGACCGTCTCCACTCTGCCGGTTACAAGACCGAGCGTATTGGTGGCGAAGTGAACGTCTATGACCCGGTGTACCAGTCCGTAGTCGGCTCCAATCAACTGGTGCTCACAAACTGGAAGCTCCAGGAGATTCGCTCGGTCAGCGCAGCTTGGGTCTTCATCGAGGAACGGCAATGACCTCGGCCCAGGCAGTTGAGTACCACGTCACCTACCTGATCGGCGAGCGTGTGCGCGAAGGCATCATGACCCAGCGGCAGCTGGATGAGTGCCGCGCCAGCTGCGAGATAATCGAAGCCCTTCCCATCGGCGCCTGACGGCGCCCGGTGGTGTTCAGGTAAAGCCATCAGTTTGAACGGAGAGCCGCTACATGGCCAAAACAGTGAGCATCCCGGTGGATCACTTCATCGGCAACGGGGAAACCCCCGTCCTGATCGTTGGGCGCCTTTGGAGTGCAGAGCAGGACACAGCGGCGCTGATCTTGGCCAACAACCTGACCGAAGCAGACGCCTTCTTTGCTGACGCACTGCATGCGAGCGCCGGCAATACCGAGGCAGATCGGCAAGAACTGATCGCGGATCACGGCTCCGACCACATCATCACCAGCCGCACGCTGCTGACCTAACCAAACCCCAATACTGGAAGTCACGCTATGAGCGAACAGGCATACATCGCAGTAACGAGTACGGGCTACGTCGAGGGGGCTTGCCTCGTCGATGCGGAAGACAGCCCGGTGTGGGTCGGGGAAATGGAAAACGCCGGCATGGCTATCCAGCAAGTACCCATGGCTGAGGCCAAGGCCTTGCTTTACACCCAAGTCCCCCAAGCCACCCTGGAAGCATAGGAAAGCAATCATGCCCCGCACTATCGAGAGCATCGTTGAAAACCACCGAGTAGCAGCTGAGCGCCGGGCTGCTGGCAAACCTGTTTGGGATCGCAAGGTAGATATCAAGGCGATTCTGCATGAGGATCAGTCGAACACGTCCAATGAGCATGCGGCACTGGTGGCCAACCGCATCGGTGCTCTGCTTCGTAGTCGTTTGCCCTCAGTGTTGCTGGAAGTTGGCAACGATGAGGTTGATTTCGATCTGATTGAGATTGTGGAAGGCATGGAAGCGCTCAGGCCTGATAGCTATGACGGCGAGGAAGATTTCACTCCGCTGGACGACCTCAATAACATGCTCGATCAACTCTACGACTGGGCTGACGCTAATCGCGTTTGGCTCGGCAACTGATCGAGGGAAATGGGCATGCAGCGAGACAACCGTATTCACCCGCGCAGCGTACTGACCTTCACCCTGCTGGTGGGCTTCCTGGGTTTCCAGGTAGGCAGCCTGTTACAGCCGGCTGAAACGCCCCGTACCGGCCAGTTAAACTGCCATGAAGCGAGCGAACTGCCTCGCCTTGCGTGCGTATCGTCTGTCACCCCGTCAGACGCTTCGCCCCTGCCGCCGCTTGGCTAACCAGCCCCCTTACCAGTGACCTGAATCAGACATGAAGCTCCTGACATTCAAAGATACCTGCGGTAAGCGGATTGACACGCCGGCCATGGCGCCGATCATCAAGTTCGTCGCCGAGAAGGTTGGTGCAGACCCCGCATTCATCCTGACCAAGAGCCAACTCGATCAGGCTATGGCACACCTCCAGAGCACTACACCTGATAGCGAGCGCTCCGCCCTGGTTGAAAGCCTTCAAGCGCTGCATGAGAAGGCGCTGAGTTCCTATGTCTCCAGCCTCAACCCCTTTGCTGCGCGAGCCGTAGAGGGAGTAATCGCAGACGTGAAGGCGGGCCGGAGGCCCCAGCCGGCACGGCTAGACCACATTGCCGAGCTGACAAGTCATTCCCACTGGAGCGCCTTCCAGGGCACCAAGACGCTGCCTGACACCTGCGGGCAGGAGCTTCATCCTTTGCTTGCTGCGACTGTGCGCGTGGTGAGCGAGGCACTGGCCATTCCCGAATCCAGTATTCGGACCCAAAGCCAGCTCAGTCATGCCATGGAGCTGCTGAGGCATACCTGCACCGACGAAGAATCGGCGGAAGCGCTAAAGCATCGGCTAAGGGATGCCCGTGTTGTGAGCCTGGAGGAAGTTAAGCCGCTGGTGGGTGGGCTCGGCCAAGAAGCGCTGAATGTTCTTACCGAGCTGGCGAAGGGCAACACGAAGCTGGACATTGAGCAGGTGCAGCGTTTGGTCATGGGTATCAGGCGAAGCATGTTGCAAGACCTGAAACGAGAGTACCCGGACCTGGAACAGCAGATCGCTGAATCCGGGGATGAAGAATCGAAGAAGCTGTTGGCCTATCTCCAGCGCAGCTGACCCGCTCACTTTTGCAATGCCCTCAGCCCCTGCAATGGGGGCTGAGCGTTACGTGCCCTCGCTGTACTGGTCGATACCGACCGGCCCAACGCCCAGCTGGTAACTGCACCGTCTTCGAATGAAATTTCCCGGTCAGACCACCTAATCTCAGCACCTCACCGCACAGGGTGTGGTTCAAGCACAGGGCTGTTTGCCGTGCTCGGGGCGGGCCTTCCCCAGCCCCAGACATAAGGCTCGACGACTTTCTCTAATCTCGATGCCGCCCTGATGACACAGCCCTCTCGGCCTGATCATAGCCACATCGCCAAAGCACATCCGCTACTGGCACCGACACAGAACCACCGAGGTAATCATCATGTTGAGCTGGGACGACGCCGACGACACTATCGAAACCGCAACTGCTGCCGACGCTGCGCCAGCGCCAGCTGGCAATGACACCGCCACTACGCCTGCCGAGCCGGAAGCCTCTGTCGCTGCCGCCCGCTTGGTGTCGAGCACAGATAGCGAGGCCGTTGCCCGTGCCAAGGAAGCGCTGAACGAGTTGGACATTCAGGAAGGCCTGGATGACCTGGAAGGCGCCGCAGCCCGCGTGCATGTCGGCGACAAGATGATGATCAACGCCCGTGCCGACCTGAACCAGCTGGTGCCGTTCAAGTACGACTGGGCATGGCAGAAGTACCTGGACGGCTGCGCGAACCACTGGATGCCCCAGGAAGTGAACATGACCGCCGACATTGCCCTGTGGAAAGACCCGAATGGGCTGTCCGAGGACGAGCGCCGCATCGTCATGCGCTCGCTGGGTTTCTTCTCCACTGCCGACTCGCTGGTGGCCAACAACTTGGTGCTGGCCGTGTACCGCCTGATCACCAACCCCGAGTGCCGTCAGTACATCCTGCGTCAGGCATTCGAGGAAGCCATCCACACCCACGCCTACCAATACTGCATCGAGTCGCTGGGCATGGATGAAGGCGAAATCTTCAACATGTATCGCGAAGTGCCGAGCGTGGCCAAGAAAGCCAGCTGGGGCCTCAAGTACACCCGCTCTATCTCTGACCCTCAGTTCCAAACTGGCACAGTGGAAACCGACCGTCAGTTCCTCAAGAACCTGATCGCCTACTACTGCGTGCTGGAAGGCATGTTCTTCTACTGCGGCTTCACCCAGATTCTGTCGATGGGTCGCCGCAACAAGATGACCGGCACCGCCGAGCAGTTCCAGTACATCCTGCGCGACGAGTCGATGCACCTGAACTTCGGTATCGACGTGATCAACACCATCAAGATGGAGAACCCGCACCTCTGGGATGCCCAGATGCAGGAAGAAGCCACCCAGATGATCCTGCAAGGCGCACAGCTCGAAATCGAGTACGCCCAGGACACCATGCCGCGAGGCGTGCTGGGTATGAACGCCGCCACGATGGCCGACTACCTCAAGTTCATCGCGAACCGCCGTCTGGTGCAGATCGGCCTAAAAGAGCAGTTCCCTGGCGTTGCCAACCCGTTCCCGTGGATGAGCGAAATCATGGACTTGAAGAAGGAGAAGAACTTCTTCGAAACCCGCGTCGTGGACTACCAAACTGGCGGCGCCCTGAGCTGGGACTGATCCCAGCTTTAACCACACAGTGACCTGATACCCCAAACGAGGAAATGACCATGCTGAGCTGGGACGAAGTAGAGAAAGACGAAACCGAGGAAGACTTCCTCGCTGCGAAGAACGAAGACGGTGAAGCCCCTGCGCCGGCTGCCTGCCCGCTTAATCCCGATGGGCTCACTACATGCGACGCCTGCCAGTAACGCCTGCTGAATGGCTGGACGCCCTGCCCAGCTAACCACCTGACCTGACGACAGCGAGACACCCCACATGACGCCCAACCACCTGCAACAAGCCATTGCCCGCGCCACCGCTGCCGGCGATGAAGTAATGGTCGGCCTTCTTCAACGCGCCAGCCAGGACTACTACCCCGGCGCTGCCGAAATCAACCAGCTCGTAGGCAATCTTTGGAACTCGGGATGGGGTGCCGCTGACAAGCAGATCGGCATCATCGAAAGCGAGTTTCACGAAACGGCAAACGATGGCATCGCCGCCCGCGACGTGTACGAGCTTCGCGATGGTGTGGGCGACCTGATCTTCACTACCCTCGGTCTGGCCCACCGCACCGGCCTGAACGCTGCCGCTGACTATGCGCAGGTGGTCGCCAGCCAGTACAGCAAGTTCGACCCGACCGAAGAAGACGCCCTGAAAACCAAGGCCAAGTACGACGCACTCGGCATGGAAACCCGCTACGAGCGGCGGCAGGTGCCCGGCACGGACGATTGGGTTTACGTCACCTTCTCGGCCAAGGACCAGATCGACGGCGAGGGCCGCAAGTGCGGCGCCGGTAAGTGGCTGAAATCGTATCGCTTCGCCGAACCCGTCTTCGATGAACTTCCTGCCGAGGTTAGTGCCAAGCTGAACGTTGCAACCGTCGATACCGCCAACCCCGCCTAACCTCGCGGCGCTGCTGATGCTCCCTCCGGTGCGCCCTGCGCCGGGGGATGAGCAACTGCCACCAGTGCGGCTGCGTGCCTCCCCCCTCATTCGTAGACTGGGTTCACCTTCGACCCAGGACTACTCATGGAACAGCTCTCGATCCGCCTCGCCAACATCATTCAGCGTGCTTTGGTGCGAGAGGGCGGCAAGTCTCGGACACAAACGGCCTCCCTCTCTCATGAGGACGTTCGACAGCTGCGAATCCACGGGATGTGGTACGAGGGCTTTGAGCCATGCGAAATCCCAGGCCGGGAAGACGCTGAGTTCTGGAGCGTGTTCTCTGTTCTAGACCGGGAAGCTGCCGAGAAGGCGGTTGCTCAGTTCCGAGTTCCCAAGGCGCCAGTTGAGTTCACCCTTACCCCCATCGAGCAGATCGATCAGGCCCGCCAGTGGGCTGAGTACCGCTGCCCTGCCTGCAATACAGCAAGCGTGGAGTGGCGCGATGGCGACAGCGTGCCAGTTCCGGTGCTGCCCGAAGGAATCGACTCCTACGGACTGATCGACACCGGCTTGATGGTCGGGCAGTGCAAGCACTGTAGCCAGCCGGTCTATATCTACGAATTCGGGTTCTCGACCGTCGATAACCCGCAAGACGACATGGCCTTCTGCGTGTGGAATCTGCTGTACGAGCCCGATTCGTTCCAGGTATTCCGAGCCGAGGCAGAAGGTCACGAACCTTGGATCGTCTCGCGTCTCGACTACCGCACGGGCGCCACAGCTGACGGCGATACCCTACTGCTGCCCAAAGGCCCCTTCGTGATCGACTTCCACCAGTTCGGCCCATTCAAGCTGGAGCACTCCAGCGAGCTTACTGGCCCGCACGGGGTCAGCAACTGCGGAGCGTCCGGCGCCAGCGACAAGTGGGAAGTAGGCAAGGCTCTGTTCCACAACCTTGCAGGCAGCGCCATGCGAGCGCTTAACGACCGCTGATAACTCAGACCCCTATGGCCTGACACTCATCCTTGAGCACCTTGCGTGCGAATTCAGGGGCAGCATTCTTTGCTCCCTGGATCGTCTGTATCCCTCGGCGCACCCGGCCCATGAAGATCAGCTCAAACTCAGGGTTCTAGAACGACCTGCGACAGAGCAGCATCGTGTGCCCTGCATATTGGCGACTGGACAGCACCGGGTTGTGATCGAGCCAACCATCGTCGGTCGGGGCCTCGCATAATTCCTCGGGCGCCATTTCCGGTTTTTGGACCTTAGATTTCCTGCGAGCTTCTTCAATGTCCGCCTCGGTAAGGCCGGCAGCACTCATCAGCAGCGCTGGCAGGTCTATCCCGTAGTAGCCAAGCAGGGATACCAGTGTGTCTTGAGGAAAGCCTTGTAGGCCTCGCTCGACGCGGGAAAGGCCACTGGTGTCGATCTTGAGGTCACGGGTCAAATCTTGAAGCGTTCGATTCTGCTGCAATCGAATCGCTTTGAGGATTTCCCCCATGATCTGGTGCGAAGGGCTTTTTGGCTTCATGCGCCGATTACTCAAGTGCGAAATTCGCAAAATGCTAGCACAGCATCACTCGCTCCAGACGCTGATTCTGGACGCGCTGAGAACGTTTCAGCTTCTGGTATGCCAGCAAAAATTGGATGGCGGATCGCTCGTCCCGAGACGCAAGGAAGTGGATTCGAACAGCCCCAACCACATGAGCCATTCTCAAGTCGGATAGGACTTGTCCATCTAACTGCACCGGGTTCAGTGGTATCAGCCAACGCCCTAACCCTACGATTGCTGGAGTCGGCCTCCGTCATTCCTGAAACCCCATGCTGCGACCTGAGCATTCTCATGCCGCCACAACCTCAGTCCGATGACACAGCCATTCTGCCGAGAAACTTCCAGCTCACTTTCGCGGTACAAGGCATCGCTGAGCATGACCCCAACCCCTTGGAACATCGCCTATCACTCGGGCATGAGTTCCCAATCCGACTTTCAGGCCTGCATCAAAGCTGGGGCACCAGCAGGCGTAGTCGCCGGCCTGTTGACTACACAGCAACTGTTCGGGGCGATTCCTCGGTTTATCCGGGAAGGCGGCAGCCTGTTCATCGACAGCGGCGCCTTCTCAGCTTTCCGCAAGGGCGAGCCGATGCAGTGGAAGCGTGTGTTTCAGGTGTATGACTTGGTGATCAGCACCACCGAAGGCTCTCCGAAAGTCAGCATCGTTGCACCTGACGTGGTAGCCAATCAGCCGGCGACGTTCGCGCTCTGGCAAGAGCACCGTGACCTGATTCGATCCTGGATCGATAGCGGTGTGCGAGTGATTGTGCCGCTTCAAACTGGGCCGATGCCTGCTGACCAGCTGCTGCGAGCCGCCATTGAGCTGCTGGGCACCGACCGATTCTGCGCCGGAATCCCAAGCAATGAAGCGGCAATGTCGCCGGCTGAGTGCAGCCTGCTGCGCCACCATGATTTCCACATTCTGGGCCGGGTGAAGCTCGACGACGAGGTAGCTGCCAAGGTCGCAGCGCTCAAAGCCAACTCCCCAGATGCCAACCTGACCGCCGACGCCAACTGGCTGCGCTCCCGGACAAGGAAAGCAGGCCAGCTGCGTGAGGCAATGCCAATCAAGATGTTCGAGAGCCGCCGCACGCAGGCCGTCAGCCACCTGCTGCGTGAAGAAGGGTATGCCCTCGGGGTAGAGGCATAACCCAGCACCAGCAATCGAGAATCAAGCCCAGCGACCGCGCCGGGTTTTACTACCAATCAGGAGTAGGGGCGCAGTGCTTGCGCTCACCTCACGCAGCCAATACACCAGCCCACTTTACGAGTACCCGTTTCATGAACACGCAACACGCGATTCAAACCAAGCCGTCTCAGCAACGCTTCTGGGTGCAGGACAAGACCCGGCTCTGCCGTATCACGATGTGCGCCGAATATGCAGATGAAGCTGTGCGTGATGGATTCCGAGAGGTCACGCTGGACGAGCAGGAAGCCTTTCGAGAAGCCACCCATGCAGCGATGGAAAACGGTTGGAAGCCCGGTTCGCGCAAGCCTTTCGAGAGCTTCCTGCCGGCGAACCTGGAACAGCCTCAAGCAGCTGAACACTAATGCGCCGGGGCTCCCAGCTTAGCTGCCCGGCGCCCCTGTCCCCCATGCAAGCATGCGCCCTCATTCCCGAGCATGGGAATGCGGGGCTAGTTCCCCGCGTGCGCCCTGAATATCTGCCCAAGCACGCCCGTGACACAGGCCCACCCCTTGGATGATGAGCACTTCAACCAAGAGGATTCAGCCATGCAGACAACCGCAATCGCCGCCGCCGAAATTGTGACCTCCCAGCTCCAAGCGAGCCGTGAATGCCTTGAGGCAATGCGGCCTCTCGACCTGCCGGTGATGGGCAAGGGGAATGTGGTTTGGGGACCAGCGCCGCACGACGAGAGCCAGATGATCGATTACCCGTCGAATTGGACTGGGCTGGCCGCTCGCTACGAAGATGGGAACACCTCCTACTGGTTCCTCGGCCAATGCCAGCAGACCCAGGAGCGCGAGTTCTACTGCCTCGGCAAAGCCGGCTCAGTTGCAGAGCTGATTGCGCGGGCAGAAGCCGCCGTCACCCGAGGCATCGATTACTGGTCGTCTGTGATGGCAGCCTGATCCGCAAGCACCCCCAAGCCCCACGTTGAGAGCTGACGATGTTTCTGTGCCGGCGCTGACACAGGTGCCGGCGCGGGAAGATAGCTCCATCGTTTCCAGACCGGAGCAATCCCCATGACCACCACCTACGAATTTGGCCAGCTGCTGCTGATCGACAAGGCCCCAACGCTGGCACAGCGCGAGAACGTCATCCGCAACAACCTCACCGACTGGCGTTTCGAGGCGGGCTACATGCGAGTTCACAAGGTGGCCGTCACGTCAGCGGGCGAGTTCTACGCTTGCGTCAGCTACCCGTTCCGGTCCAACACCATCCAAACCTACGTTGCCGGGACTATCCAGTGCCGGCGCAAAGAGGATGGCTACTGGCTCAACTTCGACTGCTTTCTGGCGACCGCGAGCGTTCCCTTCACCCTGACGGGCTGCCCGCGAGAAATCTTCGACGCCGGCAATGCCATGGGCATGATGACGAAGGTGAACGAGGACTGGTATCAGGCCTGCTTGCAGACACAACTGATCCGCGACAAAGAACAGGCATTGAAGAAGGGTGCCGTGTTCAAGCTGCAAGCTGGTGCGCCGTCCCGCGTTCTGGGAGGCGAGCGTGCGACCTTTGCCGTTGTCCTGAGCAAGTCCAAGGCCCTGTATATCAGCCCCGGCTCTCGCTCCACGATCCAGGGCGGGATCGACGACCTGATGGAACACTACGACCCGGTAGACGCGAGCACCATTCCCGAGTTCTTGGAGCAGAGCAGCTACACCGAAGTGGGCGAGCTGCTGTTCGACCTGAGCGGTACTGCGCCAGCGCTCAAAGGCCGTCTGGCCAAAGGGGTCAAGGCCAAGCTGTTGGCCAAGGTACGCAAGGAGCGCGACCGCGCACTGGTGGCTTCGTATGAGGCTGCAAACCTTGTGAATCCATTCACCACGGGCGCATGGCTGTCCTAACCGCAGACAGGCCAGAGGCGCCTAAAGTGCATCCTGTGGCCGCTCCTTGACCACGGGATGCAGATCGACCGCGCCTGATCCGCCCACTTTCAGGCAGACACTGGCGCCCTACACTCGGCGTCATGCCAGCCGGCCAAGAGCAGCATCCTCGAATCCGAATATTCGCTCTGAGCATTTGCATGCTCTGCGTTGCCCTGCCGATGACACAGCCATTCCGGGCTGATGATGACCCCATCGAAAACACAGCACCGGGACCAACACCATGGGCATGCAACAGACCTCTCTCCAGCTCGCCGACCTGACCACCGAGGTTCAAACCCAGGACGCGGTTTCGGGGCCGATTCAGGAGCTGACCTTCAGCGAGAAGGTAGCCATTGCCGTTCAGGCTGTGAAAGCCCAGGTGCTGGCCGGGCGTCACCTTTCCGTGGCCTGGAGCGGCGGGAAGGATAGTAGCGTTTTGCTATCACTCGTTCTGATGGCGTACCGCGAGCTGATTGACGAAGGCGTCAGTGTTCCAACCCTGCACGTCTGCCATTCCGACACCAAGATCGAGAACCCGGTTGTGAAGGCCTACAACAGCCTGATGATCAAGCAGATCGAGTCCTACTCCCAGGAAAGCGGCATCCCTATCCGCATCTGGATCGCCTCGCCGGGCCTGAGCAACGACTACCTCGTTTCCGTGATCGGTGGGCGCACCATCATGTCTGTCGGCTCCAACGCGAAGTGCTCCATGATGATGAAGGTGGAGCCACTGAATAAGCTCAAGCGCCAGCTGCGCAAAGCCATCGCCGCCGAGGCCGGCATGAAGCCGAAGGAGGTCGAAATCGTCTCGATTATCGGCACTCGCTTTGACGAATCCGCTGCACGCAACCGCGCTATGACCGAGCGCGGCGAGTCCGCCACCGACGCGGTAGACGCGATGGATGACGGCCAGCTGGTGCTCAGCCCGATTGCCCACTTTTCCACCATGGAGGTGTTCGAGTTCATCGGCTACGTCCGTTCGGAGAAGATCAAGACCTACGACCGCTGGGACAATCTGGTCGAGCTGTACCGCGACGCCAACAACGGGGACTGCATGGTCAATGCCTACATTGCGAACCGAGAGCAGGCCCGTACCCCTTGTTCAGCACGCACGGGCTGTTGGGGATGTTTGAGAATCAGTTCCGACACCTCGGCCAACAGCCTGCTGGCCCATGAAGACGGCAAGTACGAATGGCTGCGTCCGCTGGTCGAGCTGCGCGAGTTCATGAAGCGCATGCACTTCAATCCCAAGGCTCGGGCTTGGGTAGCGCGTGACGTGAGCGAGGACGGCTATATCCAGATCATCCCGAACGCCTACAGCCCCAGCTACACGAAAGCCCTGCTGCAAGCGATCCTGAGCATCCAGGCCCGCGAAGAAGACGAAGCTCGCAAGCTGGGCATTGCCCCGCGCTTCGAGCTGCTGACCCTCAAGCAGGTCATGGCCATCGAACTGAACTGGGGCCGCTACGGCTACCAGAAGCCATGGACTGCCATGCGCATCTGGAATGACGTGTACCGCCACGGCAAGCGCTACAAGCTGCCTGACGTTGAGTCGATCCCGGTCTACACCGAGAAGGACGTTAGCTTCCGCGCACGCATCCCGTTCGCTGATGGGCAGTACAACAGCCCCTACAGCGGCCTGCGCAACATTGACGCGGAAATGGCCAGCGCCGAAGACCTGATGGTTGCCCGCGACGGTCGCCTGTTGACCCGTTGCGAGACTGGCGACGAGTACGACATTGACGAAGAAGGCCTTGAGCTGTTCATGGAGTTCGAGCTTGACCGGGTGCTGACCGCTGAGCGCCTGAACGACGCCCCCAGCGCCGCTGTTCACTATCTGCTTGGCCTCGGCACTGTCCAGCTCTACAAGGGCAGCCAGAGTGACTGGGATCGCATGCTGCGTGTGTCGAACCAGCTGCACCGGCACAACCTGCTGGAGGTGCTGCACAACCCCCAGGCCATCATCGCCCGCGTGGCCGAGAAGCTGGCTGCCCACGGCCTGTCGCCGTCGCTGATCACCACCAACCAGCCGGTTCTGATCGACCTGACCCCTGACCAAGGCTCGCTGTTCGACGCTCAGGCCGCAGCATCGGAACCGGCAGCCGTGCCGCCGACTGACCCGGCGCTGGCGCTGAAAGAGCGTGAGGTTCAGGAAGAAGATCGGGACGGCACCAGCTACGAAGCCCAGTACAAGGCGGCGATGCGCCAGATGGAACAGCAGCTGGGCGACGAGTGCCCCATTCCGGCATTCAGCAAGATGCTCTCCGAGTGCTGCGTGATGCTCTCGAAGCTGCCCCTCACGCAGTATTCGTTCGATGCCTTCATGGCCCTATGGGTGGCAGAGAGCGGCTATGGGGCCGATGGGGACACCCCACCGGCCAGCGCCTACGAGCCAATCGTCAAGGTGGCTTACAGCGTGCTGCTGTCGGGCGGGCTCATACTGGCGCCGTGAGCAAAAGCGCCAGCACACCCAGCAAGCCAATCTGTGCAGATTGCCTCGGCGGGTGTAGCAATTCCGAGCATCCAGACCGTCGCGGCCACTCTCATTCCCGGCTCTAGGGTTTGACGAGTTTCATTCGACGGCAAGCTTCGACGATGACACAGCCCCACCCCGGAGATAGTAGGCACATCGAAACGCCGAGCACACAGCCCGGCCAGACCTACTGGAGCCGCACCATGGAACTGACCGTCAAATACAGCTACGTCGAGCAGATCACTCCGCCCCGCTGCCGCAAGCCCAGGCCGCAGCGCTTTGATGACGGGGTTGCTGTTCTGTCAATCCGCGAAGTCACCGCCGAGCAGGCGCCGGTTGCCATTATCGGGCGCGAGAAGAACTTCGAGACAGGCGAGTATCTGGAGCCCGTCAGCTATTGCCTGTTCGATGGCCGTCTCTGGACTGACAGCACCGTATCGGGTTGCACCCGGCGTTGCAGCGAGCGTTACCCGGCCATTGGCCCGGAGCTGAATCTGGTCAAGGACAGCGCCATGCTCTCGCATACAGGGCTGGGCATCTACGTTTGCGTCCACGATGGCAAGCAGGGAATCGCCCACTATCTCCAGGGCCTCGCCCGTGACTGGCTGATCATCGACGGTCAGCTCTACCGCCCTGCCGGCGAGCCAATGTACGTGGTGATGACCTTCGGATTGAGCGGCAATCACGGCGGCACCGCGCTCCTGACTGACGATCACCTGAATCCCAATATCCGACGCGAGGCTTACTTCTCGCTGCTGGAGCTGGATCAAGCCGTCACTCACACCCTGCTTGTGGCCGGCAAGCGTGGTGACACCGTTAAGGTGAGCACCGATCCTGGCTTCCAGTTCCAGGTTCTGATCCCGGCTGCAATCCAGTGGAAAAATCCTTCTGCCGGCGCCGATGACACAGGCCAAGCTGCCTGATGAAGAACCCATCCAAAACGCAGCCGGAGACGGACATGAGCATCACTTATCTTGAGCAACGCTACGCCAACACTCTCGCCGAAATGGCAGCACAGGGCCTCATCGAGGGCGACGAACTCCCGTCGCTCCAAGAGCTGATGCAGACCATCAAGGACACCGTGGACGACGAACAGCTCAGCTTCCCGGACTTCGAGCAGTTCTTCGCGTGGTGGGACGTGACTACCGCCTATGACCAGATGGACGAGGAAACCAGCGCCGAGCACCACAAGCCCGCGCTGGAGATTGCCTTCGCTGCGCTTTTGCGCGAAGGGTTCTTCGTCGTGGACTTCAAGAGCACCTACGAAGCAAGGGTGGCAGAGCTGATCCAGTCCGGCACCGTAGCTCAGGGAGAGCTGCCTGACTTCGACGCCATTACCGCAGAAATCAAGGTGGCGGTGCTCATCGATCAGGATCGATTCTGGAGCTTCGCTCAATTCTTCGATTTCTATGAGAAGGCCGTTGCCGTCGCTGCCGAGAACTTTAACTTGACGCTCGAACACCAGAAGCCGGCCCTAGAAGTCCTGTACTGGTCGCTTGTCTGCGAAGACGCTCTTTAACCGGCGCCAGCAGCAACCATCGAATCTTAATCTGGGGATCGCCGATCCCCAGCATTCCAGCTGATTACGGAGACACCCATGCGGCGCCACCTGCTTGCCGTCGAACTCGATAGCGACATGGACTTGACCACCCTCGCCTCGCGCCGTGTGCAGATCGAGGCGATTGCCAACAACCGCTACCGCGTCTCGCCGCAGCTCAGGCTGTACAAGTGCGAAGGAAGTTCTTTCGTTGGTCGCTACCTTCGGCGCCGCGCCCCGCAATTGGCTTGGTATGCAGGCAATGCAAGTCGGCCCACGGGTTACTTCACCCGCACAGACGTGTAGTTCACAAGCAGATCGACGAAGGTCACGATCAGCCGGAGTCACTACGCACCTCCCAGCGGGCACACAGTGCGCAATGCGACAAATGACGCTACACTTGCGTCAAATGTCGCAACAGGAGCAACCATAATGCTCACCGTCAAACGTCATGCTGCATCGAAGGACCGGAAGCCGACCGAGTACCTACTGGGCAGAGACATTAAAATGCTCAGCCCAGTCATGATTTACAAAATCACAAGCGAGGGTTTCGCATACCAGGACGTGCAGGAAATGGTATCCGTTTCCGTCCTCTTGTCTTCCCAGAAGGTCATGAGCCGTATCGTAGGGCGTTCCGTTCGTACCTTGCAGCGCCATGGAGGCAAGAAACAGGCAAATCTCGATGCGAAGCAGAGCGCCGTAGCCCTTCAATACGCCAAGGTCCTTGAGCATGCGATGAGCGTGTTTGGAACCCAGCAACTTGCCGAGGAATGGCTTAGCCGTCCCTGCAAACTCTTGGAGGGTAATATCCCGCTGGAAATGATCGACAACCCGGTTGGGTTTCAGGCCGTCGAGGACTACCTAACACGGATTGAGCACGGGGTGTACCAGTGAACCCACTTCCGTGGTCAGGGTCTTGGAATGCTTGGCGTTTGGACCGGGAAGTGTTCAAGGGCACATGGGATAGCGGCATCGGCGCTCAGATGGTCGGTGGCCGCTGGAACCCACCGGGCCGGCATGTCGTGTACGCATCCGCTGATCCCGCAACCGCGATCTTGGAAGTGGCAGTGCATGCCGGCTTCGACACTTTGGATACCGTGCCTCATGTCCTCACCTGCTTTGAAGTTCTCGACCCCACGCTGATCTATGTTGTTCAGCCGGAAGACGTTCCGAACCCCTTATGGCTATCGAGCGCTCCTGCCTCCCCCAACCAGCAAACCTTCGCCGATGCTTTGCTTGCTGAGCATCCGTTTGTGCTGATCCCGTCAGCAGTCTCAAAACACTCATGGAATCTGCTGGTCAGCTGCGACCTCGCTGCCGGAAAGTACCGACTGATCAGCCAAGAGCGCTTTGGCTTGGATACCCGGTTGGTGGCCAAGCCCTAGTCATCCAGAGGGGCAACCGCCCCTGCCCGGACTTGAACTTTCAATCCCTGGCTTGGGGCATGAGCAATTCATGCTGCTGGCATGTTTATTACCCTGACACAGCTCGGATGGTCCGATGATGCAGGCATCTGAAATGCCTGCGAGGCCTGCCCAAATGACCCTTATCCAAGTCACTCCCGAGCCCATGATTCGTGTATCTGCGCTGGGCTTCACGCTGGGGCGAAACCCCGATTCGATGCCGAATAACATCCGCCCCGACAAGAGCCTTTGGAATGCGCCCGATGGTCGCGAGCTGACCTACACCCAGGCCAAGGAGGAATCGTGGCGCATCAACGCGTATCTGGTCTATTACCTCGTTTCTGGCCGCTACGTGCTCGACCACATCCATGCCGCTGATGAATGCCGCCCGGCTGTATTCCAGACGAAGGAAGAAGCCTTGCTCTTTGTTCAGCAGGAGATTATCGGTCGCCGGTCAATAACTCGGCAGTTTTGCATCGAGGGTCCAGGTGCGGACTACCACATCCCCAACACGCCCCAAGGCCTCAAGGACATGAACTACAACCTCATGCCGGCGCTCAGGAGGACCGCCTGATCGTCGGGCGCCAGCATAGGGGTTGAGCAATTACTGGAATATCTGTGCGCCTGCGATGACACAGCACTACCCCCTAGATACTGGCCACATCCAAAACGAAGGGCACACAGCCCTACCAGACAAGGGGAATCGCCATGGGCTCCACCGTATCCACCAACAAACTGGCCGCAGCTTTCAAAACCAACAGCGGCAAGACCATGTACGTGCTGTTCGAGGAAACCTACGAGTCCAACTGCTACCCGCGCACTCCGCGCTGGGGCTGCCTGATGATGGGCGTGATGGGCGAGATTGCCAACATCATGCGCGGCATCTTCCGCTCAGCTGGATGCTGCGAGGGCGGCATGCTCAAGGGAGCTGGCGGGCGAAACATTACCCCCGAGGGGTACATCCAGGGCTGGCTCAAGGAGCTGGCCAACCCGGTATCGTTCAAGGATCGAACCTTCGAGCTGGCGGTTGGCGATAGTTTGTCCTCCACGGTTCCCCAGGGCGAGTTCAGCAAGATCAAGGAGCGCATGACAGCCAATGGCTTCGAGGCAGAAGCGACACAGCTGGAGAACGGCGAGAAGCTGACCGTCAGCCTGTACGAACACGGCGAGCTGCTGGCCAGCATCTATGACGGCAACGTGGGCG
>MCNG01000070.1_pt1 | contig 35272 bp, 31 predicted proteins | sample 778231 | NCBI WGS metagenome assembly MCNG01 (sample SAMN04296815, study PRJNA304217) | bioreactor metagenome | isolation source: sea sediment enriched with benzalkonium chloride | place: Turkey: polluted region of the Marmara Sea
ATTTCGCATTAAAGCAGAATGTATCGAACGTAAAAGCGCCGGAATTCCGGTGCTTTTGCTTACACAAGCCCCCATCGGCGGGATAGGGAATAGGGAGTCGGGCGTGCAACAAGTCGAAAATTCATTGCTGACAGACATTCGTGAAGTGAATCTGTCCTATTTGTTACTGGCGCAACGCATGTTGCGCGACGACTATGCGGCGTCGATGTTCCGCTTGGGATTCAGCAATGAGGTCGCTGACATCCTCATGCGCCTATCGCCGGCGCAATTGGTCAAGCTCGCAAGCTCCAGCTCGCTGCTGTGCCGTTTCCGTTTCGACGACTACAGCCTGCTGTCCGCGCTGACCCACGACGTTCTGGGTGGTGCGCTGCAGCAAGCGCATGCAACCATCCTGCTGGCCAAGCAGCCTGTCGAAGAATTGGCCTGACGGCCTGATCATTCCATCCGGAAGCACGTGTAATGGCCACCAAGAGCGTTTCGCAGGAAGCGGATGACATTCTGCTTGCCAGCTCCATGATCACTTTGGGAGCTCGGCTGCAGGTGCTGGAGGCTGAAACCAGCCTCAGCCATGACCGCCTGGCGCGCCTGTACCGCGAAATCCGCGGCTGCTCGCCACCCAAGGGCATGCTGCCTTTCTCGGTCGACTGGTTCATGACCTGGCTGCCCAACATCCATTCCTCGCTCTTCTATAACGTGTATTCGTTCCTGAATACGCGTACCAGCAGCAAGGGCATACGCGCCACCATCGACGCCTATCGCCTCTATCTCGAAAATGCCGGCACCGATGCCGCTGAAGGCGCAGAGCCCGTCCTGAGCTTCACGCGCGCCTGGATGCTGGTGCGTTTTTTCGATAGCGGCATGCTGCAAATGTCCGCTTGCCGCCAATGCGGAGGGCATTTCATCGCCCATGCCCACGATCCCCAATCGGATTTCGTGTGCGCGATCTGCCGGCCGCCACCCCGCGCCGGCAAGACGCGCGCTGCGGCCAAGGCCCGCGCCGGAACTCGCCCTGCGCCCGCTGCGAGTACCGCCCGGCTTTGACCGGCGGTATCCAAATACATCAAAAGCCCTGGAAAACCCCCCGTAACCCGCCTTTTTGGGTCGAGGGGAACAGGGGATCATTGACGCCGGTTTTAGACTTCGTTGGCAGGGGCCTGATGTGTTGATTGTTATCGGTTTTCTCGTGGTGGGCGTGTCGGTCGTCGGCAGCTTCATAGCGCTGGGCGGCCATTTGGGCGCGCTGTACCAGCCGTTCGAACTCACGCTGATCTTCGGGGCGGCTTTTGGCGCTTTCATCGCCAGCAACAGCAAGAAGTCGCTGATGCTGGTCAAGGCCGCGCTGCCCGACGCGCTGAAAAGCTCACGCTACGGCAAGGACGTGTACATGGAGCTGATGGCGCTCCTGTATGTGCTGCTGAACAAGGCGCGCCGCGAGGGCCTCATGGCCATCGAATCGCATATCGAAGACCCGGAATCCAGTCCGATCTTCAGCGAGTATCCCCGCATCGCCAAAGACGCCAAGCTCATGGAGTTCATCACGGACTACCTGCGCATCATGATCAGCGGCAACATGAGCTCGTTCGAAATCGAGACGCTCATGGACGAGGAAATCGAAACCTACCGCCATGAGCGCGAGGTTCCCGTGCGCGCCTTGCAGCAGATGGCCGACGGCCTGCCGGCCTTTGGCATCGTGGCCGCGGTGCTGGGCGTGATCAAGGCGCTGGCCGCCGTGGATCAGCCCCCGGCGATCCTGGGCGACTTGATTTCCAAGGCCATGGTGGGCACGTTCCTGGGGATTCTGCTGGCCTACGGCTTCGTCGGTCCGCTGGCTTCGCGAGTCGATCGCCGCAGCGACGAAGCCACCAAGGTGCTGGAATGCATCAAGACCACGCTGTTGGCCAGCATGAATGGCTATCCGCCCCAGTTGGCCGTGGAATTTGGCCGCAAGGTGCTGTTCTCCGCCGTGCGTCCGACTTTTGGTGAGCTGGAAGAGCACGTCCGGCAAGCCAAGTCCACCGCCACCGGCAAGGCCTGACGGAGCGGGCCATGAGCACGGTAAACAATCACCGCGTGGTGATCCGCCGCAAGAAGGGCGGGCATGGCGGGGGCCACCACGGCGGCAGCTGGAAGATCGCCTACGCCGACTTCATCACGGCCATGATGGCGTTCTTCCTGGTGATGTGGCTGATCAGCATCGTGCCCCGAGAAGAGCTCAAGGGCATCGCGGAGTACTTCCGCATGCCGTTGCGCGTCGCCATCACGGGCGGCCCCAGCAGTTCGGCCGAGACCAGCGCGGTGCCGGGGGGCGGCAAGGACCCCTTGCGCAGCGAAGGCGACGTGCGCCGCGCGCAGGGCAACCGCGTCGAGGCGCAGCCCATGGGCGACGCCGAGCGCCGCGAACAGCATCGCTTGGAAAACCTGAAAAAGCGGCTTGAGAACGTCATCGAGACCAGCCCGGTACTGAAGAGCTTCAGGCCGCAACTGCTGATCGACCTGACCACCGAAGGCTTGCGCATCCAGATCATCGATAACCAGAACCGTCCGATGTTCGCCACCGGCCGCGCGGAAGTGCAGCCCTACATGCGCGACATTCTGCGGGAGCTGGGGCCGGTCCTGAACGAATTGCCCAACAAGGTCAGCATATCCGGCCACACCGACGCGTCGCAGTACGCCCGCGGGGAGCGCGCCTACAGCAACTGGGAGCTGTCGGCCGACCGTGCCAACGCATCGCGCCAGGAACTGGTGGCGGGCGGCATGAACGAAAGCAAGGTCCTGCGCATCCAGGGGCTGTCGTCCAGCATGAGCCTGGTTAAAGATGACCCGTATGCGGCCGTTAATAGACGCATCAGCCTAGTGGTGCTCAACCAGAGCACCCAGCGGCGCATCGAGAACGAGAACGCCGCGGCTGCGGACGTGAGCGCCAAGGATGCCCGCGAGGTGGGAACGGCGGTGGAAGCGGCGCAAGCCGCGGCCCAGGCCACGACGGCAAGCAAACCAGGCGAGGCGGAGAACACCCCGCCCGCGGAAGGGGTTCGATAGCAATGGCGGCAACGATTCTGGTGGCGGACGACTCGGCGACGATGCGGATGATCGTCCAGGCGACGTTGACGGGCGCGGGATGGAAAGTCCTGACGGCCGGCAACGGCCAGGAAGCGCTCGAAATGGCCAGGCGCCATCAGGTGGACCTGGTGGTCAGCGACTGGAACATGCCGGTCATGGGCGGCCTGGAGCTGATTCAGGGCTTGCGCCAGGAAGACGAGTACCTGGACGTCCCAGTGTTGGTCTTGACCACCGAGGACGATGTGGACAGCAAGATGGCCGCCCGGGATCTGGGGGTCTGTGGCTGGCTTTCCAAGCCGGTTGACCCCGATGTGCTGGTGGAATTGGCGTCTGAACTGCTCGACGAGCAGGCCGGCGCGTAAGCAGGTTCATTTTTGAAGGCGTACGGGCCATGAGTTCTGGTTTGGACCTCAGTCAGTTTTACGAGACCTTTTTCGACGAGGCGGATGAGCTGCTCGCGCAGATGGAGCAGTTGCTGCTCGAGCTCGATGTGGGCGCGCCCGACATCGAACAGCTCAACGCGATTTTTCGCGCGGCCCACTCGATCAAGGGTGGAGCGGCGACGTTCGGCTGCTTCACGCAGCTGGCGGGCACGACCCATTTGCTGGAAAACCTCCTGGATGCGATCCGTCGCGGCGAAATGGCGCTGCGCACGGACATGATCGATATTTTCTTGGAAACGAAAGACGTGCTCAAAAGCCAACTGGATGCCTATCGGGCCTCCGAAGAGCCCGATGAAGCCGTGTTTGAGCGTATCTGCGCCGTCTTGAGGCAGCTTGCGCTGGAGCATAAGGATCCCGCCGCAGCGGCTGAGGCCCCGGCAGCGGCGGCGGTTCCGGCCCCGGCGCCGGTGCCAGCGCCAGTCCCCGCGCCGGTGGCTGCGGCGCCTGCGCCGCAAGCCCTGGCCGCGGAAGCCGGCAGCCTGCCGCTACGCGTGCGGATTACCAAGGTCTCGGATAAGGATGCGGCCTCCCTGCTCGAAGAGATGGGCAATCTCGGCACTGTGAAGGCCAGCGAACACGCCGGCGGCACGCTGACCGTATGGATGGAAAGCACCTGCACGCCCGACGATATCGAGGCCGTGTGTTGCTTCATCATCGACGGCGATCAGCTGGAAATCAGCCGTGAAGCGGCGCCTGCGGGTACCCCTCAGCCTGCTGTCGCGGCGCCGGCACCGGCGCCAGCAGTGGCCGCGGCCCCGACTCCCGAGGCGCCTGCGGTAATCGAGTCGACAGCTTCCGCCGAGGCGGCCACGCAGGCGACCCGCGCGGCGCGGCCTGCCGCGTCTGCCGCGGCGCATGCCGACAAGGAATCCACCTCGATCCGCGTCGGCGTCGAGAAGGTCGACCAGGTGATCAACCTGGTGGGCGAACTGGTAATTACGCAAGCCATGCTGGCGCAGACGGCTTCCACGTTGGATCCGGTGCTGCACGACCGCCTGCTCAACGGCATGGAACAGCTGGAACGCAATGCCCGCGACCTGCAGGAAGCGGTCATGTCCATCCGGATGATGCCGATGGACTACGTGTTCAGCCGCTTCCCGCGCCTGGTGCGCGACATCGCCGGCAAAATGGGCAAGCAGATAGAACTGCAGACCTATGGCCGCGCGACGGAACTGGACAAGAGCCTGATCGAACGCATCATCGATCCGCTGACCCACCTGGTGCGCAACAGCCTGGACCACGGCATCGAGACGCCCGAAAAGCGCGTCGCTGCCGGCAAGGATCCTGTTGGCCAGCTGGTGCTGTCGGCGCAGCATAACGGTGGCAATATCGTCATCGAGGTCAGCGACGACGGCGGCGGCTTGAGCCGCGAAAAGATCCTGAAGAAGGCGATCGCGCAGGGCTTGCCGGTAAACGAGAATTCGCCGGACGACGAAATCTGGCAACTGATCTTCGCGCCCGGTTTTTCCACCGCCGAAAAGGTCACCGATATTTCGGGCCGCGGCGTGGGCATGGACGTGGTGCGCCGGAACATCCAGGACATGGGTGGTCATGTGCAGCTGTCGTGCGAGCCGGGCAACGGCACCACGACGCGCATCGTGCTGCCGCTGACGCTGGCGATCCTGGACGGCATGTCGGTGCGCGTCGGCGAGGAAACCTTCATCCTGCCGCTGAACCACGTCACCGAATCGCTGCAACCCACCAACGACCAGATCTATTCCGTTGCCGGCAACGAGCGCGTGATGCAGGTGCGCGGCGAATACCTGCCGCTGGTCGAGATGCACCGGGTGTTCTCGGTGAGCGACGCCCAGACCGATCCCACGCAGGCCATCGCGGTCATCATGCAGGCCGAGGACCGCCGTTTCGCGCTGCTGGTGGATCACCTGATCGGACAGCACCAGGTCGTGGTGAAGAACCTGGAATCGAATTACCGCAAGGTGCCGGGCATTTCCGCCGCCACCATCCTGGGCGATGGCAGCGTGGCCCTGATCGTCGACGTATTTGCGCTTGCGCGCGCCAACCGCGAGCGTTGGTCGCAGCCCGAAGCCATTCTGAATTGATGGAGAAATAAACCTCATGGCAGCCAAACCGCAAGCGCAATCCGCGCGCAACGAAGATGTCGGCAGCGAGTTCCTGGTTTTCACGCTGGGCGACGAAGAGTACGGCATCGACATCCTGAAGGTGCAGGAGATCCGCGGCTATGACGCCGACACGGTCACCCGCATCGCGAATGTTCCGCCGTTCATCAAGGGCGTGACGAATCTGCGCGGCATCATCGTGCCCATCGTCGACCTGCGCATCAAGTTCAACCTGGGCCGCGTCGAATACAACGAGCAGACCGTGGTCATCATCCTGAACCTCGACCGCCGCGTGGTCGGCATCGTGGTGGATGGCGTGTCCGATGTGCTGATGCTCAATTCGGGCCAGATCCGCCCGGCGCCGGAATTCGGCGCCACCTTGTCCACGGAGTACCTGACGGGCTTGGGTACGGTGGACGAGCGCATGTTGATCCTGGTGGATATCGAGAAAATGATGACCAGCGACGAAATGGCGCTGGTGGAGAAGGTCGCTTCCTGATCGGAACGGCCTGCTTGGGAGGTAGAAGCGCCATATTGAACCCAATGTGGCGCTTTCCTTTAACGACTTCAATCTGGGAGTGGTTCTTGTGATGCGCAAGTTTCTCGCGAACATGACGATACGCAGCAGCCTGTTGTGGGTGCTGGCGTTTTTCTCATTCATGTTGGTGATCGGGGCCGCGCTGGGCGTGCTGTCCCTGCGCATCAGCAATGGCACCCTGGCGGAGATCAAGCAATCGCAGGAGCTGGACGATGCGGTCGGCCGCGTCGTCTCCAGCTACAAGGACAGCATGACCGGGCTGGGTCGCGCGGCCGCGGCCAACTACGCGGACATCGTGAAGAACGTGGGGCAGCCCACTTTGCTGACCCAGGGTTTGTCGTCCGAGGCGGCCGGCCTGCTGGAACGCGCCAAGGCCTCCATGAACAAGGGGCAGGCCGAGTACGAGTATTACAAGAGCCTGGCCCGGCCCGCCGAAGCGACCGACGCGCTCAAGGAAATCGACGAGTCCTACGATGCGCTGGTCCGGCAAGGGCTGGCGCCGCTGGTCGCCGCTCTGGAAAAGGCGGACATGCCGGCCTACCAGAAGCAGGTTCAGACGGTGCAGGACGCCCTGGAGGGACGTTACGCGCGCGCGATCGAAGGCTTTGATTTCTGGCGCGCCAGCAAGATGCTGGACGCCCATGAGGTGGCGCAGGTGCGTTACCGGTTCGTCTTGATGGCGGTCGCCGCCGGCGGGGTGATCGCCGCGCTGTTGGTGTTCGCAACCTATGTGTTCCTGCGCCGCCGCGTGCTGCTGCCGCTGAAGGAGGCAGGCCATCATTTCGACCGCATCGCCGGCGGCGATCTTACGGCGCGCGTGGACGTGCGCAACACCAACGAAATCGGCCAGCTGTTTGCCGCCCTGAAGCGCATGCAGGAAAGTTTGACGCGCACGGTGGCGTCGGTGCGCCGCGGCGTGGATGAGATCAACGTGGGTTCGCACGAGATCGCGGCGGGCAACACGGATCTGTCCAGCCGTACGGAACAGCAGGCGGCCTCGCTGGAGGAAACCGCAGCCTCGATGGAAGAGCTGGCCTCGACCGTGAAGCAGAACGCGGACAACGCGCGCCAGGCCAACCAATTGGCGGCCAGCGCGTCCGACGTGGCCGAGCGTGGCGGTTCGGCAGTGTCGGAAGTGGTCAATACCATGCAGGAAATTTCCGCCAGCTCGCGCAAGATTTCTGAAATCGTCTCGGTGATCGACGGCATTGCCTTCCAGACCAACATCCTGGCACTGAACGCGGCGGTGGAAGCCGCGCGTGCGGGCGAGCAGGGCAAGGGGTTTGCGGTGGTGGCGGGCGAAGTTCGTTCGCTGGCGCAGCGCAGCGCCCAGGCGGCCAAGGAAATCAAGGGCTTGATCGAGGACTCGGTGACCAAGGTCGGCGCGGGCTCGCAACAGGTGGAGCGCGCCGGGTCGACGATGCAGGAGATCGTGGCCTCGGTGAAGCGGGTAACGGACATCATGGGCGAGATTTCGGCGGCGTCGGAAGAGCAGTCCAGCGGCATCGAGCAGGTCAACCGCGCCGTGTCGCAGATGGACGAAGTCACGCAGCAGAACGCGGCGCTGGTGGAAGAGGCAGCCGCGGCCGCGGGTTCCCTGCAGGAGCAGGCCCAGCGCCTGGCCGAAGCGGTGGCCGTCTTCAAGATCAACGCGGGCGAGGTCATTGAAGTCCCGGCCCAGCGTCTGTCGTCGGCGCGTTCGTCCGGTGACGATACACGTTTGCAGGCGTCTGACGCGCTTGCGCTTGGGCACTGAGGGCAAGAGTGGCTACAGCAGCGGCAACCCAGGCGCCGTCCATTTCGGTGGAACGCCAATTCGATTTTCGCGACGCGGATTTTTCGCGCGTGCGCAAGATGATCCACGCGTACGCAGGCATTTCGCTGGGCACGCACAAGCGCGAGATGGTCTACAGCCGGCTTGCCCGGCGCCTGCGCGCGCTGGGCATGCAGGATTTCGGCAGCTATCTGGACCAGCTTGAGCAGGAGCCCAATGCGGCCGAGTGGGAAGACTTCGTCAACGCGTTGACAACCAACCTGACCGCTTTCTTTCGCGAATCGCATCACTTTCCCATCCTGGCCGACTTCGCCAAGCGCCGCGGCGGTCCGGTATCGGTGTGGTGCTGTGCGGCCTCCACCGGCGAAGAGCCGTACTCCATTGCCATGACGTTGGTGGAAGCGCTGGGCCCACGGGCCAACGCATCCTCGGTGCTGGCCACCGACATCGACACCAATGTGCTCACCCGCGCACGCGCCGGCGTCTATCCGGTCGAACGCGTGGAAAAGCTGGAGGGCGAGCGCCTGAAGCGCTTTTTCCTGAAAGGGCGGGGCGCCAACGAGGGGCAGGTCCGGGTGCGCCCGGAGATCGCCGACATGGTTCGCTACGAGACCCTGAATCTGTTGGCGCCGACCTGGCAGATCAGCGAACAATTCGATGTGATCTTCTGCCGCAACGTCATGATTTATTTCGATAAACCCACCCAGGCCAGGATCCTGGAACGGTTCGTGCCGCTGCTCAAGCCCGGTGGCTTGCTGTTCGCTGGCCATTCCGAAAATTTCACCTACATCAGCCGCGATTTTCGTCTGCGTGGGCAGACCGTCTATGAATGTGCGGGCAGGTCCTGAGCGGGACGAGGCAGCAAGAAATGAAGAAAATTAGCGTTTTGTGTGTGGACGACTCGGCCTTGGTGCGAGGGCTGATGACGGAGATCATCAACAGCCAGCCGGACATGGAAGTGGTCGCGACCGCGCCCGATCCTTTGGTGGCGCGTGAACTCATCAAGCGCCACAACCCCGACGTGCTGACGCTGGACGTGGAAATGCCCCGCATGGACGGGCTGGATTTCCTGGAAAAGCTGATGCGCCTGAGGCCCATGCCGGTGGTGATGGTGTCGTCGCTGACCGAGCGCGGCGGTGAAATCACGCTGCGGGCGCTGGAATTAGGCGCCATCGACTTCGTCACCAAGCCCAAGCTGGGCATCCGCGACGGCCTGCTCGAATACACCGAGATCATCGCCGACAAGATACGCGCCGCCTCGCGCGCCAAGCTGCGCGCGCCGACGGCGCACTCGACGCCGGCCGCGCCGCCGGCCATGTTGCGCCGCCCGCTGGCCAGCTCGGAAAAACTGGTTATCGTCGGCGCCTCCACTGGCGGCACCGAGGCGATCCGCGAGGTCCTGCAACCGCTGCCGCCAGACAGCCCGGCCATTCTGATCACCCAGCACATGCCGGCGGGTTTCACGCGATCCTTCGCGCAGCGCCTGGACGCCCTGTGCGCGGTGACCGTCCGCGAAGCCGTGCACGGCGACCGCGTGCTGCCCGGGCACGTATATCTGGCGCCGGGCGGCGACATGCACATGCGCCTGGGACGCAGCGGCGCCAACTACGTAATCGAGCTGGAAGCCAGCGAACCCGTCAATCGCCATCGTCCGTCGGTGGATGTGTTGTTCAATTCGGCCGCCGTCGCCGCCGGCAAGAACGCCATCGGCGTCATCCTGACCGGCATGGGCAAGGACGGTGCGGCCGGCATGCTGGCCATGCACCGCGCGGGCGCCCACACGATTGCGCAGGACGAGGCCAGCTGCGTGGTCTTCGGCATGCCGCGCGAAGCGATCGCCTTGGGCGCCGCGGATGAAGTGGTTTCGTTGTCGGCGATTAGCGAACGCATTCTGACTCGCCTGGGCGATCGTGGGCACCGCGTTTGACGCGCAAGGCTTCCCGATCGGTCCAAGGCAAATTTTTTTGGAGTAGAAGATGGTAGACAAGGGCCTGAAGATTCTGGTGGTGGATGACTTCCCCACCATGCGGCGGATCATCCGCAACCTGCTCAAGGAGCTGGGGTTCGAGAACGTGGATGAGGCCGAGGACGGCGCCATCGGCCTGGAAAAACTGCGCAACGGCGGTTTCCAGTTCGTGGTGTCGGACTGGAACATGCCTAACCTCGATGGCTTGGAGATGCTCAAGCAGATCCGCGCCGACGCCGCGCTGGCATCGCTGCCCGTGCTGATGGTGACGGCCGAGGCCAAGAAGGAGAATATCGTCGCGGCGGCCCAGGCCGGCGCCAACGGTTATGTGGTCAAGCCTTTCACGGCGGCGACGCTGGAAGAGAAGCTCAACAAGATCTTCGAGAAAATCGCCGGTTGAGGTGAGCCATGAGTACGACCGAACATGAGAGCCCGGGCGAATCCCCCGATCTGATCCATCGCATCGCGTCGCTGACGCGCATGCTGCGCGACAGCATGCGCGAGCTGGGACTGGATCAGGCCATCAAGGATGCGGCCAACGCCATTCCCGACGCCCGCGACCGCCTGCGCTACGTGGCGCAGATGACCGAGCAGGCTGCCAACCGCGTGTTGAACGCCACCGAGCAGGCCGGTCCGATCCAGGACGGGCTGTCGCGCTCGGCGCAGGCGCTGGACGCGCGCTGGCAGCAGTGGTACGACCAGCCGCTGGAGCTGCCCGAGGCGCGCGAACTCGTGAAGGACACCCGCGCGTACCTGCAGGATGTGCCGAAGCAGGCGCAGCAGACGCAGTCCCAGCTGATGGAAATCATCATGGCGCAGGATTTCCAGGACCTTACGGGCCAGGTCATCATGCGTATGATGGACGTGGTGGGCGCGATCGAGCGCGAGCTGCTGCAGGTGCTGCTGGACAACGTCCCGCAAGAGCGCCGCGACGAGGCCAACAGCCTGCTCAACGGGCCGCAGATCAGCCCGCAGGGCAAGACCGACGTAGTGACCAGCCAGGACCAGGTCGACGACCTGCTGGCCAGCCTGGGCTTCTAGCCGAGAGCCGCGCCGCCGGACATGCCCTCCGGCGGCGCATTCTCCAGTCGGCGCAGTTCGTGCATGACCGTATTCCCTAGGGGCGCGTTCGGCGCCTCGTCGATAGACTCCCCTCCAGAACAATAAATTGGGGCCATGCAGCGTGAATCACGGCGCGCAGTGCGCGCCTGGCAACGGATGCCCATAGACGGCGATCCGGGCCGGCACAAGGAGATCGATCATGGCCAGATCCGTATTCCGTCTGGGCGGTATGTGGAGGTTGTTGCGTAGGCTGAATCGCGGCGACGCGACGCTGTCGGAGCGCACTTTATCCATCAGTCCGGCTGTTTGGCCGCTCTACGGCTTCATGGGGCGTATCCGCAGCCGCATCATGACCGTGCGCCAATCCAGTATCGAAATTGCGCTGAATGCCGCGCGCACGCAGTTTCAAGCGGGCCGTTGTTCGCTTCTGGCGCAGGAGCAGGCGCGCGCGGCCGATGCGCTCGCGGCCAGCGGCGCGCAGATCGCCGCCTTGTCGGCCTCGACATCAACCCATGCGCGCGAGATTGCCGACGTGTCAGGGCAAAATCTGCACACGGCGCAGCAGGCGCTGGCCGACCTGTCCGACGTCAAGGCGCGGGTGGAGCGCATGACGCGCGAGATGGCCTCGTTTACCCAAGTCGTCGGGCAGCTGACCGACCGGGCCCAATCGGTAGGCGACATCAGCAAGCTGATCAAGGAGATTGCCTTGCAGACTCAGCTGCTGGCCTTGAACGCCGGCGTCGAGGCGGCGCGGGCAGGGGATGCGGGGCGCGGTTTTGCCGTGGTGGCGAGCGAGGTAGGGCGGCTGGCCGAACGCGTGAATTCGGCCACCAGCGACATCGGCCGGCACACCACCGAAATGCTGGAGCTGGTGGAGACGACCCAGCGTCAGACCGGCATGCTGCGCGAGGACGTCGACGCTTCCGGCGGCGTGCTGGAGCGGACGTGCTCCGGCTTCGAGCGTTTCGTGCGCGACTTCGACAGCATGAACCGGCAGGTCGGCGACGTGGTCCAGGCCATCGGCGAGGTCGACTCCACCAACCACGGCATGAGCGAGGAGGTGGGGCGGATAGCGGCGCTGAGCGCCGACGTGCTGGAGCGTGTCGGCAGCATGTCCGGTGAAATCGACCGTATCCGCCGCCAGACGGAAAGCGTGCAGGAAGTATTGGCCGATATGCGCACCGGCAAAACCGCCTTCGACGGCCTGTCCGACACGGTGGAAGCCTTCCGGGACGCCGCCGTCAACCTGCTGGAAGACGCCAGAAGCCGGGGCGCCGATGTGTTCGACCGTCACTACCGACGCATCCCCGGCAGCGAGCCAGCGCGTTACCACACCAGCTATGACCGGCAGATCGATGAGTCGGTGACCCGCCTGCTGGACAGCGTGCTGGATGGCGTGCCCGGCGGCATCTACACGATACTGGTGGATGGCCGGGGTTACGCGCCCGCTCACAACCTGCGATTTTCTCAGCCGCCTACCGGAGATCCGAAGCAGGATATCGCGCGGGTGCGGAACAAGCGCATCTTCGACGACCCGGTGGGTTTGAGGCTGGCGACCAACACCGGCGGGATGCTGCTTCAGACGTACTCCCGCGACACCGGCGAAATCGTCAATGACATATCCATCCCGGTCTATCTGGGGTTGGAGCACTGGGGCGCGGTGCGGATAGGCCTGGATTTCGGCCGTTTCCAGGCGGCGGCGGGCGAGGACGGGGCGGACCGCCTGGCCGTCGCCGCGCAGGGCTGAGGCAACTGGCTGTTACAGGCTGAGCGCGTTCCAGGCAGGGCCGGAACGCGCTGTCTCGGGCGCATCCGGGAATAGCGCCGCTTTCCCCCCGTTTCTTGGCTTATCGCCCAAGGCCGGGGCCTCCTAGAATCTCGGCGGGCAGCTCGTCATTCCAGAATCCGCGAGCCGCGACAATACCGCAGAGCATGGCCGAAGAAAGCGACCTCGAAAAAACCGAAGCCGCCTCTCCCAGGCGCCTGGAAAAGGCGCGCGAGGAGGGGCAGATTGCGCGTTCTCGCGAATTGGGAACGTTCATGATGCTGGCCGCGGGCGTCGCTGCGATCTGGGCCGGCGGCGGTTCGCTCTACCGAGCCCTGAGCGGCGTGCTGCGCAACGGCCTGGCCTTTGATCAGCGCATCGTGCTCGATCCCGGCGTGATGGTCGAGCGCGCGGTCGAGGGTTTCGGCCAGGCCCTGTTGGTGCTGCTGCCGATTTTCGGCTTGCTGGCGGTCATCGCGGTGCTGTCCAGCGTGCTGCTGGGCGGCATCGTCATTTCGGGCAAGCCCCTGCAGTTCAATTTCTCCAAGCTCAGCCCCATTTCCGGGGTGAAGCGGATGTTCTCGTCGCAGACGGTGGTGGAGCTCATCAAGGCGCTGGCCAAGGCCGCGCTGGTCGGCGGCGTGGCGGTCTGGGTCATCTGGCGCTACCACGACGACATGCTCAGCCTGATGCACGTGGCGCCGTCGGCGGCCCTGATCAAGGCGTTGACGCTGGTGGCGATGTGCTGCGCCTTCATCGTGGCGTCGCTCCTGATTATCGTCATGCTGGACGTGCCGTGGCAGATCTGGAGCCACCTGAAGAAGCTGCGCATGTCCAAGGAAGACGTGCGCCAGGAACACAAGGAAAGCGAGGGCGACCCTCACGTGAAGGCGCGCATCCGGCAGCAGCAGCGCCAGGCGGCGCGGCGCCGCATGATGGCCGAAGTGCCCAAGGCTGACGTGGTGGTGACCAACCCCACGCACTACGCCGTCGCCCTGAAGTACGACGAAGAAAAGAGCGGCGCGCCGCGCGTGCTGGCCAAGGGTACCGGCCTGATCGCGGCCAAGATCCGCGAGCTGGCGGCCGAGAACCGCATCCCGACATTGGAAGCGCCGCCCTTGGCGCGCGCATTGCATCAACACGTGGAGATCGGGCAGGAAATCCCGTCCGAACTCTACACCGCGGTGGCAGAAGTGCTGGCGTGGGTCTTCCAGCTGCGTTCCTGGCGGGCCGGTTGGGGCGCCGAACCCACGGCCCCCACCAGGCTGGCCGTGCCGGCCGGGCTGGACCCGCAAGCCAAAACCGCAGCACAAGGAGCTTAAGGAATGAGCGCTTTGCTCACCATGTTGAAGAGTAGCGGGGCCACGCATGCGCGGCTGCTGGCAGGGCCCATCCTGATCGTGATGGTGCTGGGCATGATGGTCCTGCCTCTGCCCACGTTCCTGCTTGACCTGCTGTTCACCTTCAACATCGCGTTGTCCGTGATGATCCTGCTGGTCGCCATGTTCACGCGCAAGCCGCTGGATTTCGCGGCTTTTCCGGCCGTGCTGCTGTTCGCCACGCTGCTGCGCCTGTCGCTGAACGTCGCCTCCACCCGTGTGGTCCTGCTGCACGGCCACACTGGGCCTGACGCGGCGGGCAAGGTCATCGAGGCCTTCGGCCACTTCCTGGTCGGCGGCAACTTCGCCGTGGGGATCATCGTCTTCGTGATCCTTACCATCATCAACTTCATCGTCATCACCAAGGGCGCGGGCCGTATCGCGGAAGTGGGCGCGCGCTTCACCCTGGACGCGATGCCGGGCAAGCAGATGGCGATCGACGCGGACCTGAACGCCGGCCTGATCGGCGAAGACGAGGCGCGCAAGCGCCGCGCCGAGGTCTCGCAGGAATCCGACTTCTTCGGCTCGATGGACGGCGCCAGCAAGTTCGTGCGCGGCGATGCCATTGCCGGCCTGCTGATCATGGCGATCAACATCATCGGCGGCCTGATCGTGGGCGTGGCCCAGCACGACATGTCGATGGGCGATTCCGCGCGCGTGTACACGCTGCTGACCATCGGCGACGGCCTGGTGGCGCAGATCCCGGCGCTGGTGATCTCGACCGCGGCCGGCGTGGTGGTGTCGCGGGTGTCGACCGACCAGGACATCGGCCAGCAGATCCTCAGCCAGCTGTTCTCCAATCCCGCCGTGCTGTTCCTGACTGCCGGCATCGTCGGCATCATGGGCCTGATTCCCAACATGCCCCACGTCGCCTTCCTGACCCTGGCCGCAGCGCTGGGCTGGGGCGGCTGGGTGCTGAACAAACGGCAGACAGCGGCAGCGGCGAAAGCCGCGGAGGTGCCGCCCCAAGCCATTACCCAGGCGCAGGCCGCCGCGGCCGAAGCCAGTTGGGACGACGTGTCCATGGTGGATCAGTTGGGCCTCGAGGTCGGCTACCGGCTGATTCCGCTGGTGGATCACGCCCAGAACGGCGAACTGCTGCACCGCATCCGCAGCCTGCGCAAAAAATTCGCGCAGGACGTGGGCTTTCTGCCGCCGGTCGTGCATATCCGGGACAACCTGGAACTCAAGCCCAACGATTACCGCATTCTGCTGTCCGGCGTGGAAGTCGGCCATGGCGTGGCGATGCCCGGGCAATGGCTGGCCATCGACCCGGGCGGCGTGACCATGCCGATCAAGGGCACGCCCACGACCGATCCCGCCTTCGGCCTGCCGGCGCTGTGGATCGACGGCAGCCTGCGTGACCAGGCGCAGGTGGCGGGCTATACGGTGGTGGATGCTGGCACCGTGGTCGCGACGCACCTGAACCACTTGATGCATCGCCATGGCTCCAACCTACTGGGCCGCCAGGAAGTGCAGCAGCTGCTGGACCGCATCGGCCGCGACGCGCCCAAGCTGGTCGAGGACTTGGTGCCCAAGACCCTGTCGCTCACGGCGCTGCAGAAAGTGTTGCAAGGCCTGCTGTCGGAAGAAGTGCCGATCCGCGACATGCGCACCATCATCGACACCCTGTCCGAACACGGTCCGCGCCTGGCGGCGCTGGCTGCGGGTACCGGCAGCCAGCCCGATATCAACGAACTGATCGCGCTGACGCGCCGTTCGCTGGGCCGCGCCATTACCCAGCAGTGGTTCCCGGGCGAAGGCGAGCTGCGCGTGATTGGCCTGGACGTCAAGCTCGAGCGCGTGCTTTCGCAGGCCATGACGACCAGCGGCGGGCTGGAACCCGGCCTGGCCGATACGCTGTTGCGCGAAGCGCAGGCCGCGGTCGAACGCCAGGAATCTCAGGGCAATGCGCCGGTGCTGCTGGTGTCGCCGGTCTTGCGTGCGCCTTTGTCGCGCTTTCTGCGGCACCATCTGCCGCAGTTGGGCGTGTTGTCGAATACGGAAATTCCCGATGAGCGCATGGTGCGTGTGACCGCGCTGATCGGCGGGGGTAACGGAGCATGAAGATAAGCCGGTTTTTCGGAGCGAATAGCCGCGACGTGATGCGCCAGGTCCGGCAGGTGCTGGGGGAGGACGCGCTGATCGTGTCGAGCCGCAGCGTCGAGGGCGGCGTGGAGGTGCTGGCCACCGTCGAGGGCGCCTTTGACGATGTCGCTCATGAGGCTGTGCCGCGCCAGGAGGCTGTGCCCTCCCGGCCGTCCGAAGCGCGGCCGTCGCCATCCGCCGGCTTTCCAGCCGGCCCGCATTTCGAGGCTCGCGAGGCCGCTGGGCACGCGCCCGTGATGCCGCAGGGCGGGTACTTGGCTCCGTCGCGTTCGATCGCCGCGTACCAGACCGCGTATGCATCCTCGACGCAGGCGGACGAAGAGGCGCCTCAGGTTATGCCGATGGCTTCCGAGCAGGCTGCGCCCTTGCGTGTTGAATTGCCATCCCTGCCGCCGTTGCGCCAGGCGCCCGCCGCGCAGGCCGCCGCACCCGCTCATGCTGCCGCGCCAGCAAGTCCGACTCCGGCCCAGGCCGCGCCGCCCGCCTACGTCGCTGCACCTGCCAGTGCGGTTCCGGCCGCGCCGTCGGCCAGTCCGATGGCCGCCCCGGCGCCCGCGACGCCGAATTCCCCCGCTGCCGCTCCGGCCTCCGCCGCCCATGCGCCGGCACCCGCGCCCTCCATGGCCCGCATGCCGGACGCGCCCGTGCGCCAGTCGCCGGCATTGCCGCCGGCGGCTATGCCCGCCGACGCCGCAGCCGGGTTGCAGGACGCCATCAGCGCGCTGCGCGGGGCCCTGGAAAGCCGCATGGACGGACTGCTTTGGGGCGGCCGCCAAGGGCCCGGCCGGGAACCCGCGGGCGCCGCCTTGTTCCGCAGTCTGCTGGATGCAGGATTCAGCACGAAGCTGGTGCGCACCTTGGTCGAGCGCCTGCCCCAGGGCATGACGCCGGAAGCGGCGCTGGGCTGGGCCCGCAACGAGCTGGTGACGCATCTGCCGGTGCTGCGGTCCGAAGACGAGTTCCTGGCCGGCGGCGTATATGCCCTGGTCGGCCCGACCGGCGTCGGCAAGACGACCACGCTGGCCAAGCTCGCCGCGCGCTGCGTGGCGCGCGAAGGCCGCGAGCAGGTCGCCATGCTGACCACCGACAATTTCCGGATCGGCGCGCTGGAACAGCTGCAGATCTATGGACGCCTGATGGGCGTGCCGGCCCATTCGGTGCGCGATGCGGGCGAGCTGCGCCGCATCCTGGCCGAATTGGGCAGCCGCAAGATCGTGCTCATCGACACGACCGGCATCAGTCAGCGCGACCGTCAGGTGGCGGAGCAGGCCGCGATGCTGTGCAACGCAGGCAAGCCGGTGCGCCGCCTGCTGGTGCTCAACGCGGCCAGCCAGGGCGACACCCTGGACGAAGTGGCGCATGCCTATCGCAATGGCGTGGGCGAGGACGTCGCCGGCTGCATCATCACCAAGCTGGACGAGGCTACGCGGCTGGGCGCGGCGCTGGACACGGCCATCCGTCATCGCCTGCCGATTCACTACATGTCGGTCGGGCAGAAAGTGCCCGAGCACATGGAACTGGCCCGGGCCGACGTGCTGATCGATCGCGCCTTTTCCATGGTCGAGCGGGCTCGTGCGCTGTACACCCCCAGCGAGGCCGACCTCGCGACGCTGGTGTCGGCGTCGCGGGAACCCGAGAGCGCGGATCCGGCCCGCAAGCGGCAGTTGCTGGCTTCGGCCATCCTGCGCCCGCAAGGCGGCGCAGGCTCCATTGAGGCTGCGCAGAACCTGGACGATGCCATCGCGTGGCTGGAAAGCGACCCGACCTGCGTGCAGGCGCGTGCATCGTGGCGCGGCTATGTTGGCGACAATTCGGGCGCAAGCGTGGCCGCGCTGGGCGACGAGCCTTTGGCCATGGCGCGCCGTGAATTTTCCTCGGTCTGCGCACGGCACCTGCTTGCCATGCACGGCAAGGCAGCCATGAAGGGGGAGGGCCTCCCCGGCGGAACGTTGCTGGGCACGCTGCTGATGAGCGATCGCGGCACCGCTCTGGCAGCGCCCGCGCAGCAATTGGTTCTGCCGCATGGCCTGCTGTCTTCATTTGCGCCGACCGCGCCGGCCCAGCCGGACCCGGCGTTGGCGCTACAGGCGCGTGTCGCTTGGCTGGCTGAGAAATTGGCACGCGTTCCGGTCGTCCACATGCTGGAAGCCGGTACCGCCGCCTTGTGGCCGGCCCTGAGCGAGCAAGGCGCCGCCTGGGTGGCGCGCAGCGCCGGCGGCCAGCGCGTCATCCAGGATGACTGCCCGACCAATCTGAATGCCGTGGGCAAGAGCGTGGGCTATCTGCCCGTCGGCCAGCCCGGCGACATGCCGGGGCTGAGCAGCGTCCAGGGCGGCAAGCGCGTGCCCTTGGCCTTGTGGGCCTCGGGCACGGAAGTGGCGCTGCCAGGCCGCAACGGCGGCGAGTCCGTGCGGCTGGTCTGCGCGCGGCTGATCGACACGGTCAGCGGCGAGGTCGCCGGACAGCTGTTCGGCATGACCAACCTGCCCGCGTCCCAGGCGGATGCCGCCACCGTGGCGCGCTGGCTGGTGCTGCAGGAAGAGGCCAAGGCCGGATTCCGCTATATGGCGAACGCATGGCAGGCCCTGCCAGCCGTCGATGGCGCCCATGCACTGGCGCGCCAATCGTTGATGGCCGGCCAGTTGGGCGCGGCATGCTGGCAGCTGGCTCATACTCCAGCTGCTGAAGTGCTGCGCGGGCCCTTGTCGGGCATCATGGGAACGGAGCGCAAGCTGTCCGGGCGCATGTTGCCGGTGGCCTTGCTGAAGCTGTACGCGCTATTGGAAATGACGGCCGCGTGACCGTGGCCGTTGCTTGATGGGTTGTGCAATAGGCAGATTCTTGCGCAAGCGCGTGGGCGCTCTATCCATCCTGCCGATCAATCTTGCCGATCAATCAGCGCGGTTGAACCGTAGTGTGTTTCAACCGGCCACAATGGGCTTGCGCCCCGGAGCGCTGCGCGCGCCACGCCCGCGGGCGTCGTAAGTGGCATGGGCGCCGCCGGCAGCGCCCATGCTGCGCAGGGCTTCCAGCGACTGCTGCGTATAGCGCAGATGCACGTCGATGAGCGCACCGTTGCGCATATTGATTTCGTTGGCGGATGCCGATTTGCTCAGCAGCGCCTGCCAGACGCCCGACAGCTGCGGGTGCAGTACGGCCGCCTGCTCGGTGCCGACGTGCCCGGCGGGCAGGCCGATTTCCGCGAGCAGGGAATCCCGGACCTGGCTCAGGTCCACGAGCCTGCGGGCGACATCGCCCTTGCGTTCGGTGATTTCCTGCAGCGTGCCGACGCTTCCCAAGCCCACCAACACTTCGGTCTCTTCTTCCAGGATGGTGGAGAACTCGGTGATCAGGGCATCTTCCTGGCGCATGCAGGACTGCAGGGATTCGACGGTGCTCATGGTCATGCTGTTCAGCTCGGGAGGTTGTGCGGGTTTACTTCAGCAGGTCGCGGGCGCTGGCGATCAGGCTGTCGGCGATACGGCCGGTATCGATCTTCAGTTGACCCGATGCGATGGCTGCGCGGATGGCGGCAACGCGTTCGACGTTGATGTCATTGGAGCCGTCCTGCAGCGCGAGCAGCTTGCGCGATGCCGAGCTCAGCGCCACCTGCGAGCTGCTGGAGCCGCTGGCGCTGCTGGCGCCATAAGCCTGGGCAACCGCCGAGTCGGCGCGAGGCGCGACGGCGTCAGCCGATAGGGGGCGGTTGGTGGTGGAATTGATCTTCAAGATTTTCTCCGCGGGGCGTCCTGGGTCGGTTGTGCGACGGATTCGCCTACTTATGCCTCAGTAACGGCAAGGCTGGACGGAACTTTAGGGGCGGGAGGCGTATTGGTGCAATGCGACATGTAACCACAATTACAGTTGTATTTCCACCAGGCCGGCATTGCGCACGACGCCGCTGACCACCTGGCCGCTGGCGGTGCGCACCTGCACGGTGGCGCCCGGCGCCGCGTTGTCGAGCGCCTGGCCTTCGCTGCTGACGACGAAGCCCTTGCCGCGCGCGTTGATGCGGACATTGGCGCCGCGCACCACCGATTGCGCGTTACGCAATCCGGAACCGCGCACCGCTTGTCCGGCATTGATCCGGTGCACGGCCGTCATGCCGACCACGGTTTGGGGGTCTGTAATCGCGCCTGGGGGCAGGGCGACCAGATCGCCGTCCCTCGGGGCGAGGTCGTCGGGCGTCAGGGCTTGACCGGCGGCAATCATCCGCGCGGCGACGTAATAGTGGCCCGGCACGCTTACCGTCGCCTGGACATAAGCCGTCCAGGGCTTGGGCGCGTTGCAGCGGATTCCCACCGTCATGCGCGAACGCAATTTCATGCCTGAAGGCATAAATGGGGACATGACATCGCAGGCCGCCAGGTGTTCCGCGCGCGGCGGATCGATCGCGACCGAGGGTTGTCCAGGCAGGCTGGCCAGCTGATCCAGCAAATAGGTTTGCGCCGCCAGGGCGATCGTCTCGGGCACCTGGGTAGCCGCTTCCTGCCCCTGCGCGGTAGCCAGGGGCAGCAGCAGGGCTGCCAGGCAGCATGCGCGCGCGCGGAGTCGGGTTGCGGATATTTTCATGGTGGATGAATTGTAGAAGTCCGCGGCATTCGGCAATACGTGAATTGGATGAGAAATGACGGGTTATTTGGCTGATTGTGTTCGGGCCCCGGCCCCTATGATGCCGTCATCCAATGGGATAACGGTCAGTCCGAAGTCCCCGGCTTTATCCGAATTGCAACGCACCAAGGCGCCCCGATGCTAGACAGGCTTAATGAAGATTTCCGGTTCTTCCAGCAGTCCCTGGGACTGCGCGCGCAACGCCAGGAAGTGCTGTCGTCGAACATCGCCAACGCCGATACGCCCAACTACAAGGCGCGCGATTTCGATTTCAAGACGGCCATGGCCAACGCCATGGAAGGCACCAAGCGCCTGCCCGATACCTCGCTCGCGCTGACGTCCGCCCGCCATATCCCGGCCAAGGCCGTGTCGCAGGGGCCGACCGAGCTGCTGTACCGCCTGCCGTACCAGCCCAGCATGGACGGCAACACGGTGGACATGGACATCGAGCGCGTGCAGTTCGCGGATAACACCCTGCATTACCAAAGCACGATGCAGATGCTGTCTGGCCGTATCCGGACCATGATGGCCGCAATTCAGGAATGATTTTTAAAGGGAGCGGCAGGCAATGTCCTTGTTGAGCATTTTCGATATCGCCGGTTCGGCGCTCAGCGCGCAATCGCAGCGCATGAACGTGGCGGCCAGCAACATGGCCAACGCCGACAGCGTGGTCGGCCCCGATGGCAAACCATACCGCGCCCGCCAGGTCGTGTTCCAGGTGAATCCCCCGGCCGGCCAGGCATTGGGCCAGGAAATCGGCGGCGTGCGCGTGGCTGGCGTGGTCGAAGACCAGTCTCCCCTGAAACAGGTGTATGACCCGCAGCATCCCTTGGCTGACGCGCAGGGCTACGTCAGCATGCCCAACGTCGACCCGGTGGCCGAAACCGTGAACATGATCGCCGCCTCGCGCTCTTACCAGGCGAACGTGGAAGTGCTCAATACGGCCAAGGCCCTGATGCAGAAGACGCTGACCATCGGCCAGTCCTAATTTCTCGAACCATTGAATCCATGACCACTATCGACCAATCGACGAGCAAGACCGGCCTGGGCCTGGCGCAAACGGGCGCCAACGGCAGCAGCACGGCGCAAGGCCTGCAGGACCAGTTCCTGAAGCTGCTGGTTACGCAGCTGCAGAACCAGGATCCCCTGAACCCGATGCAGAACGCCGAGCTGACCTCCCAGCTGGCGCAGATCTCCACCGTTGAAGGCATCACCAACCTGAAGAACACGATGCTCGCCATCAGCGGGCAGATCGACGTGTCCCAGTCCATGAACGCCGTGGCCATGATAGGCAAGGGCGTGCTTATCCCCGGCTCCAAGATCAAGTCCGGCGTGGATGCCGCGAATCCCGAGGCCCGTGTCGTCACGCCTTACGGTCTGGACCTGCAGGGCGACGCCCAGAAAGTGCAGATCCGCATTTCCGACGCCAACGGCGCGGTCGTGCGCACGATCGAAATGGTGGATCAGAAGACTGGCGTGTATACGCTGAACTGGGACGGCAAGAACGACGGCGGCGTGGCATTGGAACCGGGCGCGTATACCGTGTCCGTCCTCGCCACGGACGCCGACGGCAAGAAGGTGAATGCGGAAACGCTGAGCTACGGCCAAGTCAAGAGCGTGGCTTACTCGACGAACGGCCTGCGGTTGGATCTGGGCCTGGACGGCCAGACCAGCATGTTGGACGTGCGCAAGGTGATCGGCGCCTGAAGCGGGTGCACTGAATTGGTGCCGGCGCAAGGGCGGCGGCGTTCCCTGATAGTTATAGATTAGCGAGAAAAAACATGGGTTTCGGACAAGGATTGAGCGGCTTGAACGCCGCGGCGCAGAACCTGGATGTCATCGGCAACAACATCGCCAACTCCGGCACCGTCGGCTTCAAGTCGTCGACCGCATCGTTTGCGGACGTCTACGCCAGCTCGCGCATCGGTCTGGGTGTAAAGGTGTCGGCCATCACCCAGCGTTTCACGGTGGGGGTGGTTACCGGCGGCGGCGGCGACTACGACATCGCGATCGACGGCGCCAATGGCATGTTCCGCGTTACGGACAACAGCGGTGCGGTGATGTACACCCGCAACGGTGAATTCCAGGTCGACAAGGACAACTACTTCGTGAACGCGCAGGGCTACCGTTTGACGGGCTACCCGGCAGGTGTGATCGGAGCGAATCCCGAGGAGCTGCGTCTGCCCGTAGGCAACGTGCCGCCTCAGGCGACGTCCGGGATTTCCTTCAAGAAAGCCAACCTGGATGGGAATGCCAAAGTCATTGATCCGGCCACCAATCCCTTTGATCCCAAGCTGGCCAATACCTTCACCAACGCGTCGCCCATAACCGTGTACGATTCGCTGGGCAATTCGCATCAGGTCATGCAGTACGTCGCCAAGCGTCCCGCAAACGCTGCTGGCGAAAGCGTCTATGACGTCTATTACACGCTGGATGGTCAGGCCATGACGCCGGCATCGGGGCAACTGACGTTCAATACCTCCGGCGTGATGACCAGCCCTCCGATCGGGAACTTCTCGTTTGCCACCCCTGGCGGCACGGCTACCCCGGCGCAGCCGCTCAACATAGCCTTCAACTACACCGGCATGACCCAATATGGCACCAGCTACGGGTTGGAGCCCTCGGTGGACGGCTATGCCTCCGGGGAGCTCACCGGCATCAACATTGCCGGCGACGGTAGTCTGGTGGCCAAATACACCAACGGTAAAACGCAAGTGGTCGGCACGATCGTGCTGGCTGATTTCGCGAACTTGCAAGGCCTGCAACCCGTGGGCAACAACGCCTGGACGGAAACCGCGATGTCCGGCCAGCCCGTCCTGGGGCAGCCCGGCAGCAATGGCCTGTCCAAGGTCGTGGGTCAGGCCACGGAAGCGTCCAACGTCGACATGAGCAAGGAACTGGTCAACATGATCATCGCTCAGCGCACCTATCAGGCCAACTCGCAGACCATCAAGACCCAGGACGAAATCATGCAAGTCCTGATGAACCTGAAGTAAGCCTGGCAGGCAAGTGACGACACCGACGGAATAGGCAATGGACCGTATCATCTACACCGCCATGAATGGCGCGGCGCGCATCACCGAGCATCAGGCCGCGCTTTCCAACAACATGGCCAACGTGAACACGGCGGGTTTCCGCGAGCAGATCGCGCTATACCGCTCGGTGCCGGTCACGGACGGAACGAGCCTGCCCACGCGTGTTTCGACGGTGGCGTCCACGCCGCGCAACAGCTTCCAGATGGGCAATATGCAGACCACGGGCCGGGACCTGGACGTGGCGCTGTCCAGCGAGCGCGGCTGGATCGCCGTGCAGACCCCGCAAGGCGAGGCCTACACCCGCGCCGGCGGCCTGCAGGTCGGCATCAACGGCCTGTTGCAGACCTCGCTGGGCCAGCCTGTGCTGTCGGACCAAGGCGGTCCCATCGACATACCCGACCAGGCTGCGCTGACGATCACCGCGGACGGCACCATTACCGCCATCGGCGCCGGCGACGCGCCGAACAACATCCTGAACCTGGGTCGGATCAAGCTGGCCAACCCGCAGAATGATCAGCTGGTGCATGGCGACGACGGCGTGTTCCGCATGGCGCCCGTCAATGGCCAGCCTGCGCCTCCGGTACCTGCCGACCCCAGCCTGCGGCTGTTGTCGGGCGTGCTGGAAGGCAGCAACACCAACCCCATGGCGGCGATGGTGGGCATGATCGCCAATGCCCGCCGCTTCGAGCAGCAAATGCAGGTGATCCAGCAGTCGGACCGCAACGCCGAACGCGCCAACGGCATCCTGTCGGTAAGCGCCTGATACGGCAACTGAACTAGAAACATTTTTCGCGCGCGGCCGGGCCGCGGCACCAGGAGTACTTCATCATGATGCGTTCGCTGTGGATCGCCAAGACGGGCCTGGAAGGTCAGCAGACCTCCATGGACGTGATTTCGAACAACTTGGCCAACGTTTCCACCAACGGTTTCAAGCGCGGCCGCGCCGTGTTCCAGGACCTGATGTACCAGACGCTGCGCCAACCCGGCGCCCAGGTCGGCGACGCCACCCAGCTGCCGTCGGGCCTGCAACTGGGCACCGGCGCGCGCGTGGCCGCGACCGAGCGCATCCACACCGCTGGCAACCTGAACAACACCGGCAGCGAGATGGACATCGCCATCAACGGCCGCGGTTTCCTGCAGATCGAACTGCCTGACGGCACCCAGGCTTACACCCGCGACGGCGCGCTGCAGCGCGACCAGAACGGTCAGCTGACGACCGTCAGCGGCTACGTGATCCAGCCGCCGATGAACATCCCGGACAACGCGCTGTCGATCTCCATCGGCAACGATGGCATTGTTTCGGTGACGCAGCCCGGCGCCGCCGGCATCAACGTGCAGATCGGCCAGTTGCAGATCGCGACGTTCATCAACCCCACCGGCCTGCAGAGCATCGGCGAAAACCTGTATTTGGAAACCGACGCGTCGGGTCCCGCCAACCTGCTGCAGCCGGGCGTGGACGGCGCCGGCTCCATCATGCAGAAGTACGTCGAAACCTCCAACGTCAACGTCGCTGAAGAACTGGTCAACATGATCACCACCCAGCGCGCCTACGAAATGAACAGCAAGGCCGTCAAGACCTCGGACGAAATGCTGGCCCGCCTGACCCAACTGTGATGTCCATGTCTGTCCTGCGCCTGGTATCGAGTGCGGCACTGGCTTTGCTGGTGGCCGGTTGCGCCATGATTCCGCCCGAGCCCATCGTGACCGGGCCGACGACGGCCGCGCCGCCGCCTCCGCCCGCGCCCATGGCGCAGCCCACGGGCTCCATCTACCAGCCGACCACCTACGGCAACTATCCGCTGTTCGAGGACCGCCGGCCGCGCAACGTCGGGGACATCGTCACCATCGTCCTGAACGAGAAGACGAACGCCTCCAAGAACGTCGCCACCAACACCAATCGCAGCGGCAGCGCCAACCTGGGCATTGCCGCCGCGCCGTCGTTCATGGACAGCTGGGCCAACGCCAACCTGAACACCGACGCCAAGGGCGGCAACGTGGCGCAGGGCAAGGGCGATAGCACCGCGAACAACGCCTTTACCGGCACCATCACCACCACGGTGGTGGGGGTGATGTCCAACGGCAACCTGCAGGTTGCGGGTGAAAAGCAGATCGCCATCAACCGGGGCAGTGAGTACGTGCGCTTCTCCGGCATCGTGGATCCGCGCTCCATCACCGGCACGAACACCGTCTCGTCCACGCAGGTGGCTGACGCCCGCATCGAATACCGCAGCAAGGGCGTCATGGACGAAGTCCAGACCATGGGCTGGCTGCAACGCTTCTTCCTGATCGCCTCGCCGTTCTGAACATGAAACAACCGAATCCGATATCCGCCTTGCTGTCCTTGTTGGCGCGCGTCTGCGTTTCGGTCGGGCTGCTGGCCGGCGCAGGCGCGGCCCATGCCGAGCGGCTCAAGGACCTGGCCTCGATCCAGGGTGTGCGCGGCAACCAGCTGATCGGCTATGGCTTGGTCGTGGGTCTGGACGGCAGCGGCGACCAGGTGCGGCAGACCCCGTTCACGCAACAAAGCCTGACCAATATGCTGTCCCAGCTTGGGATTACGGTGCCCGCCGGCAGCAATATGCAGCTGAAGAACGTGGCGGCCGTCATGGTCACGACCACGCTGCCCGCATTTGCCCGCCCGGGCCAGACGCTGGACGTGGTGGTTTCGTCCATGGGTAACGCCAAGAGCCTGCGCGGCGGCACATTGCTGATGACCCCGCTCAAAGGGGCCGACAGCCAAGTCTATGCGATTGCCCAAGGCAACATCCTGGTGGGCGGCGCGGGCGCCTCCGCTGGCGGTTCCAGCGTGCAGATCAACCAGCTGAACGGCGGCCGCATCAGCGCGGGCGCCATCGTCGAGCGCGGCGTGCCCACCACGTTCTCGCGCGACGGCTACATTTACGTGGAACTGAACAGCACCGATTTCAGCACGGCGCAGAATGTGGCCATGGCGCTGAACCGCAAGTTCGGCCAGGGCTCCGCCACTGCCCTGGACGGCCGCGTGGTGCAGGTGCGCACGCCCATGGATCAGGCCTCGCAGGCGCGCTTCCTGTCGCAGCTCGAAGACTTGCAGGTGACGCGTGCGCCCACGGTGGCCAAGGTCATCATCAATGCCCGCACGGGTTCGGTCGTCATGAACCGCACCGTCATGATCGAAGAGGCGGCGGTGGCCCATGGCAACCTGTCGGTCATCATCAATCGCCAGAACCAGGTATCGCAGCCCGATACGCCCTTCACGGAAGGGCAGACGGTGGTGGTGCCCAACACCCAGATCGAGGTGCGACAAGAGAACGGTTCGCTGCAACGCGTGAGTACCAGCGCCAACCTGGCGGATGTGGTCAAGGGCCTGAACGCCTTGGGCGCCACGCCACAGGATCTGTTGGCGATTCTTCAGGCCATGAAGACGGCGGGCGCCTTGCGCGCCGAACTGGAAATCATCTGACGGCCATGGCTTATACCAATGATGCGGCGCGTGGCGCCAGCCGCCAGGATTCAGTCTTCGACATGGGCCGCCTGTCGGACCTGAAACGCGACGTCAAGAAGGATCCGGAAGGGACCGATCAGCAGAAGCAGGTCGCCAAGCAGTTCGAGGCTTTGTTCCTGCAGATGATGGTCAAGCGCATGCGCGAAGCCACGCCCAAGGAAGGGCTGTTCGACTCGCAGCAGACGCAGATGCTGCAGTCCATGGCGGACGAGCAGCTGGCTTTGCATCTGGCTTCGCCCGGCATTGGCCTGTCCGGCGCCATCCTGGCGCAAATGCAGCAGGGCAAGCCCGGCGAGCTGGGCGCGGATGCCGTCAAGCGCCTGGGAGAGGGCTCGGATCTCGATTTCCGTTCGGCAAGTCCACGCGAAGTCTCGGCCCTGCTGAACGTGATGCGCAACAACAGCGCGCAGAACCGGGCTTTGGCCGCGGCCGAGGGCGCTCCCGAGCATGTGGTCTCCTTCGTATCCAAGATGTCGCGCGCGGCCAATCTGGCTTCGCAGCAAAGCGGCGTGCCCGCGCGTCTGATCATGGGGCAGGCGGCGCTGGAGTCCGGTTGGGGTAAGCGCGAGATCAAGGACCAGGACGGCAGCACCAGCTACAACCTGTTCGGCATCAAGGCGGGATCCAGCTGGAAGGGCCGGGTCGTCAATGTGCTGACTACCGAATATGAAGACGGTGTGGCTAAAAAGGTGACGCAACCCTTCCGAGCCTACGCGTCCTATGAGGAATCGTTTGCGGATTACGCGCGCCTGATTGGCAACAGCCCGCGCTACGAGGGCGTCACGCAGGCGCGCAACGAGATTGAGGCGGCCCGCAGAATCCAGGACGCTGGCTATGCGACGGACCCGCAGTATGCGCAAAAGTTGATTGGTGTCATGGGCCAACTGCGGGGAGCCGCATCCAAGGTGGAAATTTCTCGCCAGATGTTGGAAGGACTCTAAATTCGGATCACCTCCTGCCGTTAATTGGACATCTAGGTATATCAGCGGTTACATACGGGGCATTGCATGAACATGTATAAATTGGCGCTGGGCGGGCTGAACGCCGCCCAGGCAGGGCTGGCCACCACCAGCCACAATATCAACAATGCCACCACGGTCGGTTACAACCGCCAGCGCGTCATGGTCTCGACCGCCGGCGCCCAGGCCACCAGCAACGGCTATATCGGCCGCGGTGTGCAGGTAGACACTGTCGTGCGCAGCTATGACAGCTTCCTGTACAAACAACTGGTCGGAGCCCAAGGTAGCGGCGCCCAGCTTCAGACGCAGTACAACCAGGTTTCGGCGATCAACAACCTGTTCGCGGACCGCACCGTGGGTATCGCGCCTGGCCTGAACAACTTCTTCACCAGCATTAATGCGGTGGCCAGCAAGCCTGCCGACCCTGCCGCTCGCCAGGATCTGCTGGGCAAGGCCAACAGCCTGGCAACCCAGATCCGCTCGGCCTACACCGAAATGCAAAATCAGCGCATGGGCCTGAATACGCAGATCACGACGACGGTGGAGCAGGTCAACAGCTATTTGTCCCGCATCAACGACCTGAATCAGCAGATCTCTCTGGCCACGGGCCAGGCGGGTGGAGGTCTCCCCAATGATCTCCTGGATCAGCGCGATCAGGCTGTCATGGAGCTGAACCAATTGGTGGGTGTCACCACCTATGAACAAGGCGACCAGCTCAACGTTGCGTTGGCCAATGGCGGCCAGGCCCTTCTGTCTGGCAATACCGTGTATCCGCTGCAAGCGGTAAGTTCAGCCAAGGACGTGGGGCGTACCGCCATCGCCTATACGCTGCCGGCAGGAGCCGGCAAAACGGTAGCCGTGGAATTGAGCGACAACGAAGTGACGGGCGGTACGCTGGGTGGCTTGCTGCAGTTCCGAACCGCGTCGCTGGACATGATGCAGAGCCAACTGGGCCAGATGGCGGTGGGCTTGGCTCTGTCCTTTAACGCGCAGCATAAGCAGGGTTTTGACCAGAACGGCAATCCCGGCACGGACTTCTTTGGCATCGGCTCGCCGCAAGGCATACCCAATGCGCAGAACAAGAGCAATGCGCAGATCTCGGGCCAATTCACGAATCTGAACAACATCAACGCCAAGGACTACGAGATTTCGTTCGACGGCACGAACTACCGGGTGCTGCGCATGCCCGAAGGTTCGGAGGTTTTCAACGGTCCGGCCACGGGTACTCCCGCTACGCTGAATCTTGAAAACGAGATGGGCGTCTCCCTGACCATCAGCGCGCCGCCGCAAGCCGGTGACAAATGGTCGCTGGCACCCACGCGCGACGCCGCGCGCGATATCAGCGTGTTGATCAGCGACCCATACAAAGTCGCGGCAGCCGATGGCGACAAAGGTGACGCCAACGGCAAGAACGCACTGAAATTGGCGCAACTTCAAAACGGCAAGATGTTGGCCAACGGCACGATGAGCGTGAACGACATGTTCGCCCAGGTCGTGAATACCGTTGGCGTCCAGACCGCGCAGGTCAAGTCCGCGGCGACCGCACAGGCGAATCTGATCACCCAGAAGATCGCGGCGCAGCAGGGGGTTTCAGGCGTCAATCTGAATGAAGAGTACGTCAACCTGTCCCAATACCAAGAGCAATATCAAGCCAGCGCCCGCATCATTGACGTGGCCAGCACCATGTTCGACACGCTGCTGGGTCTGCGCGGCTGATCGGATCGTTGAATCGTGACCAATACAGATAAATTCGGAGCTTCACCATGCGCCTGAGCACTTCAATGATGTATTCGAACGGGCTGAAAGGCATCCTCGCTCAGGAATCGGACATGAACCGTCTGGTCGAGCAGGTCGGCAGCGGACGCAAGTTCCTGTCGCCTGCGGACGACCCCCTGGCGGCCGCGCGCGCCATTGACGTGGCGCAGACGCAGAGCATGAACAATACGTATGGAATGAACCGCCAGACCGCCAACACGAATCTGGGGCAGGAAAGCAATACGTTGACGGCGGTGACGAACGCCTTGCAGGAAGCGCGCACGCGCATCATCCAGGCCGGAAGTACCCTGTCGGATAGCGACCGCCGCACCCTGTCCACGGCGCTCAAGAGCACTCGTGATGCCTTGTTGGGCCTGGCCAATACGACCGACGGCAATGGCCAGTATTTGTTCTCCGGCAATAATGGCAGCGTGATGCCTTATTCCAAGAACGCTGCGGGCCAGATTACGTACAGTAATTCGATAGGCGAACGCACCATTCAGGTGGATCAAAGCCGTCAGATGTCCACCAGCGACCTCGGCAAGGACATCTTTGGACGCGCCAATCCGGGCTCGCAGGCCTATGTCGCTTCAGCACCGCAAACGAACACGGGCTCAGCGCAATTTGGCGCGGTTTCGGTAGCACCGGGGACTGGTGGCGGCGGGAAGGCGTTCGAGGTGACGTACGAGGCGGATGCTGCGACCGGTGCCATGGGCTACCGAATCACAACGACGAACCCCGATGGAAGCTCCACGGTCGTTCCGCAGCCTCCGCAAGCCGCAACGCTTTATGCCGATGGCGCAGCGGTCGACTTCGGCGGCGTCTCGGTGGCCATCAATGGGACTCCCAAACCAGGGGATTCGATCAAGCTCCAGAGCGTCCAGTCGGCCGACATGGACGTGTTCGCCACCTTGGACAACATCATCGCCGCACTGGATGCGCCCAACGATGGTGATCCTGTGGCGATGGCGAGACTGAACAACGCCCTGGCGACCGGCAACAAGAAGCTTGCGAACAACTACGACAACGTCCTGACGGTGCAGGCTTCGGTTGGCGCCCGCCAGAATGAATTGGACGCCCTGAATGCGACCGGCACGCAAAAAGGCCTGTCGTACTCGCAATCCCTGTCCGATCTGGAAGAACTGGATTACTACCAAGGCGCCAGCCAGCTTGCCTTGCGCCAGGTCGCGCTGCAAGCGGCTTCGGCCGCATTCATGACCATCCAGGGATCGAGTCTGTTCAGTCGCAAGTAGGTAATACGGTAGGTCAAAAAAGCGCGCCATTGAGTGCGTGGAGTTGCGCCGTTACGGACGCTACTGGCCAGGGGCCGGGGCGTCCGTGTGTGCGTGCAGAGTAGGAAATAGTCGTTTCACATTGCTTAACGCTCGGATATTCCATGCTTGTCAACTTGAAAGTCCGCACCTGTCTCGTTCTGGTGTTGCTGCTCTTCACGGGCGCCATGTTCATTTCCAATGGCGTGGCGTGGATGGGGCTGAACTCGAGCAATGAGAAGCTGGAGCGGGTGAACGACGCCTATTCCACGCAGGCCTCGCAGCTGAACCGGGCCTACATCCTGTTCCTGCGCGGCCGCTTGCTGCTGGCGACGTCGCTGATGGATCTGCAGCAAGGAAAGACCGAACAGGCGACCTCGCAGGCCAAGCGCGCGGAAGGCCTGATGCAGGAAGGCGCTCAGGCGCTGGACGCATACCGCAAGGCGCCGCGCCTGGAAGGCTCGGAGGCCTTGAATCAAAAGCTGGAAAGCGCCTACAAGCAGTTCAACGATGTGGTCAGGCGTCAGGCGGCCGCCTTGTCGACCATGGCGGTGCAGGACTACCTGGATCTGAATGACGCGGGAAGCGCGGCGAACACGGCTCTGAGAGAGGCCGTCGGCGGCGTCCTGGCGCATATCGATTCCAGCACCGATGAGCTTGTGGTGCAGGCTGAAACGGCCCATGGCGTTTCGCGCACGGTCACGATAGTCATGCTGGCGATCTCCCTGGCCTTGGCATTGGGATGCTGGCTGTTCATCAGCCGGACCGTGCTGCGCCCGTTGCGCGAAGCGGGCGATCATTTCGAAAAGATCTCGGGCGGCGATTTCACCGGTCGCATCGATGTGCGCAGCACCAACGAGATTGGCCAGCTGTTCGGCGCGATCAAGCGCATGCAGGAAAGCCTGACCCGCACCGTGGCGCTGGTGCGCCGCGGCGTGGACGAGATCAACGTGGGTTCGCGCGAGATTTCGGCGGGCAACACGGATTTGTCCAGTCGCACCGAGCAGCAGGCGGCCTCGCTGGAAGAAACCGCGGCGTCGATGGAAGAACTGGCTTCGACCGTGAAGCAGAACGCGGATAACGCGCGCCAGGCCAACCAGCTGGCGGCCAGCGCCTCGGATGTGGCCGAGCGCGGCGGTTCGGCGGTGTCGGAAGTGGTCAGCACGATGCAGGGCATTTCCGCCAGCTCGCGCAAGATTTCCGAAATTGTCTCGGTGATCGATGGCATCGCGTTCCAGACCAACATCCTGGCGCTGAACGCCGCTGTCGAAGCGGCGCGCGCGGGCGAGCAGGGCAAGGGCTTTGCGGTGGTGGCGGGCGAAGTGCGTTCACTGGCGCAGCGCAGCGCCCAGGCAGCCAAGGAAATCAAGGGCCTGATCGAGGACTCGGTGACCAAGGTCGGCGCGGGCTCGCAGCAGGTGGAGCGCGCAGGGTCGACGATGCAGGAGATCGTGGCCTCGGTGAAGCGGGTGACCGACATTATGGGTGAGATCTCGGCGGCGTCCGAGGAACAGTCTAGCGGCATCGACCAGGTGAACCGCGCCGTATCGCAGATGGACGAGGTGACGCAGCAGAACGCGGCGCTGGTGGAAGAGGCGGCCGCGGCCGCGGGTTCGCTGCAGGAGCAGGCGGAGCGCCTGGCCGAAGCGGTGGCCGTGTTCAAGATCAACGCGGGCGAAGTGATCGAAGTCCCTGCGCACCAATTGGCCGGTCAGCGCCGCGCGCCGCGCGTGGCTGCCCCGGTAGCTCCCGCAGCGCCAGCATCCGCAGCGCAGGCGGAGCCTCCCGCCGCCGAGGCCAAGGCTGTCCCAGCCGTACGTCTGACGCATTCCGCGCGAGCCAAACCCGTGGCGGCCGAAGGGGCGACGGCGGCACGGCCGCTGCGCCGGCCCGCGCCGCGCCCGACGGCTGCTGCGCCGCAGGCAAAGCCCGTGACGCCGGCAAGCCGCCGGTCCGCGCCTGCGGATGACGATTGGGAATCTTTCTGACACCGGCCAGACCGGTAAATGGGTAGGATATGCGAGGCTTTATACATCTTCTGGCAGCGGCTGCGTTTGCGGTGCTTCTGGCCGGCTGCGCGGCGACGGGGCACAATTTCGACCCGGGCAAACTGTCGCAGCTGACGCCGGGGCAGACGACGCTGGAAGAGGCTTCGCGCACGCTTACCGCGCCGCCCGACAAGCTCTACAAGCAGACCGACGGTACGCTGCTCGCGCTCTGGGCCTTCAAAATCACCTTCGTCGCGGACGGCTTGTACAGCCGCAAGGAAGCGCTGCTGCAGTTCGGCCCGGACGGCCGGCTGCTGCGCCTCGTCGACAGCACCAATATCTTGCTGGAACCTTGGGAACGCCAGAAGCTGCTGGGACCCGCGCCTGCGCCTGACTTGCGTCAGGACGTGGCGCTTCCGGCCGCGGAGCCCGAGGTGCAGACCATCTACATACCGGGCCCGGGTGAACCGGCCGGGTTGCAGCCTCAGGGCAAGTAGCGCCCTGTAGTCCAGCGGGGAGCATCGCGGCGCATGCCGCGATGTACGTCGCCTGGAGTGCATGCCTCGTGTAACAAGGCATGTCCACCGGGTGGTTTTTCATTTGGTCAGAGTAGTTCCTGAGGGATGGGGAAATAATATGGAAGCGAGTCTCGAATCCGGTGCGAAATCCGGCAAGGTCGGCAAGAAGAAGGCCGCGCGCGCACCCAAGGTGAAGCGCAAGCTGCGGCTGCGCGATGCCCGCGTCGGCACCATGCTGCTGTGGGTCATGGCGTTCTTCGCCGTGTTGATCGCGGCGGTGGGCGGCTTGGCCGCGTATTTCCTGCAGAGCAACTATGAATCGATCCGCGAGGTCAATGCCTTGACCGAGCGCTCCAAGCAGGTCGAAGTGATCAACAGCGACATGCTGCGCGCGCGGGTTGCGTTGATGGTTGCCGCGCGCCACCTGCAGGAATCCGGCTGGGGCAGCGGCGAAAACTCGGCCCGCGATGCCGCGGCGGCCTTGAAGGGCGCGACGGACTTGCTGACCGGCGTGCGCAGCCGCTTCGCCGATTTCCAGAAGAACATGCTGCAGGACGACACGGGCCGCCAGCTGTCCATGAACCTGGTGCGGCGCTACCGCTCGTACATCGACGATGGCGTGGACACCATGGTCGAAGCCCTGCGCAGCGAGGACTATTCCACCTTCTACATGGTGAACAACGAATACGGCACGCCGCGCAGCGCCGCGTTCATCGAGGCGCTCAGCGAGTTCGGCAAGTACATCGGCGACCAGCAGCAAGCCACGATCGACGAGGCCGAAGCCAATTTCAATCTCGCCATGGTGGCGGTGGGCGTGGCCGTGGGCCTGGCGGTGCTGCTGATGATCCTGGCCCGCCTGCTGTTCGGCCGCCTGGTGGTGCGCCCCTTGGTGGAAGCTGGCCAGCACTTCGACAAGATTGCCGCCGGAGACCTGACCAGCCGCGTGGAAGTGCGTTCGCACAATGAGATCGGCCAGCTGTTTGCCGCGTTGAAGCGCATGCAGGAAAGCCTGACCCGCACGGTGTCGGCGGTGCGCCACGGCGTGGACGAGATCACGGTGGGCTCGCGCGAGATCTCGGCCGGCAACACGGACCTTTCTAGCCGCACGGAAGAACAGGCGGCTTCGCTGGAGGAAACCGCGGCATCGATGGAAGAACTGGCTTCGACCGTGAAGCAGAACGCGGATAACGCGCGCCAGGCCAACCAGCTGGCGGCCAGCGCCTCGGATGTGGCCGAGCGCGGCGGTTCGGCGGTGTCGGAAGTGGTCAGCACGATGCAAGGCATTTCCGCCAGCTCGCGCAAGATCTCCGAGATTGTTTCTGTGATCGACGGCATCGCGTTCCAGACCAACATCCTGGCGCTGAACGCGGCGGTGGAAGCCGCGCGCGCGGGCGAGCAGGGCAAGGGCTTCGCGGTGGTGGCGGGTGAAGTGCGTTCGCTGGCGCAGCGCAGCGCCCAGGCGGCCAAGGAAATCAAG
>MCNG01000075.1_pt1 | contig 34724 bp, 30 predicted proteins | sample 778231 | NCBI WGS metagenome assembly MCNG01 (sample SAMN04296815, study PRJNA304217) | bioreactor metagenome | isolation source: sea sediment enriched with benzalkonium chloride | place: Turkey: polluted region of the Marmara Sea
CAAGGGCAAGCCGCGCGTGGCCATGGCCACCTTCTCGGTGCCGGCCGACAGCCCCAACATCATCGAATCCAAGTCCTTCAAGCTATACCTGAACTCCTTCAACCAGACCCGCCTGGTCAATTCCGCCGCCCTGCGCGGCCGCCTGGAGCGCGACCTGAGCGCCACGGCCGGCGCGCCGGTGGGGCTGGATTTCTTCCTGCCGCAACGCTTCTCCGAATTGCAGATGGGCGAGATGGACGGCATCTATATAGACAAGCTGGACATCGAGATCGACACCTACGAACCCGCGCCCGAAGTGCTGCGCACCCGCGCGGGCGACGTGGTCGAGGAAACGCTGGCTTCGCGCCTGTTGAAATCGAACTGCCCCGTGACGGGCCAGCCCGACTGGGCCAGCGTGCAGATCCGCTACCGCGGCGCGCCCATCGACCGCGAATCGCTGCTGCGCTACGTGGTCTCGTTCCGCCAGCACGCGGAATTCCACGAGCATTGCGTCGAACGCATCTTCAGCGACATCATGCAGGCCTGCCGGCCAGAGCAACTGACGGTCTACGCGCGCTATACGCGCCGCGGCGGGCTGGACATCAACCCCTGGCGCAGCAACTTCGAAGCCGGGCCGCCGGCGGACGTGCGTACCGTCCGCCAGTAGGCCGCCCGTACCGCCCTATTTCACGAAGGGCTCGGGCCGCGGCGTATCGTCCGCCGACGGCGGCAGCAGCGGGTACTGGATCGCAGGCTGGTCGCCCGTCAGAGTCTTCAGGAACGCCACGATCTGCGCGTTCTCGTCGGGCGTGAAGGTCCGGCCCAGCTGCAACCGGCCCATCACATCCACCGCCTGCGTCAGCGTGGCCGCCTCGCCATCATGGAAGTATGGATAGGTCAGCGCCACGTTGCGCAGCGTCGGCACCTTGAAGTTGAAGCGGTCGGCGTCCTTGCCCGTCACCGCGGCGCGACCTTCGGCCTTGTTCTCGGTGACGTAGGGCGTGACCAAGCCCATCTTCTGGAACGAATTGCCGCCCACCGCCACGCCGTTGTGGCAGGCCACGCAGCCGCTGTTCTTGAAGAGCTCATAACCCGCCAGCTCGCGCACGGTCAGCGCCTTCTGGTCGCCGCGCAGCCACTGGTCGAAGCGCGAATTGGGCGTCACCAGCGTTTCCTCGAACGCGGCCAGGGCGCCGGTGACCTCGTCGATGCTGATGTCTTCCTTGCCGAAGACCTGCTTGAATTCCGCCCGGTAGCCGGGAATCGAATTCAGCACCTGCACCGCCAGTTCGTGGCTGGACGCCATCTCCATGGGATTGGCGATGGGGCCGCCCGCCTGCTCGCGCAGGTCCTTGGCGCGGCCGTCCCAGAACTGGGCGATGTTCAGGCTGGAATTGAGCACCGTCGGCGAGTTGATCGAGCCCTGTTGCCACTTGTGGCCGATCGAGGCCTTGAGATTGTCCGCGCCGCCCATGCCCAGGTTGTGGCAGGAATTACAGGAAATCGCACCGGAACGGGACAGGCGCGGGTCGAAGAAAAGCTTCTTGCCCAGCTCGACCTTGGCCGGCTCCTTGATGACCGCCGGCTCCACCGGCTGTATCGGTTCCTGCGAGGCCGCATGAGCCAGACCTATCCAACCGCCCAAGGCGACTCCCGCCGCCAGCAACGCGCTTGCCCTTCTCATTTGCTTCTCCTGAGTAATGACCACTTCACTGACGAGGTCATTACATCAGAGAGACGCCGCATCAACCTTGCGTAGGGTCAAACCGCCGGGGCGCGAAGCCCCGGCCGGTTCAGGAGCGCACTGCGGCCGAAGCCGCGGCCGCGGGTTCCGCGCGCCGCGCCTGCACCGCAATCCATTGCGCCAGGAAGGCGGCGGCGGCGAATGCCACGCCCGCGCCCACCCAGGGGCCCTGCCGCAGCCCGGCGTCCAGCAGCAGGCCGAAGGCCAGCGGCCCCAGGGCCGAGCCCACGTCCATGCCGGAGTACACCAACCCGTAAACCGAGCCGGTGGAACCCTTGGGCGTGACGCGGCGGATCAGCATGTCACGCGACGGCGCCGCGACGCCGGAGCAGAAGCCCGCCAGCGCCACCACCGGCGCGGCCAGCGCGGCCGGCACCAGGCCCAGCGCCAGCACCACCAGCGTCAGGCCCGCCAGGATCAGCGCCACCATCACGGTGCGTTCGGTGCGCGGATTGGCCGACACCAGGAAACCGCCCGCGGCCATGCCCGCGGCCGAAGCCACCATGTAGCCGGACAGCGCCGAGCTGGCGGCGACCTTGGACAGGTCATACAGCTGGCCCAGCAAGGGAATGGTGTAGTTCTGCACCGACGACAGCGCGATGGAGGTGCAGGCGAAAAACAGGAACGCGCCCCACAGCGCCGGCTTGGACAGGAGCGTGGACAGCGTGGTCAGCACGCTTTCCTGCGGCTTTGCCGCAGGTTTGGCGGCCAGCTTGCCGGCTTCCGCGTCCGCATGGCCCTCCAGCGGCGACGGACCGCCCAGCAGGTCGCGGCCCAGCACCGTCAGCAGCAGGACCAGCGCCACCAGTCCGGCCGCGCTATAGGCCGCCACGCGCCAGTCCGCCAGCAGCGTGATGCTGGTCATGAACACGGGCGTCAGCGCCCAGCCCAGGTTGCCCGTCAGCCCGTGCGTGGAGAAAGCATGCCCCAGGCGCGGCGCGGAAATGCGATGGTTGATGATGGAATAGTCGGCCGGGTGGAAAACGGAATTGCCGATGCCGCCCACCACTGCCGCCGCCACCAGCATGGCGTAGCCGTTGGCCGACCCGATCAGCACGCCGGACAGCACGAAGCACGTCAGGCCGAACCACAGCACCGGCCGCGCGCCGATCCGGTCCACCACGAAGCCCGAGGACGCCTGGCCGATGCCGGACACCACGTAGAACGTGGACACCAGCAGCCCCAGGCGAGCGAAGTCCAGGCCGAACTCGTTGCCCAGCGAGACATAGAGCGAGGGCAGGACCAGTTGGAAGAAGTGGGAAGAAGCGTGGGCCACCCCGATCAGCAGGATGATCTTCCAGTCGCGCCGGCGGGCGGCGGCGTCCAGGGCCAGGGTATTCGCAGCGGTGTTCATTGCAGGCGGCCGCGGTCAGCGGCAGGTGGCGCGGCGCCGGATGCGGCGGCGCGCGGGTTGTCTCCGGCAACGTCCGGGTGCCCCGGGCGTTGGACTCTGAGGCGCCGTACCGGACGCGCCGGCGGATCGCTCTTGGTTTGTAACGGCGGCCGCCTTGCGCGAGCCGGGCCGCCGTTCTGTCAACGACTATATACGGACTGGAACTACAGGGCCTTTTCGCGGATGGCGGGCCAGGCGCGCTGCAGGTAATACAGCATCGACCACACCGTCAGCACCGCCGCCACGATGATCAGCACGTCACCCAGCAGGCGGGCGCTGACGCCGTAGATCGGCTGGTTGTACAGCAGGCACGGAATCGCCACCATCTGCGCGGCCGTCTTGAACTTGCCCAGCCGGTGCACCGCCACGCTGGCGCTGGCGCCGATCTTGGCCATCCATTCGCGCAGCGCGGAAATCGTGATCTCACGGCCGATGATGATCAGGGAGATGAAGGCGTCGACGCGGCTGAGGTCCAGCAGGACGATCAGGGCGGCGCAGACCATCAGCTTGTCCGCGACCGGATCCAGGAAGGCGCCGAACGCCGAGGTCTGGTTCCAGCGGCGGGCCAGCCAGCCGTCGAACCAGTCGGTCAGAGCCGCAATAATGAAAGCCCAGGCGGCGAAGGTGTCGCGAACAGGGACCGACATCCAGCTTTCGGGCAGGTAGAACAGCCCGACCACCAGCGGAATCATGGCGATGCGCAGCCATGTCAGGATAATGGGTACATTAATTGGCATAGTGTCCGTATGCTAACAGCAAGATGGGGTCCCCCCCCGAAGCGCCGGAGGCGCTTCCCCCCCGGGGGGGCGCCGCTGCGGACCGGCGGAGCCGGATCCGCGCGGCCAGGCTGGCGCTACGCCGGTTGCTGCGTCCGCAACCGAGCAGAGGGTGTGTAACAGCCGGCATTTACGCATGGCGGCGTTACCGCAAGGCTTCATAGATGCGGATCGCCAGGTCCTGGGAGATGCCGTCGACCGAGGCCAGGTCTTCGATGCTGGCCGAGGCCACGCCGGAGAAGCCGCCGAAGCGGGCCAGCAGGCGCTGGCGGCGGCGGGCGCCGATGCCTTCGATTTCTTCCAGGCGCGACACGTTGCGCGCCTTGGCGCGGCGGGCGCGCATGCCGGTGATGGCGAAACGGTGGGCCTCGTCGCGCACCTGCGCGATCAGCATCAGCGCGGCGGATTCGCCGCCCAGCGCCACCGGCGGACGCGCATCCGCGAACACCAGGGTTTCCAGGCCGACCTTGCGCCCTTCCCCCTTGGCCACGCCCACCAGCGTCTGCACATCCAGGCCCAGTTCCACGAACACCTGGCGGGCGACTTCCACCTGGCCCTTGCCGCCGTCGATCAGCACCAGGCCGGGCATGGGCGCCTCGCCGTCGGCGACCTTGGCGAAGCGGCGGCTCAGCACCTGGCGCATAGCAGCATAATCGTCCCCCGGCGTGATGCCGCCGATGTTGTAGCGGCGGTACAGCGAAGGCTGCATGTCGTGGTGCTCGAAGACCACGCAGGACGCCTGGGTCGCTTCGCCTGCCGTATGGCTGATGTCGAAGCATTCGATGCGCAGCGCATCCAGCGCGGCTTCGTCGGTATCCAGGTCCAACGCTTCGGCCAGCGCCAGCGTACGCGCGGCGCGGGCGCCGGACTCGGTCAGGGCGCGGGCCAGGGCCATCTCGGCATTCTTGCCCGCCTGTTCCAACCAGGCGCGGCGCGCGCCTTGCGGGCGCGTCAATACGCGCGACGGGCGTCCGCCCGCCTGCTCGACCAGCAGGCCGATCAGGTCCGGATCCGGCAAGGCGTGCGAACAGACCAGCACCGGCGGCATGGCGTTGTCGGTGTAGTGCTGGGCCACGAAGGCTTCCAGCACCTGCGGCGCGGCCTCGCCTTCGGCATGCGAGGGAAAGAACGGCTTGTCGCCCAGATGGCGGCCGCCCCGCACCATCGCCAGATTGACGCAGACCTTGCCGCCCGCGATCGCCACCGCGATGATGTCGGTGTCCTCGCCGCTGACGTTCTCCATGGTCTGCTGGTGCAGCACGCGCGCCAGCGACCCCATCTGGTCGCGCAGCGCCGCCGCTTCCTCGAAGCGCAGTTCACTGGCGGCCTGCTGCATCCGGCTTTCGATTTCGCCCATCACGTCCTTGGCTTCCCCGTTCAGGAAGCGCACGGCGCGCTGCACGTCGCGCTCGTAGTCGGCGGCTTCGATCGCGCCGACACAGGGCGCCGAACAGCGCCCGATCTGATGCAGCAGACAGGGCCGCGAACGGTTGGCGAAGACCGAGTCCTCGCAGGTGCGCAGGCGGAACACCTTCTGCAGGATCTGGATGGTTTCGCGCACGGCCCAGGCGTTGGGGAACGGCCCGAAGTACTGGCCGCGCTTGTTGGTCGCGCCGCGGTAATAGGCGATGCGCGGCCAGTCATGGCCGGTGATCAGCAGGTAGGGATAAGACTTGTCGTCGCGGAACAGGATGTTGTAGCGCGGCTTCAGCGTCTTGATGAGGTTGTTTTCGAGGATCAGCGCTTCCGCTTCGGAGCGCGTCACCGTCACCTCCAGCCGCGCCACCTTCGCCACCATCTGGGCGATGCGGGGGCTGGCCAAATTCTTCTGGAAATACGACGAGACGCGCTTCTTCAGGTCGCGCGCCTTGCCGACATACATGACCTCGCCGGCCGCATCCAGGTGCCGGTACACGCCCGGCAGATGCGGCAGGTCAGCCAGGAACGATTTGAGATTGAAGTCGTCGGGCATTCTGGTAACGGCTTTCAGCCTGCAAGGTATCCCAGTCCGGCGCGTCAAAGCGCGGCATCAGGCGGCGGATGCGGGCCACGGACTCGGGCGCGTGTTCGAACTTCAGGCGTTCGAGCAATTCGTCCGCCAGGTCCGGCCGGTTGCACACCAGCACCATGTCGCAGCCGGCGCCCAGCGCGGCGTTGGCGCGGTCCAGGATGTCGCCCGCGACCGAGGCGCCTTCCATGGTCAGGTCGTCCGAGAACACCACTCCATCGTAGCCCAGGCGGGTGCGCAGGATGTCCTGCACCCAGCGCTTGGAAAATCCGGCCGGGTGCTTGTCGACCTTGGGATAGATCACATGCGCGGGCATCACCGACGGCAGCACCGCGTCGCCCAGCCAGGCGTACGGGGCGGCGTCGTCCTTCAGGATCTTGTCCAGCGGACGCGGGTCCACCGGGATCTCGTGGTGCGAATCCGCTTCCACGAAACCATGGCCGGGGAAGTGCTTGCCGCAAGCCGACATGCCCGCCAGCTGCAGCCCCTGGATCAGCGCGCGCGACAGCATCGCGACCACGCGCGGGTCCTGGTGGAAGGCGCGGGTGCCGATCACCTTGCTGACGCCGTAGTCCAGGTCCAGTACGGGGGTGAAGCTCATGTCCACGCCGCAGGCGCGCAGCTCGGCGGCCAGCACGTAGCCGGCCTCGGTCGCCAGGCGCATGGCTTGCAGGGGATCGCGGTCCCACAACGCGCCCAGGTCGCGCATGGCGGGCAGCGCCGTGAAGCCGTCTTCGCGGAAGCGCTGCACGCGGCCGCCCTCATGGTCCACCAGGATCAAGAGCGGTTCCTTGCGGGCCTTGTGGATCTGGCGCGTCAGTTCCGTCAGTTGCTTGCGGCTTTCGAAATTGCGCGCGAACAGGATCACCCCGCCCACCAGCGGGTGGCGCAGGCGCTTCTTCTCCGCCTTCGTCAGCGTGTGTCCCGCCACATCGACCATCACGGGGCCGGGCGGCAGGACCGCCCTGGATTTCTTCTTGGCCATGTCAGGCTGTCCTTCTGTCTAAGTCTGGCAAGCCGGCGGCGGGCGCGAGGCCCGCGGATCAGGGCTTGCGTTCGACCACCACGTAAGCGGCGGCCATGTCGGATTCGTCGGTAATGGAAACATGCGCCGCGCCGAAACGCTGCTCATACCATGACAGCAGTTCGGGCGCGATCACCAGCACGGGACGCCCGCCGGGCGCGTTCAAGGTCTGCACCCGGCGCCAGGTCATGGGCATGCGCATGCCCAGGCCGATGGCCTTGGAAAACGCCTCCTTGGCCGCGAAGCGCGTGGCCAGGAAACGCAGGCCGCGCGCCGGGTCGCGGGCGCGGCGCGCGTGGAACTTCTGCAGTTCCTCGACGCCCAGGATCTTTTCCGCGAAGCGGTCGCCGTGGCGCGCCAGCGCGCGCTCGATGCGGTCGATGCGCAGCAGGTCCATGCCGATGCCGGCAATGGCGCCCGCAGGCGCGGGCGCGGCGGGGCGGGAAGCGTCAGACATGGGAATCAGCGCGCGGCCGCAGGCAAGAACAGGACACCGGGCTCGCGGTCACAGCCCGCGCAGCGCTTGCAGGCGGGCCTGCACCATCAGCGCCTTCATGTCGCGCACGGCCTTTTCCCAGCCGTCGAACACCGCCTGCGCCACGATGGCGTGGCCGATGTTGAGTTCGGAAATGCCCTCCAGCGCGGCTACCGGCTTGACGTTGCCGTAATGCAGGCCGTGGCCTGCATTCACGCGCAAGCCATGGCGCAACCCTTCGGTCACGGCCAGGCGCAGGCGCTGCAGTTCGGCCTCGGCGGCCTCGCCTTCAGCTTCGGCGTAGGCGCCGGTATGCAACTCGATCACCGGCGCGCCGGCCTTGGCCGCGGCCGCGATCTGCACCGGATCCGGGTCGATGAAAAGCGACACGCGAATGCCGGCCTCGGCCAGCAGGCCCACCGCATCCGACACGGGCCCCATGGCGCCCACGACTTCCAGGCCGCCTTCGGTCGTCAGTTCGGTGCGCTTTTCGGGCACGAGGCAAACGTCATTCGGCTTGACCGCGCAGGCGATTTCCAGCATTTCCGCCGTCACCGCGCATTCCAGGTTCATGCGCGTGCGCAGTTGCGGACGCATGGCGTACACGTCCTTATCCTGGATGTGGCGCCGGTCCTCGCGCAGATGCAGCGTGATCAGGTCGGCGCCGGCGTCCTCCGCGCGCAGCGCGGCGAGGACCGGGTCCGGATAGGTCGTGTGGCGTTGTTGCCGCAGCGTGGCAACGTGATCGATGTTTACACCAAGTTCTATCATTGCACTTTCGTCGTTTCTTCCCAGCCGCCGCCCAGGGCCTTGTACAGTTCGACGCGGTTGATCAGCGCCGCCAGGCCGGTCTGGACCAGGGAGAGCTGGGCATTGAAAAAGTCCACCTGCGCGGTCTGCACCTGCAGGTAGCTGTCGATACCATTGGTATAGCGCAAATTCGACAGTTCCAGCGTGCGCCCGGATGCATCCTGCAAGGCGCGCTGGGCGTCCAGTTGCGCCCCATAGGTGGCTTCGCCCGCCAGCGCGTCCGACACTTCGCGGAACGCCTGCTGGATGGACTGTTCGTACTGCGCCACGGCGATATTGTCGCGCGCCTTGGCCAGGTTCAGCCCTTCACGAATGCTGCCGCCGGCAAACAGCGGCGTGGTGATCGAAGGCGAAAAGCTCCAATAACCCTGGCCGCCCTTGAACAGGTCGCCCAACGAGGGGCTGGCCACGCCCAGCAGGCCGGTCAGCGAGATGGTCGGGAAGAACGCCGCGCGCGCGGCGCCGATGTTGGCATTGGCGGACAGCAGCTGGTTTTCCGCGGCCATGATGTCCGGGCGGCGTTCCAGCAGGTCGGACGGCAGGCCGGCGGGCACCGTGGCCAGCAGCTGGTCGCGGCCGAACACGGCGGGCGCCGGCAAGTCCGGCGGCAGCGGCGTGCCGACCAGCAGCACCAGGGCGTTCATGGCCTGGGCCTGGGCGCGGGCCAGTTGCGCCAGGTCGGACGAGGCCGTATCCAGCAAGGTCTTGGCCTGGTTCAGGTCCAGTTCCGAGGCCACGCCGCCATCGAAACGGCGCTTGACCAGGTCGTAGGATTCCTGGCGCGAGGCCAGCGTGCGCTTGGTCAGGTCCAGCTGGACCTCGGCCGCGCGCAGATTGAAATACGACTGCGCGACCGAGCCGACCAGCGTGATGTGCACGCTCTTCTGCGCCTGCTCCGTCGACAGGTACTGCTGGTACGCCGCCTCGGACAGGTTGCGCAGACGGCCGAACAGGTCGATCTCGAAGGTGGTCAGGCCGATGCCGGCCTGGTACGAACTGCTGATCGAACCCGAGCCGGCAGCCCGCATGTTCTGCGGCAGATGCTGGCGCTGGCCCTGGATGCCGGCGCCGATGCTGGGCCATTGCGCGCCGCGCTGGACGCCGTACTGGGCACGGGCCTCTTCCACCCGCTGCACTGCCACGCGCAGGTCGCGGTTGTTGACCAGCGACAGCTCGATCAGGCTTTGCAGGCGCGGATCGCGGAAGAACTCGCGCCAGCCCAGATTGGCCGCGGGCGTGCCTTCCTGCGGCATGACCGCGGTGGACGGCTGAGTGCCCAGCGACGTGGGCTTGGCGTAGCCGCCGTACTGCACCTTGGGCTGGTCCGGCCACGTGCCGGAGACCGGCGCGTCGGGACGCTTGTAATCGGGCGCCAGCGAGCAGCCGGCCAACGCCACCGCCACGAAAGCGGACAAGGCGGTCTGTTTGAACTTCAGGGCTTTCATTCCTTGCCCTCCTGGCCACCGTTGGGTTGTGCGGGGTGTTGCGCGGCAGCGTCCGGCGCAGCCTGTCCGGCTGCCTTCTTGGCCGCCTGCTCTTCCTCGAAGGCGCGCAGTTCGGCGCCCAGCAGGCGCGGCCGGGTCTTGAACAGGCCCAGCACCACCACGAAGAAGGTCGGCACGAAAATCACCGCGAACGGCGTGGCGGCCAACATGCCGCCCAGCACGCCCAGACCCACGGCGCGCTGGCTGGCGGCGCCTGCGCCGGTCGCCATGGCCAGGGGGCACCACGCCCAGGATAAAGGCCAGCGAGGTCATCAGGATGGGGCGGAAACGCAGCCTCGCGGCTTCCACCGCGGATTCGTACAGCCCCATGCCGCGAGCGTACTGGTCCTTGGCGAATTCCACGATAAGAATGGCGTTCTTGGCCGCCAAGCCGATCACGGTCACCATGCCCACCTGGAAGTACACATCGTTGGACATGCCCAGCGCGCTGATCAGCGCCACCGCGCCCAGCATGCCCAGCGGCACCACCAGCATCACCGAAATCGGGATGGCCCAGCTTTCATACAGGGCGGCCAGCACCAGGAACACCACCAGCAGCGACAGGCCCATCAGGATCGGGGCCTGGTTGCCTGCCTGGCGCTCCTGGTAGGAAAGGCCGTTCCATTCGTAGCCGAAGCCCTGCGGCAACTGTCCCACCAGACGTTCCATCTCGGCCATGGCCTCGCCCGTGGTGTAGCCAGGGGCGGCGTCGCCGCCGATACGCATGGACTCGTAACTGTTGTAGCGCACCACCTGCACCGGACCCTGCTTCCATTCGGCCTTGACGAAGGTGGACAGCGGCACCATGCCGCCCTGGCCGTTGCGGGCGTTCAGCTGCAGCACGTCATTGAGCTGCATGCGGTACGGCGCGTCGGCCTGCACCCAGATGTTCTGCATCCGGCCCAGGTTGGGGAACTTGCTGAGGTAGGCGGAACCGACCGCGGTGGAAATCAGCGAGGCGGCCTCGTTGAAGTCCACGCCCAGCGCGGCCGCCTTCTCGCGGTCGATGGTCAGGCTGAGCTGCGCGCCCGGTCCGAGGCCGGTGATGCGCACCTGCGACAGCACCGGGCTCTTCATGACCAGGCCCATGAGTTCGCCGGTGGCCGCGGCCAGGGCGGCAGAACCCGCCGCGCCGCGATCCTGCAGGCGGAAGTCGAAGCCGGTGGCGTTGCCCAGGGACGAAATGGCGGGCGGCACCAGGGTGAACACCTGCGCGTCATGAATGCCCATCAGCTGCTTCTCGAAGGCCCGGAAGGCGATCGCGCCCGCGGAATCCTTGCGCTCCTTGCGCTCGCTGAAGTCCTTCAGCGTCACGAAGGCGATGGCGGCGTTCAGGCCGTTGCCGTTGAAGCTGTAACCCTGCACGGCAATGATGTTCTCGACCGCCGGCACGTCCGAGAAGTATTTCTCGACCTGCTCGATGACCTCGACCGTGCGGTTGGCCGTGGCGCCGGTGGGCAGCTCGATGTTGCTGACCACGTAGCCCTGGTCTTCCTCGGGCAGGAAGGACGACGGCAGGCGCAGGTACAGCCAGCCCAGCAGCACGACCAGCAGCAGGAACGCCAGCATCATGCGGCCGCCCTTGTGCAGGATGCGCGACACCCAGTTCTGGTAGTTGTGGGTGGTGGCGTCGAACTTGCGGTTGAACCAGCCGAAGAAACCCTTCTTGTCCTCGTGGTGGCCTTTGGGCACCGGCTTGAGGATGGTGGCGCACAGCGCCGGGGTGAAGGTCAGGGCCAGCAGCGCCGAGAAGAAGATGGACACGGCCATCGCGATCGAGAACTGGCGATAGATCACGCCCACCGAACCGCTCATGAAGGCCAGGGGCAGGAACACCGTCACCAGCACCAGCGTAATGCCGATGATGGCGCCGCTGATCTGCGGCATGGCCTTCTTGGTGGCTTCCTTGGGTGGTAAGCCCTCTGTGGACATGATGCGCTCGACGTTCTCCACCACCACGATGGCGTCGTCCACCAGAATCCCGATGGCCAGCACCATGGCGAACATGGTCAGCACGTTGATGGAGAAGCCAAGCGCCAGCATCACCGCGAACGCCCCCAGCATGGCCACCGGCACCACCAGGGCCGGGATCAGGGTATAGCGGACGTTCTGCAGGAACAGGTACATCACCAGGAACACCAGCACCATGGCTTCCGCCAGGGTGTGGACCACCTGCTCGATGGACACCTTCACGTAAGGCGCCGTGTCGTACGGAATGGAGTACGTGATGTTGCCCGGGAAGTACTTGGACAGCTCTTCCATCTGCTGGCGCACGCCCTGGGCGGTGGCCAGCGCGTTGGCGTTGGGTGACAGCACGATGGCGAATGCCGCCGTCGGCTTGCCGTTCAGGCGGGCGCCGAACTGGTAGTTGTCGGCGCCGACTTCGATGCGGGCGACGTCGCGCAGCAGCACCTTGGAGCCGTCGGTATTGGCGCGCAGGACGATCTTGCCGAAGCCCTCCACCGTGCTCAGCTGGCCGTTGGCCGTGACCGTGGCGGTGATGCGTTGCGAATCCGGATTGGGCGGCGCGCCGATGCTGCCGCCGGAAATCACCACGTTCTGCTGGGCGATGGCCTGGTTGACCTGCGACATGCTCAGGTTGAAACCGACCAGCTTGGCGGGATCGACCCACACGCGCATGGCGCGCGGCGCCGCGAACAGCTGGAACTGGCCCACGCCGGGCACGCGCGACACCGGGTTCTTGATGTTGCGGGTGATGTAGTCGGCCAGCGCGGTCTGGTCCAGCGAGCCGTCGGTGGACGACACCGCCGCCACCATCAGGAAGCCGGTACTGGTCTGCTCATATTGCAGGCCCTGCTGCTGCACGGCGGTGGGCAGCTGCGCGACCACGTTCGACACGCGGTTCTGCACGTCCACCTGCGCAAGATCGGGGTTGGTCCCCGGAGCGAAGGTGGCGGTGATGGTCGAGGTGCCGTAGGAATCGCTGACCGACTCGTAGTAGATCAGGCCCTTGGCGCCGTTGAGCTGGTCTTCGATGATACTGGTGACCTGCTCGGCCACTTCGTTGGCCGAAGCGCCGGGATAGGTCGCGGTGATCGTGATCGCGGGCGGCGCCACGTCCGGGTACTGCGAGATCGGCATGTTCGGGATCGCCAACACCCCGGCCAGCAGGATGAACAGGGCGACTACCCAAGCGAAAATCGGTCTATCAATAAAAAATTGCGGCATGTGGGCTGACTCTGAAAGCGATGCTCACCAAAGAGGAACGCGGCGCTTGCGCCGCGTGCCGCTTAAGATTTCTGGCCTGCGGCCTTGTCCTGCTGCGCAGGCTCGGCCGGCTTGGCGCCAGGCTGCGGGGCGGATTCCGCGGGCTTGGCGCCCGGTTGCGCGGGGGCCTGGCCGCCCGGCGCGGGCGTGCCGCTCTTCCATTCGCTGGCCTGCACCGGAGCGCCCGGCCGGACCTTCTGGAATCCTTCCACCACGACCACGTCGCCGGCCTTCAGGCCGCTGGTGACGATCCAGTTGCTCTTGAGGGCGCCGCCGGTGGTAACCGGAATCTGCTCGATCTTGTTGTCCTTGACCAGCATCAGGCTTTGCAGGCCGTCCGCGGTACGCTGCAGCGCCTGCTGCGGCACCATCAGGGCCTTGTCGTCCACGCCCTGCTCCAGGCGCACGCGCACATACATGCCGGGCAACAGGATGCCGTCGGGGTTGGGGACTTCGGCGCGCAGGTTCACCTGGCCCGTGGTCGGATCCACGGTGATGCCGGTGAACAGCAGCTTGCCCGGCTGGCCGTATTCGGAACCGTCTTCCAGCACGATGGTGGCGCGCGCCGTATCCTTGCCGACCTGCTGCAGCTGGCCGCTGGCGAAGGCGCGGCGCAGGGACGCGAGTTCCGCGGTGGACTGGGTGAAGTCGACGTAGATCGGATCGAGCTGCTGCACCGTGGCCATCTGCGTGGCCGAGGTGGCCTCGACCAGCGCGCCTTCGGTGACCAGCGGCTTGCCGATGCGGCCGGTGATGGGCGAGGTGACGTCGGTGTAGCCGAGGTTGATCGCGGCGTTGTCCTGCGCCGCCTTGGCGGCGGCGACAGCAGCGTCCGCCTGGCGGTACGAGGCCACGGCGTTGTCGTATTCCTGCTTGCTGACGGCGTTGGCCTTGACCAGCGGCGCGTAGCGGTCGGCCAGCAGTTTGGCGCTGAACAGGTTGGCCTGCGCCTGCTTGAGCTGCGCCGTCGCCTGATCGTAGGTGGCCTTGTAGGGCGCCGGATCAATCTTGAACAGCAGCTGGTTTTCCTTGACGTCCCCGCCTTGCTCGAAGGCGATCTTCTGGACGATGCCGGTGACCCGCGCACGGATCTGCGCATCGCGGACGGCGTCGACGCGGCCGGGCAGCTCCGACACGATGGGCGCGCGCTGCGGCTGGATCGTAATGACGCTGACCTGGGGCATGCCTGGATTCATGTGCGGCTTTTCACCGCAACCAGCCAATATCAGTGCGAGGACCCCGCCGGAAAAAGCCAGCCCTGAAACACGTTTAGGCGAAAACCGCATTGAAACCCCCGCGTATAGCGTAATTAACCGTAATCGCGTCATGTAACCGCAGTATTTGAATGCGGCTCAGGCCGCGATCAAATAAGAAGCATGCGTCATCAAGGCACGTAATCAGCCCAGTAATGTAACTCAGTTATTGGGGAAATCACTGATTTTTAGTGCTTCGAATACCACTGGCGGGGGGATTTCATACAACAGATCAGCTCTCGGAAAGCTCTCGCAGCTTGCCCAGGAACACATAGCCCATGCCGTGCACCGTATGCAGCGGCAGCCGGGTGCCAGCCAGCAGAACCTTGCCGCGCAAGCGGCAAATCGCCACGTTCAGCGTGCGCATCGTGGTGCGCCTGCGCACGGCCACGAATTCATCGCGCCGCAATTCCCTGGCAGGATTGGCCGCCAGGCAAAGCAGGCAGGTGCGCTCCAGGGCGGTCAGGCCGATGCGGATGCCATGAGGCGTAAGCAGGGTCCAGCCCTGGTAGACCAGGGTCCACCAGCCGTCCATGGCATAGGGAGTGTCGGCCGCGCGGGCGGGCGCGACCTGGGCAAGGCGAGCGGGGGCATTCACGACGGGTCTCCACCAGGACGGCCCGCGCCGCGCGGGATGGCGGCCGGCTCCCGGAACAGGGCTGCAATTAGCTCCGAAAGACTACCGCCGGAACCCTTGTGGATTGAAATTGCAGGGCATCTATAAGACCAATCCGATCGGAAGGCTGCCCCGCCCCTATCCAAAAACGTCGATCTCGCCGCTGCCCCGCCAGTTCAGGTGCGCTTGCCGTTGCGATGGATATCGTGCGTGACGAAACAGCTGTTCTCGGTCGGCCGGGCCAGGATGCCGGGCTTGGCCAGCGTGGCGCGGATGTCGGCCAGGCCGGACTCCCAGTGCTCGCGCATGGCCTCGGTGCCGAACTCGTAGTCCTTGGAGTAGCGCTCCCGGTGCTTGGACTCGTAGATGAGGTTGATGATGTTGGTGGCCGGCGTATGGGACAGCTTGCGGATTTCGGCGAACTCGGCCGCATTGCGCTCGGCCTCCGGCAGCTTGGCCAGCAGGCGCTGCAAGCCGTGGCGCAGCTTGAGCACGCGCCGCAGCTGGTCCGTGACCAGGCGGGTCCGGCTGGAGTACTGGATGTCCTTCTGGCGCTCGGCCACTTCCTCCAGATTGGTCGGCAGGCCGCCGCGCGCGGGCCACAGGTCGACCTGGAACGCCAGCGTGTCCCGCATGTTGTCGGTGGTCAACACCTGGGCCAGCGGCGTGTTGGACACGACGCCGCCGTCCCAGTAGTGCTCGCCGTCGATCTCGACGGAGGGAAAGCCTGGCGGCAAGGCGCCCGAGGCCATGATGTGTTCCGGGGCCAGGGTGTCCTTCAAGCTGTCGAAATAGGCGAAGTTGCCGCTGCGCACGTTGACCACGCCGAAACTGGCGCGCACGGCGCCGCTGTTTAGCAGGTCGAAATCGACGAACTCCCGCAGGGTCGCGGCCAACGGCGTGGTGTCGTAGAAGCTGGTGGACGCCGCCCCCCTGCCGTGCACCAGGTAGGGCGGTGGAAAACGCGGTTTGAAAAAGCCCGGCTGGCCCGAGAACAGGGCCTGGAATGCCGACACATGCCCATTCATGACGGGCGAACCGAAGCCGAACGGCACGCCTTCGAACACGGACCCGAGCGTCTCGCCCCAGGGCACCGAGGCGAAACCCGCCGGGCGGCAGATGCTCTCCCAGAACCCGCGTAGGCGCTCCACGCGCTCGTCCTCGGGGGAACCCGCGATGATTGCCGCGTTGATCGACCCAATGGAGATGCCGGAAATCCAGTTGGGCCGGATACCCGCTTCGTGCAGCCCCTGATACACCCCGGCCTGGTAGGCCCCCAGCGCTCCCCCGCCCTGCAGCACCAGGGCGACGACTTCATAGGGCGGCGTATCGCCGGTATCTTGCTTGGGGGCCTTGCGGCGAGTACTCATACGGCTTCCTCTAGGCAGGGCTGGCGGACCGCCCTACTTGCTTTTTTCCGGCAGCTGCGGCGCGGCCACGCCCGCGCGGAACGGATACTTGGAGAAGATCTGCGCAACCACCTTGTCCGTATTCTCGGGCGTGGCGGCCGCATCGGGCTGGACCTCGCCCACCGCCACGCCTTCCCACACCAGCTGCCTGCGGCGCGCGTCGACGAGGTCGATGTTCAAGGTCCCCTCAGTATATTGGTAGACGTCGTCGCCCCAGCCGTAGCCGGGCCAGCCGCCGTAGAAGCCGGTGCGATAGCCGTAGTACGGGCCCATGGGCGGCGCGGCCGGCGTGACCTGCACCTTCTGCTGCAGCTTGGCGCTGAAGTTGACCAGCAGGTCGGGATTGGCGGCGCTGTAGGTATAGCCGCGCATTTCCATCTGGCCGCGCGTGGCATTCTTCAGGCGCTCGGTCAGCAAGGTGCTGTAGCCGGCCTTGTCGGTGCCCAGCGGCGCCATGTACCCGAAGGTCCGGTACTGGGCGAAATTCGCCTGGTGATCGTAGTCGCTCTTGACGTCAGGGCCGGTGGCGCAAGCCGCCAACAGCACCGTCATGGAACCCGCAGCCAGCAATTTGAACGCTTTCATGTCGTTTTCTCCGTGAGCCCGATGCGTGAACATAGTGCCGCTAAGCCTGCAAAATTTCAACAGAATCTCATTCTCATCGTGTCCGCCGTGAACCGCCAGGACAGCCTCCCCGTCCATTACACTTTCAGCTATCTCATACCCTGACCACGGCGCGACACAGATGTTGGAACTCGACGGCTCGATTTGGTTTCGCTCAGGCGCCCAGACCTGGGGCGGAAGAAACCGCATAGACCTGCTGGCGCAGATCGACGCCACCGGCTCGATCACGGCCGCAGCGCGCGCCGTGGGCATGAGCTACAAGGGCGCCTGGGACGCCATCGACGCCATGAACAATCTGGCGGGCGAGCCTTTGGTAATCCGCGCCGCTGGCGGCAAGGGCGGCGGCGGCACCCGCCTGACCGACCGCGCGCGCGGCCTGATCGCCACCTTCCGCGCCCTGGAAGCCGAACACCGCAAGTTCATGGAAAACCTGATCCGCGCTGGCATGAACGCCAGCGGCGACATCGACCTCATGAGGCGTTTCATGCTGAAGACCAGCGCACGCAACAAACTGCTAGGCACCGTCATCCAGATCCGCGCCGGCGCCGTCAACGACGAGATCGTGCTGCGCATCGCGGGCGGCCAGACCATCACGGCCACCATCACCCGCGAAAGCACGCAGGAACTGGGACTGGAGACGGGCAAGGAAGCGATCGCGCTGGTCAAGGCGTCGTCCGTCATCGTGGGCGCGCCCGGCCCCGGCCTGCGCCTGTCGGCGCGCAATCAACTGCCGGGCAAGATCACGGCATTGCGCCCGGGCGCTGTCAACAGCGAGATCCTGATCGGACTGGACGGCGGCGTGACGCTGGCGGCCATCGTCACCAACGAAAGCGCGCAGGACCTGGGATTGGACGTAGGCGCCGACGCGGTGGCGATCTTCAAGGCTTCCAGCGTGATCCTGGGCGTGCTGGACTGAGCCACTCCGAGCCGCTACCGTTTCAGATCAACCAATTTTCCATGGCGAGGCCGCGGATGCGTTCGAATTCCCGCATGTTGCCGGTGACGAGCGTCAGGCCCAGCGCGTGGGCGTGAGCACCGATCAAGAGATCGTTGGCGCCGATGGTTTGCCCCGCCGCTTCCAAGTCGGCGCGTATGCCTCCATATTTCGCATCAGCAGCCACATCAAAAGGCAGGACCGGAATCACCGCCAGCAGGCTTTCGACTTTGGCCAACAGCTTGGCGGATCCTTTCTCGGCGCAGCCGTAGCGCAACTCGGCGGACACGATAATGCTGGTGCAGATCTTGCGGTGCCCTACCCGCGCAACGTGCCGCGCCGCTCGGCCACCCGGGTCCCGCAAAAGCGCGCTAATGATATTAGTGTCCAGCAGATAGCCGCTCACAGGACGTCCTCCGGCCGCAACGGCATATCGCTGATGTCCGGAAACTGGTCTTCAGGCGCGAGCGGTTCCTCTGCTGCCCATCGGGCCAGCAATTCCGAAAGGTTACGCGGGCCGGCAATGGGCTCAATAATGAGCTTTTCACCCTCTCGACGAATCAACACGCGCTCGCCCGGCAGCTCGAACTCTGCCGGAATGCGCACAGCCTGACTGCGATTGTTGCGAAAGAGCTTGGCCTCTCGAGGCCTGGACACGGGAGTACGAATGGCCATGGCGCTTCCCTCACTGTTATTGCATATGCCATATTGTATATGCCATCAATAACAAGCAAAAGCCCGGCGCTCAAGTGAAAGCGTATGCCGGCCAGCCTCAGACGCCCACGTCTTCGTCGTGGCGCCGCACCCTGCCCTCGCGCACTTCGAACACCTCGTCGGCCAGCGCGTCCACATCCGCCGGGTCGTGCGTGATCAGGAGCATCGGCACGTCCAGCTGACGCTGCAAGGCGTTGAGTTCCAGCCGCATCTTGCCGCGCAGCTGCGAATCCAGCGCTGAGAATGGCTCGTCCAGCAACAGGATGTCGGGCCGCAGCATGAGGGCTCGCGCCAACGCCACCCGCTGCTTCTGGCCACCGGAGATCTCGCTGGGATAGCTGCCCACGATGGAACCCAGCTCGAATGCGTCCACCCAGCGCTGCGCCTCGGGCCCGACCTCGCGCCGGGGCGGGTTGCGCCAGCCGCGGCGCAGCCCGAAAGCGATGTTCTGCGCCACGGTCAGGTGGGGAAACAGGGCGTAGTCCTGGAACAGATAGGCGACGCGGCGGGATTGCGCCGGCAGGTTGACGCCGGCGTCCGTGTCGAACAGCACGCGGCCATTGATTTCGATGCGCCCCGAGTCCGGGCGCAGCAGGCCCGCCACCGCGCGCAGGGTCAGGCTTTTGCCCGCGCCCGAGGGTCCGAACAGCGCGATGCGCTTGGCTGACGAATCGAATGCAACGTCCAGCGCGAAGCGCCGGTCGCCGGACACCATCTGCTTGCGCACCTGGATGCTGACGCTCATAGCGCGCTCCCGTTGCGCCGGCCGCTGCTGACGGGCACCAGCTTGCCGGCAAGCAGCAGGACCACCACGCAGGTCACCGAGGTGACCAACACCAGCATGTTGGCCGTGGCATCGTCGCCCGCCTGCACCGCCTCGTAGATGGCGACCGACAGAGTCTGTGTGCGTCCCGGCAGATTGCCGGCGATCATCAGCGTGGCGCCGAATTCGCCCAGCGCCCGCGCGAAGGCTAGCAGCACGCCGGCGGCAATGCCGCGGGCGGCCAGCGGCAAGGTGACGCGGAAGAAGACCCCCGCTTCGCATACGCCCAGCACGCGCGCCGCGCTTTCCAGCTGGCTGTCGACGTTCTCGAAGGCGGCGCGGGCGGATTTGAACACCAGCGGAAAAGCCACCACCGAGGCCGCGATCACCGCGCCCTGCCAGGTAAAGACCAGTTCGATGCCCCAGCCCGCCAGCGTCTCGCCGATGATGCCGCGGCGCCCCAGCAGCACCAGCAGGTAGTAGCCGAGCACCGTGGGCGGCAACACCAGCGGCAAGGTCAACAGCGCGTCCAACAGGTCGCGCCCCGGCCAGCGCCAGCGCGACAGGCCATAAGCCGCGGCCGTGCCGGCCACGGTCGCCAACAGCGTTGCCCAGCCTGCCACTTTCAGGGAAAGCAGCAGGGGCACCCAAACCGGATCACTCATCAATGCCTACGATTCAACAGGGTTCAGGGCTTCTGGAAGCCGTAGCGCGACAGTATCGCCTGACCTGCGGGAGACAGCACATAGGCCACGAAACTTTCGGCTTCCTTGGCGGCGGCTTCACGCGTGGTGACGGCGATGGGATAGGTCACCGGCGTCTGCGAAGGCACGCGTACCGCGATCTTGACCTTGTCCGCCATGATGGCCGCGTCGGTCGCGAACACGAAGCCCGCGTCGACCTCGCCGCGCGCCACATAGTCCAGGCTCTGACGCACGTTCTGGGCCAGCACGCTCTTGGCCTGCACCGCGCTCCACAGTCCGGCCGCTTCCAGCGCGCCCTGCGTATAGCGGCCCACCGGCACCGATGCCGGGTTGCCGTAGGCGATGCGCTTGACGTCGTCGCGGGTCAGGTCCTTGAGCGCGGTGATGTTGGCCTTGCTGTCGGCCGGGACGATCAACACCACCTGGTTGGCGGCGAAGTCCACGCGCGAAGCCGGCTTGACGGCTTTTTCCTCGACCGCCTTGTCCATGGCCTTCTGGTCCGCCGAGGCGAACACATCGGCCGGGGCGCCCTTGACGATCTGCTGCAGCAGCACGTCGGACGCGCCGAAGTTCAGGATGACCTTGGTGCCGGCGTGCTCTTTTTCATAGCCCTGCGCGACTTCCTTGAAGGCGTTGGTCAGGCTGGCGGCAGCCGACACCACCAGGTCGCCGGCGCTGGCGTTGGCGCTCCATGCGGCGGCCAGCGCCAAGGACAGCGCCACGATCGGACGTTTGCGGAACATGTTCTTCTCCCAGGGGAAATCGCTAAGTCAGTAACGAAATATATATAGGTATATAACGCTCGTCAATTTGGCTGCCCAGGGGAGCTTTGAGCAAAATCAAGGAGTGGCGGGCGCGGGCTTCAGCCGCGCGCCACCGTGGTCGCGTGCACGGCCTCGGGCGCCAGCCGCGCCCGCAGATGCTCCAGCGCCAGCTCTGGCCGGGCCGCGCCGCACATGAAGATGTCCAGCGCCGCGAACGCATGCTCGGGCCAGGTATGGATGCTGATGTGGGATTCGCTCAGCAGGACCACGCCGGTCACGCCAGCGCCATCGCCGAAATGATGAAAGTGCGCGCTCAGCACATGGGCGCCTGCCGCACGGGCTGCTGCGATCAGGTCGCGTTCCAGCCCTTGCGCATCGGCCAGGCGATCCGCGGGCACGCCACGGAAATCCGCCAGCACGTGGCGGCCGGGGGTGGCATGCGGGGTCACTTGTGGGATCCGCCCGAGGACCAGCCCGACCCGCCGGAGGAACTGCTGCCCCAGCTGCTGCTACTGGTGCTGCCGCCGCTGGACATGCGCGCGCCAGGCGAGCCAGCGCCGGTAGCGAATATCACCACCACGACGGCATAGACGGTATATAAGAGTTTGCCCATCCTGTTATTCGTCCTTGCCAGATAATTTGTCCGCCACCGCCGCCGGGATCCAGAGGAACGCCAGGCCGATCAGGATCGGGACGAAGCCGCCACTGAAAATGGTGTCGATGTTCAGGAATGCCAGCACGATCATGGCCGTCCAGGCGAACTTGCGATAGCCCCCAGGCTTGCCGCCAAGCGGCATGGCCTTCTGCTTGGCAAGCTCAGGATCGCCGAACCATTCGGCCAACTGCGCCGGCGCCACCGGCCCCGAGGCCGACCAGCCCAGTTCGGACTCGCTCAATTCGCGCGTCAGCTTGAGGTTGCCGGCCTTGTAATCCGTGATCTTGGTGCTGTCGCCGACCTTGACGCGCCAGTTGAAGGCGCCCAGGGCCAGTTCCACGCGCGAGGTGTAGTCGTATAGCTTCTGGTAAAGCTTGGAGCGCCAGCGCACGCTGCTGGCGTTGTTGTGGCTGGGCCAGGTGTCGCACACCTGCACCCGCTCCCAGCCCTCGTCCGTTTCCACCAGCCAGATGAATCCCTTCGCGGGATTGAACAGCAAGTACTCGATCCAGTCGGAAGGCTCCTCGGGGTCCGGATCCGCGCACTTCATCAGGCCGATGAGCGTATAGGACGCGCCGTCGATCTTGGCCACGGCGCCCAGCGCCAGCGTGGTCTTGATGGCCTTGACCTTGCGCGCTTTCTCGATGACTTCGGCCGTGGGTCCCGAGCAATCAACGGCGGCCGCGCACGAGGGGCAGACCACTTGGGTGGCCATGGCGGCCACGAAGCTTATCGGCCCGCCGCAGTTCGGGCAGTCCAGCGCCTTGATCTGGCCGCGGAAACGGCCGGCGGTCTCCTCGACCTGTTCATTGGTCCGCAGCGACGCTGCCTGCATGGCGGACAGATCGAACGCCTTGCCGATGTACAACTCGGGCTCGGGCCCGTCGGAAAAATCCAGCGTCAGGAACGCGTCCAGGCTGCGGTAATCCGCCACCTTGGCCAGCCACCCGTCGCCCGGCACGAAGGGCAGCTCGCCTTGCGTGCCGCCCGCCTGGCAGGCGCGCACGTCGGCGGCGGTAAAGCGCTGGCCGTCCAGCTTCAGCTCGTCGCCGGGCGCGATATCGTCGAACGCGGGCATGCCCTGCGTGGACTTGACCTTGCGCCGCCGGGTCACGGCGTACTGGCCCGACGCGTCCGACAGCCAGCCGTCGGAGCCGTCCTCGAACCACAGGTACCACTCGTTCCAGAAGCCTTCGTCGTAGCGCAGCTGGATGCGGCCGATCAGATCGAAGCGCTTGCCGTCATGGGTGCCGGCCGCGCCCAGGCATAAGGGCGAGTAGTCCTCCAGGACCTCGGCGGCCTCGCCGATGCGCTTGACCGACTCGGCGTCCTTCAGCAAGGTGCTGCGGCAGGCGCCGCAGACCGCCATGACCGATGCCGCGGACGTGAATTTGACTGGGGCGCCGCACTGCGGACACAGAACCTGCTGCATGGAGCCTTAGCTGGTGAGTTTCTTCAGCACTTCGGCCTTGGCCGAATCGTAGTCCGCGGCCGTGATCAGGCCCTTGTCCAGCAGATCCTTGAGCTGCTGCAGCCGCTGCGCCGGATCGCCGCCCGCGGCGGCAGGCGCCTGCGGGGCGGGTTGTTGCGCCGCCGGCTGCGGCGGCTGCCCCTGGGCGCCAGCCAATCCCGCGGCCATGGTCTGGCCCAGCGCCGCCCCGGCCGCAAGACCCGCGCCGATGCCGGCGATGCCGCCCTCGTTCTGCGCCGCCATCGGAATGGCGGTGGCGGTCTGGTACTGGGTGAACTTGCCCAGGTCGCCGGCCATGCCCATGGAGATGCGCGTATCCAGCGCCTTCTGCAGTTCTTCCGGCAGCGAAACGTTCTCGACCGTGAAGTTGTCCAGCTTGACGCCGTAGCGGTCGAACACCGGCGCCAGTTGCTCGGAGATGCTTTGCGACATCAGCCCCTGGTTGCCGGCCATGTCCAGGAACGGCACCTTGGAGCCGCCCAGCGCCGTCGTCATCGCCGCGACCACCATGTTGCGCAGCTGCGTTTCCAGGTCGTCGACGGTGTACTCGTCGCGCGTGCCGCTGACCTCGCGGTAGAACTTGGCAGGATCCGAGATCTGGTAGGAATAGACGCCAAAGGCGCGCAGCCGCACCATGCCGAATTCGCTGTCGCGCAGCGTCACCGGCTGGGCCGTGCCCCAGCGCCGGCCCAGCTGCAGGCGCGTGCTGAAGAAGATCACGTCCGACTTGAAGGGGGACTCGAACAGCTTGTCCCAATTCTTCAGGTAGGTCAGGATCGGCAGCGTCTGCGTGGTCAGCTTGTACATGCCGGGGCCGAACACGTCGGCCACCTTGCCTTCGTTGACGAACACCGCCATCTGCGATTCGCGCACGGTCAGGCTGGCGCCGTACTGGATTTCGAAATCCTGCATGGGGTGCCGCCAGGCGAGCACGCCGTCGCGGTCCTCGTTCCATTGCAGGATGTCGATGAACTGCTTGCGGATGAATGAACCGAGACTCATGAATAGTCCTCCTGTCAGATCGGGTTGGGCGCCTGGCCGTATCAGGTCAGGCTGGCCGCATTGACGATGCCGGCGGCGATCGAAATCGACCCGATCAGTCCGCCCATGGCGATGTTGTTTTCTTCGATGGCCTCGTTCATGCCGCGCACCGCCTGGGACACGCCCACGTACACGACGATCTGCACCAGCATGGCCACCAGGCCCCAGAGCAGGAACATGGCATAGCTGGCGTGGATCGCGATGCTGGAGCACAAGGTGAAGCTGAAGCCCACCAGCGCGCCGCCATACGACAGCACCGCGGCGATATTGCCTTCGCGGATCAGCTCGAATTCCTTGTAGCGCGTGACGGCCGTATAGACCAGGGTGAAGACACCCAGCATGGCAAGCGCGGACGCCATATAGATCAGATAGGTCACCACCGGATGCATTGCTTCTCCCATTGCCACCCTCCTAATTGCGCGCAGTATATACGGCGCGTTCGATATACTGCGAACGCATTTTTCGTGTCGGACACCTCATGCGCGACCGCGTTCTCATTCTTTCGGTATTGATCGTCGCCTCCTGCGGTTTGGGCTATGAGCTCATCAGCAGCGCGCTGGCCAGCTATTTGCTGGGGGATTCGATACTGCAGTTCTCTTCCGTCATCGGCTGCTATCTGTTCGCCATGGGCATAGGCTCGTGGTTGTCAAAATATGTAAGAGACGAAGACGTTTTGAATCGCTTCATCGACGTGGAGCTGCTGGTTGCCCTGTTGGGCGGCGTCTCGGCTGCGGTGCTGTTCATGGTCTTCTCATGGATGCCTGCGCCCTTTCGCGCGGCCCTGTACGTGGGCGTGTTCCTCATCGGCCTGATGGTCGGCATGGAAATCCCGCTGGTGATGCGGGTATTCAACCAGCGCAAGACCGAGTTCCGCGAAATCGTCAGCCGCGTGCTGACCTTCGACTACCTGGGCGCGCTGGCCGTGTCGCTGGTCTTTCCCTTGCTGCTCGCGCCCAAGCTCGGCCTGCTGCGCACCAGCTTCCTGTTCGGCATCTTGAACGCCAGCGTGGCGCTGTGGACCACCTGGCTGTTCCGCTCGGAGATCCCCCGGCCCGGCGAGAAGGCGATCCGCGCCAGCGTGGTGATCGGATTCCTGGGATTGGGCTTCATCTATTCCGGCACCATGACAGCCTGGGCCGAAAAAGGCCTGTACGGCGACGACGTGGTGCATGCGGAAACGACGCCGTACCAGCGCCTGGTGGTCACGCGCTGGCACGACGACCTGCGCCTGTACATCAACGGCAACCTGCAATTCTCCTCGCGCGACGAGCACCGCTATCACGAGGCGCTGGTGCACCCCGGCCTGCAGGCCCTGCCGTGGGCCCGCAACGTGCTGGTGCTGGGCGGCGGCGACGGCCTGGCCGTGCGCGAGATCCTCAAATACAAGAATATCGAACACGTGACGCTGGTGGACCTGGACCCTGCCATGACCGGGCTGTTCTCGCGCTCCGAGCCGCTGGTCAAGCTGAACCAGGGGTCGCTGAAGGATCCACGGGTCACGGTCATCAACGACGACGCCGGCCGCTGGCTGGAAACCCATGCCGAGGTCTATGACTACATCGTGGTGGATTTTCCCGACCCGTCCAACTTCGGCCTGGGCCGCCTGTACTCGGTGCCGGTCTATCACCTGATGGCGCGCCACCTGGCCGAGAATGGCTACATGGTGGTGCAGTCGACCTCGCCCTACTTCGCGCCGCGCTCGTTCTGGAGCGTGGATGCCACCTTGAAGGAAGCCGGCCTGAACACCTGGCCGTACCACACCTATGTGCCGTCCTTCGGCGACTGGGGGTTCATCCTGGCCAGCAAGCGCCGCGACTACGAGCCGCCCTCCACGATCACCGTGCCCACGCGCTATCTGGACCCGGTCACCACGCGCGAACTGTTCCACTTCCCCGCCGACATGCCCGCGCTGGCGATGCCGCCGAACCGCCTGAACGAACAGTCGCTCGTGCGCTACTTCGACGAGGACTGGCGCAAGGTCATTCGCTGATGCGGCGGCGCAGCTTCCTGTTGGGCGCAGCCACGGCCGCGATAGCCGGCACCGCCGGGTACTACCGTTCGCGCATCGTCGAGACCACGCCGGAAATCCATTACCCGGGCATGCAGGCGGGCCACGCCTTGCGCGATGGCGCAGCCTGGCCGCAGCCCTCGGCCAGCCACAAGCGCGACGTGGTGATCCTGGGCTCGGGCGTGGCGGGCCTGTCCTGCGCCTGGAAGCTGGCGCGCGAAGGGCACACGGATTTCCTGGTGGTGCAGGGTCCGGAACTCGAAGGCAATGCCGCCGCCGGCCTGCGCGACGGCCTGGACTACCCCTTGGGCGCGCACTACCTGCCGTTGCCCTCGCTGGCGTCCAGCCACGTCCGCGAGATGCTCGCGGATTTCGGCATCATCGAACGCGGCGCGAGCGAGGCCCGCCCCTACTACGACGAGACCGCCCTGGTGCACTCGCCCCAGGAACGCCTGCTGCGCGGCGGCCACTGGGAAGAAAGCCTGCTGCCCATGACCGGGCTGCCGGAAGCGGACCTGGCGCAGCACCGCAAGTTTCTTGCGCTGATCGATCGCCTGCACACGCAGACGGGCAACGACGGCCGCAAGGTCTTCTGCATCCCCCTCGCCCACTCGTCCCAGGATCCGGCCTGGCGCGCGCTGGACGCGATCACGTTCAAGCAATGGCTGGAACGCGAAGGCTATACCTCGCCCGCGCTGCATTGGTACCTGAACTACTGCTGCCGCGACGACTACGGCGCGCGGTACGACGCGGTCTCGGCCTGGGCCGGCCTGCACTACTTCGCCAGCCGCGACGGCCATGCCGCCAATGCGGGCGAAGGCGCCGTGCTGACCTGGCCCGGCGGCCTGTCGACGTTGATGCAGCGCATGCGCGACGCCATCACGAACAAGCTCGGCCATGCCGGCTGGCTGGCCGCCGGCACGGCGGTCCGGGTGCAGGAGACGCCCGCCGGCCCGCTGGTCACTTGCCTGAGCTCGGCTGCAGCCTACACGGTGCAGGCCCGCCGCGCCGTGTGCGCGATGCCCTTGTTCGTGGCCCAGCGCATCCTGCCCGACATCCGCGCCTATGGCTACGATCCGGCGGTGCACGCGTCTCCGCACGCGCCCTGGATGGTGTCGAACTTCGTCATGGAAGGCTACCCCGCCGAAGCCCCCGGCGAACCGCTGTCCTGGGACAACGTGGTCTATCAGGGCAAGGCGCTGGGCTACGTCGTCTCCACGCACCAGCTGCTGCGCGTGGCCCGCACGCCGCGCAGCGTCTTCACCGCCTACCACGCGCTCAGCGAAATGAAGCCCGACGCCGCTCGCGACTGGCTGACCCACGCCAGCCCAGAGGAACTGCGGGCCGAGGCAGCATCCGACCTGGTCGCGGCCTACGGCCAGGAATTCTGGCGCCATGCGCGTCAGTTGGAAATCACGGTGCGCGGCCATGCCATGGCCTCGCCGCTATGCGGCTACCTGTCCAATCCGGGACTGGCCGCGCTGCGCGACGTGGACGGTCCGGTGCTGTTCGCGCACGCCGACCTTTCGGGCTATTCCGTGTTCGAGGAAGCCTCGTGGTGGGGCGTGGCCGCGGCGGGGCGGATCATGGGCCAGAAGCCGTCGCAATCCTGAGATTGCGCGCGCGATTTCCCCCGGGGCCTTGCGGCCGCCTGCAATACAATTCCGCGAGCCTGCCGGCATCACGGCATCTCCTGACCGGACTCGGATAAAAACACATGGGAAAGCAAGTCGTTGTCCTAGGCGCGGGCATCGTGGGCGTTTGCTGCGCCCTGGAATTGCAGCGCCGCGGCCTGTCCGTCACGCTGGTCGACCGGCAGGAGCCGGGCCTGGAAACCTCGCTGGGCAACGCGGGGGTGATCGCGCGCAGTTCGTTGATGCCGTTCAACCATCCCGGCCTGTGGGCGCAGTTGCCCCGGCTGCTGAAGAACGACACCGTGCAGTTCCGCTACAAGCTGGACTACCTGGCGCGGAACCTGGGCTGGGCCGCGCGTTTCCTGTTGAGCGCCCGGCCCGCAGTGTTCAGGCAGACCGTGGAGGCGCTGGACGGCCTGATCCGTCTCTCGGCGCCCGAGCATCTGCGGCTGCTGAACGAAGCGGGCGCGGCGCACCGGCTGCGCGATACCGGCTGGATATTCCTGTACCGCTCGGAACCAGGCTGGAGCAGCGGCGAACTGTCGCGTCGGACCTTTGCCCAATACCAGGTTCCAACTCAGGTCTTGCAACCTGCGGAACTCGCGGAGATCGAACCCGCCCTCGCGCCGATCTTCCGCCGCGCCCTGTGGATCCAGGGTTCATACTCCGTCGATGACCCGCACGAAGTGGTCGCGGCCTACGCCGCCCTGTTCCGGCGCGCGGGCGGCGCGTTCCGGCGCCTGACCGCCAGCGCCATCCGCCGCGAGGGCCAGGGCTGGGTCGTGCAAGGCGAAGGGTCCGAATCCATGGCGGCGGATCGATTGGTGGTGGCGCTGGGCCCCTGGTCGAAGCTTCTGCTGAAGACGGTGGGCATAGACCTGCCCATGGCGTTCGAGCGCGGTTACCACATGCACTACAGCGGCGTGGACGGCGCCAGCCTGACGCGTCCGGTCTACGACACCGGCGGCGGCTATGTGCTGTCGCCCATGGCGCGCGGGCTGCGCCTGACCACGGGCGTGGAACTGGATGCCTGCGAGTCGCCCGCCCGGCCGCTGCAGCTGGACCTGGCGGAAGCGCGAGCCCGGGAAGCGTTTCCGCTGGACCGGCGGCTGGATTCCGCGGCTTGGCTGGGGCGGCGTCCGACGCTGCCCGACAGCCGGCCGATGATAGGCGAAGCGCCGCGCCACCCCGGCCTGTGGTTGGCGCTGGGGCATCAGCACATCGGCTTCAGCACCGCGCCCGGCACGGCCAGGATACTGGGCGAACTCATGAGCGAGGGCGGCGCGGCTTCGCGCCACGAGGCGTTCCGGCCAGGCCGGTTCATCTAGGGCACGGCAGCCTCGCGAGCCGGCCGCGGTCCACGCGACCGGCGTCTGGCGCTCACCCCAGCAGCAGGGCGTCGTCCGAGATCTTCTCGCCGCGCACGCGCTCGAACATGGCCAGCAGGTCCGGCACGTCCATGCCGCGGCGCTCTTCGCCCGACACGTCCAGCACCACCTGGCCCTGATGCAGCATGACCGTGCGGTCGCCCACGTCCAGCGCCTGGCGCATGCTGTGGGTCACCATCATGGTCGTCAGCTGGCTTTCGGCGACGATGCGCGCCGTCAGCTGCAGCACGAAGTCCGCCGTGCGCGGGTCCAGCGCCGCGGTGTGTTCGTCCAGCAACAGGATGCGCGAAGGCTGCAAGGCCGCCATCAGCAGGCTGACCGCCTGGCGCTGGCCGCCCGACAACAGGCCGATACGGTCGGTCAGGCGGTTTTCCAATCCCAGGCCCAGCGTGGCCAGGCGCTCGCGGAAGCCTTCCTTCATGGAAGCCTTGACCGCGCGGCTGTAGCCGCGGCGCGCGCCGCGCATCTGCGCCAGCGCCATGTTTTCTTCGATGGTCAGGTCTTCGCAGGTGCCGGCCATGGGATCCTGGAACACGCGGGCCACCCGGCCGGCGCGCGCCCACACCGGTTGGCGCGTGACGTCCACGCCGTTGATGTCGATGCGGCCGGAATCGACCGGCAGGTCGCCGGAGACCGCATTCAGGAAGGTGGACTTGCCGGCGCCGTTGGAGCCGATGACGGTCACGAACTGGCCCGAGGGGATCTCCAGCGACAGGCCGCGCAAGGCGCGGGTTTCGATGGGCGTACCCGCGTTGAACGTGATCTTGAGGTCTTTTGCGGACAACATATTCAGCGCCCTTTCTTGCCGACCAGGCGGCGCTTGAGCATGGGAATGACCAGGGCGAACGTGACCAGCACCGCGGTGACGAGGTTCAGGTCTTGCGCCTTCAGGCCGATGAAATCGCTGTTCAGCGCCAGGGCGATGAAGAAGCGGTAGACGATAGCGCCGATGATGACGGCCAGCGTGGCCAGCACCAGCTTGCGCGACGGCAGGATGCTCTCGCCCACGATCACGGCGGCCAGGCCGATCACGATGGTGCCGATGCCCATGGAAATGTCCGAACCGCCCTGGGTCTGGGCGAACAGCGCGCCCGCCAGCGCGACCAATGCGTTGGACAGCGCCATGCCGCCCAGGATCATGCGGCCAGTGTTGACGCCCTGGGCGCGGGCCATGCGGCCGTTGGAACCGGTGGCGCGCACCGCCAGGCCGGTCTGCGTGGCGAAGAACCAGTCCAGCGCCAGCTTCGCCAGGATCACGATCACGATCAGGATCAGCGGACGGGCGACGTAGTCCGACAGCCACTCGGGCTGCAGGATGGTGAATACGGTGGATTCGGTGATCAGCGGGACGTTGGGCTTGCCCATGATGCGCAGGTTGACCGAGTACAGCGCGATCATCATCAGGATGCTAGCCAGCAGGTCCATGATCTTGAGCTTGACGTTCAGCCAGCCGGTGACCAGTCCGGCCGCGGCGCCGGCGACCGTGGCAATGACGGTGGCCAGGAACGGATCCGTGCCCGAGGCGATCAGCGTGGCACAGACCGCGCCGCCCAACGGGAAGCTGCCGTCAACGGTCAGGTCCGGGAAGCGCAACAGGCGGAACGAGATATACACGCCCAGAGCCACCAGGCTGAAGATCAGGCCGATCTCCAACGCGCCTAACAACGAGAACAATGACATGGGTCAAATCCAATCAGTGAGAAACGAGCACATTAATAAGTTGCGCGAAGGCAAGAAACGAGCATATTAAAGAGTTGCCACGTCGGATATCTTGCGTTTCGGGGTCAGTTTTACCCCAGCTTTCGCAAGAAACGTTTCCTCGCGGGGGATTTTCCCTGGTTTCCTGCCAAAGCCTTCCCGTGCCGGACGGCCGGGCCGCCAGCAGGAGTCTGCAGGACCATTCAGGGAGCAAAAACGCCGGGCGGGCACGACGCCTTAGGGCGGGCCGCCGGCCATTCAAGACCAGCACATTGCGCCGGGCCGCGAGCATCTTGTGAATGCTGCCGCCCTGAAGACCATGGGGTAAGGCAAGACACCAGAACATAAAACAAGCCCCGCTCACGCCGGGTAGGCATGGCGGGGCGGGTACGGCGGATTATTACTTCACAACCACCGCGGCCGACTTGATGATCGCGTCGGACAGGGTCACGCCCTGCTTGGCGGCGGCGCCCGGGTTCACGTAGAGCTCGAGCTTGGAGATCGTTTCCGAGGGAATGGCGCCGGGCTTTTCGCCCTTGAGGATGCGCACCACCACCTTGCCCGTCTGCACGCCCAGGTCGCGGTAGTTGATGCCCAGGGCGGCGATGCCGCCGCGCTTGACGCTGTCGGTGTCGGACGCGATCAGCGGGATCTTGGCGTCGTTGCCGACCTTGACCAGCGACTCATAGGCCGACACGACGTTGTTGTCGGTGTTGGTGTAGATGACGTCGACCTTGCCGATCAGGCTGCGGGCGGCGGAAGCCACGTCCACCGAGCGCGGCGCGGCCGCTTCGACCAGGCTCATGCCCGACTTCGGCAGGATTTCCTGCAGCTTCTTCACGACCACGACCGAGTTGGCCTCGCCCGGGTTGTAGACAATGCCGACGCGCTTGGCGTTGGGGACGATTTTCTTGATCAGCTCGACCTGCTTGTCCAGGGCCAGCAGGTCCGACACGCCGGTCACGTTGGTGCCCGAGGCGTCCATGCTGGCGACCAGCTGGGCGGCAACCGGATCGGTCACGGCGGAATACACCACCGGCACGTCCTTGGTGGCCGCGACGACGGCCTGGGCCGAAGGCGTGGCGATCGCGACGATAGCGTCGGGCTTGTCGCCGACGAACTTGCGCGCGATCTGGGCGGCGGTGCCGTTGTTGCCCTGGGCGCTCTGGTATTGCCACTTCAGGTTCTTGCCCGGCTCGTAGCCGGCTTGCTTGAGGGCGTCCTGCACCCCGTCACGCACGGCGTCCAGCGCCGGATGCTCGACGATGGCGGTCACCGCCACCGACTTCTGCTGCGCCGCCACCGGCGCGGCGATAGCCATCGCCAGCGCCATGGCGCCAACCGTCAGAAAATGTTTTTTTCCGATCAGCATAGTTAAGCTCCTTGAACCCTTGTATTTGCTCATTATTACGGCGCCGCTGGCGGCTCCCCGCCGGCCGGACTAGCCATAAAGCCGTATAGTCTAACTTGCCGCCCACCGAAAACGTTTCGGGGGAATCCCTGAAATGGTGCATGCCGCAGCGGCATGCGCCGCGACTGGGCGCAGCGGCGTAAATATACTGAAAAAGCCCGGAATCGCATCGGCCGGATATACAGAAACCGGACTTTTTACCCGCCGCCAACCGCAGCATCCAGAGGCCTCACCATGATCAAACGCGCATTGGGCCGTTCCGGCCTGCAGATCCCCCCGCTCACCTTCGGCGGCAACGTCTTCGGCTGGACCGTGGACGAAGCCGGCACGTACTCGCTGCTGGACGCGCTGGTGGATGCCGGCCTGAACTTCATCGACACGGCCGACGTGTATTCCCGTTGGGTTCCGGGCAACCAGGGCGGCGAATCCGAAACCCTGATCGGCAAATGGCTCAAGCGCTCGGGCAAGCGCGACCGGGTGCTGATCGCCACCAAGGTCGGCATGGAGATGGGGCCCGACGCCAAGGGCCTGGCGCCCGCCTACATCCGCCGCTCGCTGGAAGCCTCGCTGGCCCGGCTGCAGACGGACCACATCGATCTGTACCAGTCGCACCAGGACGATCCCGACACGCCGCTGACCGACACCCTGGCCGAATACGCCAAGCACATCGAGTCCGGCAAGGTGCGCGCCATCGGCGCCTCCAACTACACCGCGGTGCGGCTGTCGGAAGCGCTGATCGCCAGCGAACGCCACAGCCTGCCGCGCTACGAGAGCATCCAGCCCGAGTACAACCTGTACCGCCGCGAGCCCTTCGAATCGGGGCTGCAAAGCCTGGTGAAGACGCAGCAGATGGGCACGATCAACTATTACGCGCTGGCCAGCGGCTTCCTCAGCGGCAAGTACCGCAGCCCCGCGGACGCGGGCAAGAGCCCGCGCGGCCGCAAGATCGTGGAGACCTATCTCAACGACCGTGGCTACCGCATCCTGAAGGCGCTGGACGAAGTGGCCGAGGACGCCGGCTGCACGCCTGCCCAGGCCGCGCTGGCCTGGCAGATCGCGCAGCCCGGCATCACCTCGCCCATCGTCAGCGCGACCTCGCTCGAGCAACTGGACGAACTGGTCAAGGCGGCCAGCCTGACGCTGACGCATGATCAGTTGGCCAAGCTGAGCCAGGCGAGTGAATGGCGGTGAGGGAGGGGTGAGAATACCGGACGAGCCGCAACGGCAGGTCCGCGCCCCGAATAGGACAAACTTTACAGGGCAGAAAAAGAAATCCCCGGCTCAAGGCCGGGGTGACATCAGGTCTTACATGATGGGTCGTAGGCTTGCGCCAATTGGAAGCCATCACCAACCTTAGAGAGATCTTATTCCGCGAGGCTGTCCAGAGTCAATCTTGGACACCTGCGGATCTTTCCAGGGTGCGTGACATGCCAACAACACTGCAATATCGGCCGATTCTGATAGACACGCTCATCAGCAACGAGCGCATGAGCAGTTATCAGACCGTCTTCAGCCCAGCCAATGATGTGGAACTGATGGGCGCCTATTTATGGAACACCCATGCCAGCGGCGCGTTGTACCCGTTGATCAGCGCGGTTGAAATCACCTTGCGCAATGCCATCGACCGTGCGCTGACCGCGGACCTGGGCTCGTTCTGGTGGTCGGGTCCGCGGCTACTGTATCGCTCGTATGCGCCCGGCGCTGCGCCACCTTACGCCGTGCAGGCGGTGCATGACAATTTTGTCAAGGCAACGCGCAAGTACATCAGCGAGGTCCGCAGTCGTCACCGGCTACGCGGTCACATCATCCCCAACCATGCAGGCGTGATTTCCAAGACTGAATTCTCATCCTGGGAGTTCCTGCTCAATGCCGATTTCATGGGACGGGGCCTGATCTGGCCCAAGCATCTATCCACCGTGTTTCGCGGACCTTGGCCCACGCGCCAGGCGAGCGCCGTACTGGCCCACGGCAGAGACTTGGTTGCGACGCTGAGGGAGTTCCGCAATCGTCTTTTTCATCACGAACCTGCTTGGAAGCGGTACGGCGTCCAGACGGAAGCCGAGGCCCTGCAACACTTGCACGAGAAGATCGACAAAGCGGAAAGCCTCTTGGCGTTGATCCACCCGGAGAATCTGCGGTTGCTGCAGATCCATGGCCTGCTGCGCGATGCGCGCCGGGCCTGCACCTCGGTTGAAATCCGCCGTTTCCAACATCGGCTTCAGTCTCGCAAGATCAATTCCCCGCGCAAGCTGGCCAGGCTGGTGGATCAATCACGACGGGAGCACAGAGCTCTGGCGGCGAAGATCTACCAGGGGTGCAGGCGGCGCTTCCTTGTCCTGCCGGAGTGACGGACAAGAAAGCGCCGGCTCATCAATCCAGCTTCACCCCCGAATCCTTCACCACCTTGGCCCAGCGCCCCACCTCGCTGTCGACGAACTTGCCGAACTCAGGCCCCGTGAGCGTAGGCACGGCCGAGCCGTTGCCGGCCCAGGTTTCCTTGATCTTCGGCGCGTTCAGGGCCTTGGTGATCTCGGCGCTCATCCGGTCCACCGCTTCCTTGGGCGTGCCCGCGGGCGCCCAGATCGCGTACCAGGTCGACACCACGTAGTTCGGCACGCCGGCCTCGGCGGCGGTGGGCACGTCGGGCAGCGACTGCGAGCGTTCGGTGGCGGCCACGGCCAGCGGCTTGATCGTGCCGGAGCGGATATGGCCGGCG
>MCNG01000084.1_pt1 | contig 32063 bp, 33 predicted proteins | sample 778231 | NCBI WGS metagenome assembly MCNG01 (sample SAMN04296815, study PRJNA304217) | bioreactor metagenome | isolation source: sea sediment enriched with benzalkonium chloride | place: Turkey: polluted region of the Marmara Sea
CTTCGCCGGCAAGCCAGCGCCTGCAACGGCGGAATGCCCTTCAGGCGGCACTGGCGGCGAATTTCTCATAATAGAAATTCGCCGGGGCAATGCCCTGTTCGCGAATGAACTGGCTCACCGCCTCGACCATCGGCGGCGGCCCGCACAGGTACACGTCCACATCCCCCTGGTTCAGGTGCGCCGGCTGGATATGCTGGGTCACGTAGCCCTTGTGCGGGTACTGGCTCTCGGGATTGGCCACACAGGTGCTGAAGCTGAACTGGGGGATGCGCCTGGCAAAGTCCTCCAGGCGATCCAGCGCCACCAGGTCGAAATCATGGGTCACCCCATAAATCAGGTGCAAAGGGTGCTCACTGCCCTGCTCGGCGATCTTCTCCAGCATCGCGGTGAACGGCGCCAGCCCGGTGCCACCGGCCAGCAACAGCAAGGGCCGGCGGATGTCCCGCAGGTAGAAGCTGCCCAAGGGGCCGGCCAGGGTCATGCTGTCGCCCGCCAATGCCCGCCCGGTGAGAAAGCTGCTCATCAGGCCACCGGGCACATTGCGGATCAGGAAGCTGACCTCGCCATCGCGCTGCAGGGAGCTGAAGGAGTAGGCCCGGGTCTGCTGGCTTCCGGGCACCCCGAGGTTGACGTACTGCCCCGGCAGGAACGCCAGCTGGCTCAAGGACTCGCCCTTGATCGACAGGGCGATGGTGCTGTCGGACAGCTGGCGCACCGCGCTGATGCTGGCCTGGAAGGTGGCCTGCGTGGCGCGACAGACCTGGGACGAGGCCGGCACCCGCACCACGCAGTCGCCCAGGGCGCGCATCTGGCAGGTGAGGACGAAACCCTGCTCGGCCTCATCGGCGCTCAGGGCGTCTTCGATGTAGTCCTCCCCCAGCTCGTAGCACCCGGCTTCGGCCAGGCACTTGCAGGTGCCGCAGGCACCGTCGCGGCAGTCCAGGGGAATGTTGATGCCCTGGCGGTAGGCGGCATCGGCCACGGTCTCACCGGCATAGGCAGTGATAAAACGGGTCACGCCGTCTTCGAAATTGAGTGCGATTTGATGGCTCATGGCAGTCGCCTCAGAGGTGGTAGATATCGACGACCTGGCGAACGTAGTCGTTCTTCAGGATGACTTTCTTGGCCTGGATAAGCGGGTTCTCCCCTCGCAGGTCGAGGGTGTAGAAGCTGCTGCCGAAGTAGCTGTCCACGGTCTTGTAGCGAAAGCTCAGGGTGTGCCAGTTAAAGCGCAGCTGGCACTGGCCGGCGCCCTGCTCCAGCAGCTCGATATTGCTCAGGTTATGGGAGGTGCGGGTGTCGGGAATGCTGGCGCTGGAGCGCTCGGTCTTGATGCGGAACACCCGGTCTTCCAGGCCGCTGCGGTTGCCGTACCAGATCAGCGAGATTTCCCGCTGCGGGTCTTCGGTCAACTGGTCGCTGTCGTCCCAGGACGGCATCCAGAAGGTGGCGTCCGGGGCGTAGAGCTCCAGCCAGCGGTCCCAGTCCTTGTCGTCCAGGTAGCGGGCTTCGCGGTACAGGAAATCGCGCACGGCCTCGTAGGAAATAGTCATTGCACCACCTCCACGTCGATCTGCCTCGACGCCTCACGCTCAAGGACCGCCAGCAGGGTCTGCTGCCAGTACTTGTGCTGCATCACGAACAGCCCTTCGTCCTCGGTGCGCACGCCGCTGAGAATCGGTTGCAGGTCGATTTCTTTGGCTGCGTCGTCCGCGCCCCGGACCCAATGCTCGGCGCCGCGAGACATGTCGTTCCAGGCCGTGGTGCTGCCCTGGTAGCCCTGCTGGCAGGAGCGGAATTCCTCCAGATCGTCCGGGGTGGCCATGCCGCTGACATTGAAGAAGTCCTCGTACTGGCGGATGCGCCGGGCCCGGGCTTCGTCGCTCTCGCCCCTGGGGGCAATGCAGTAGATGGTGATTTCGGTACGGTCCACGCAGATCGGCCGGGCAATGCGGATCTGCGAGCTGAACTGGTCCATCAGGTAGACGTTGGGGTACAGGCACAGGTTGCGCGAGTTCTCGATCATCCAGTCGGCCCGGGCCTGGCCGAAATCCCGGGCCAGCTCATCGCGGCGCTCGTACAACGGACGATCCTCGGGGTTGGACCAGCGGGTCCAGAGCAGCATGTGGCCTTTGTCGAAGGAGTAGAAACCGCCGCCCTGCTTGGCCCAGGTGCCGGCACTCATGGTGCGGATATCTTCCCCGGCCTCGCGCTGCTTGCGCTGGTTCTGGGTGGCGGCGTAGTTCCAGTGCACCGAGCTGACGTGGTAGCCGTCGGCGCCGTTCTCGGCGGTGAGCTTCCAGTTGCCTTCATAGATATAGCTGGAGGAGCCGCGCAGCACTTCCAGGCCATCGGCGGACTGGTCGACGATCATGTCGATGATCTTCGCCGACTCCCCCAGGTGTTCGACCAGGGGCAGCACGTCGGGGTTGAGGCTGGCGAACAGGAAGCCGCGATAGGACTCGAAGCGCGCGACCTGGGTCAGGTCGTGGGAGCCTTCGCAGTTGAAGCTGGCCGGGTAACCCGCGGCGGCCGGGTCCTTGACCTTGAGCAACTTGCCGGAGTTGTTGAACGTCCAGCCGTGGAACGGACAGGTGAAGGACGCCTTGTTGCCGGTCTTGTGCCGGCAGAGCATGGCGCCGCGATGACTGCAGGCATTGAGGAAGGCATTGAGCTCACCGTGCTTGTTGCGGGCGATGAACACCGGTTGCCGGCCCATGGTGGTGCTGTAGTAGTCGTTGGGGTTGGGGACCTGGCTCTCGTGGGCCAGGTACAGCCAGTTGCCTTCGAAGATGTGCTGCATCTCCAGGTCGAACAGCCGGGGGTCGGTGAACATCTCCCGCTTGCAGCGGTAGACGCCCTGGTCGGGGTCCTCTTCAAGCAGGGAATGCAGGTATTCGGGTCGCAGGGACATGGCAGCCGCCTCCATTGTTTTTATTCAGGCAGGGTCATGCTAGGACGCGGTTGCCGTGGGCAATATCCACTGGCTGCAGACCTGTATCCGTTTTCTGCAAAGGCCCTGGAGCCGCTACGACCTTGAGGCTGGTGCAGGTTCGGCTGAAGATCGCCAGGCAAGGTCCTGCGGACCTTTGCGCAGCCTCGCGGGCTCGGCAGCGGCTACAGCCGCCGGGCCCAGAGGTGGGTCCATCAAAGGCTCAGTGGCGACGTTTGAGGGTATCGGAGGGCAATTCGCCGTATTGCTGGCGGTAGCTTTGGGCAAAACGCCCCAGGTGCAGGAAGCCGAAATCCAGGGCCAGCTCGGTGACGTTGCGCACCGGGCTTTGCGGGTCGCTGAGGCAGGCGTGTATCCGTTGCAGCTTCTGCTGGCGGATGTAGCTCTTCGGCGTGGTGCGGGCGTTACGCTCGAACAGGCCGTACAGCGAGCGCAGGCTCATGCGCGCCTGTTGCGCCAGTTCCTCGCAGCCGATGTCGTGCTTGAGGTTGCGCTCGATATAGTCGGCAATCCGCTCGAAGGTCGCCGCCGAGGCGCCCAGGGCATCACGCTGCACGTTGGTCTGCATCAGCCCCAGCAGTTTGCCCGCCAGGATCTGCGCGTAATGCGCCTGGACCTTGGGCAGGGTTTGCCGGGCTTCGGCCTCCTGGCACAACAGGCTCAGCAAGGGCACGAAGCCTTCCAGGTCCTGCAGTCGATAACGCGGCTGGAGAAAGCGCACGCCCTGCCTTGGGTACTGCCAACGCTGCTCCTGGCAGGCGCTCTCCAGCAGGCGGGTAGGAATCTTGATGATGAATTTTTCGCAGTCGGCGGAATAGGTCAGGTCCACCGGATCATCGGGGTTGATCAGCAGCAGTTCCCCCGGGGCGAAACAGTGCTCCTGGCCTGGACCGCGCCACAGGCATTGGCCATGAAGCAGCACTTGCAGGTGGTAGACGCTTTCCAGGGCCGGCGAAGTGACGCGCACACTGCCGCCGTAGCTGATGCTGCACAGATCCAGGCTGGCCAGGGTCCGGTGCTGGAGACTGGCCTGGGGGTGACCGGCCCGGGGCAGGCGAATGCAATGGCTGCCCACGTGCTGGTTGACGTAACCGGATACGGCATAAGGATCGGCTTGAACAAACACGCTGCTGCGCTGGCTCAACAGAGGCATCTGCATGATCGGCTCACTCTGATGGTTCTTCTCGGATCGGCGTTCAGGCTCGCAATCCAGGCTCGTCAGGCCCGGCATAACGGCAAAGGCCACGGGCACCTGGGTCGGTGCTCCGTGGCCGGGCCAGGCGTGGTCGGCGGCTCAATCCTCCAGGGCGCGGACTCGCTCGTGACGCTGCTGTTCGTCAGGTTGGGCCGAAGACTGCAGGGTGAAGTCGAAGTGGATCTCGGCGAAGCGCCCGCTGACGCCCAGTTCCCTGGCCCGGGCCTGGTCTTCGCTGAAGGTGATCTGGGCGATCAACTCGTCACGGGTGGCATAGGCGAAATCGTCGTGCAGGTACTGGTCGCCGTCCAGGTTGATCTGGGTGGTCAGGTGGCGATGATCGTCTGCGCTGATGAAGAAGTGGATGTGCGCCGGGCGCTGGCCATGGCGCCCCAGTTGGTCCAGCAGTTGCTGGGTCGGGCCATCCGGCGGGCAGCCGTAGCCCGACGGTACGATGCTGCGAAAGCGATAGCGGCCTTCGGCGTCGGTGACGATGCGCCGGCGCAGGTTGAATTCCGACTGGCTGCCGTCGAAGTAGGAATAGGTGCCGCCGGTGTTGGCGTGCCAGACATCGACGATGGCGCCGGCCAGGGGTTGCCCTGCGGTGTTGGTGACCTGGCCTTGCATGAACAGCACGACCCCCGGATCGAGCCCGTCGTCCAGGCGTGCTTCGCCCTGGCTCAGGGGTGCACCGGCCACGTACAACGGGCCCTCGATGGTGCGCGGGGTACCACCGGTCTTGCCGGCCTGCTCATCGGCGGCATCCATCAGCAAGTCCAGGTAATGCTCCAGGCCCAGGCCAGCAGCCAGCAGTCCGGCTTCCTGGCGGGCACCCAGGACATTAAGGTAGTTGACCGCCTTCCAGAACTCCTCTGGAGTCACCTGCAGGTCTTCGATGATGTTCACCGTGTCCCGCAGGATGCGGTGCATGAGGGCCTTGGCCCGTGGGTTGCCGCCTTCGGTGAACTGGCCGCTGGCTTCCTCAAGGAACTTCTGGGCGCTGGCGGTGTGGGAAATCCTGACGTTCATGATCGATCCTCATCTTGTACTTATTAGAGTGGTGAACGGGCTGGCACGGACTCAGCGGTCATCCTCATGAATGGAAGAAGGATGCCTGCACATGGCGTCGACTTCGATGGCCATGTACGGATACAGCGGTAGTTGCATCAGGGTGTCGTGCAGTTCCTGCACGCTGTCGACATCGAACACGCTGTAGTTGGCGTACAGCCCGGCGATGCGCCACAAGTGGCGCCACTTGCCCGCGGCCTGCAGGCGCTGGGCCAGGGCTTTCTCGTCGGCCTTCAGCTGCGCGGCGCGCTCGGGATTCATGTCCAGCGGCAGGTTCACGGTCATCTTGACGTGGAATAGCATGGGGCCCTCCTCAGGCGTGATGCAGCACGGGGGTGGTCTTGTCGCGGCGGAAGAACGCCAGCCGCTGTTCGTCCAGGCTCAGGCCGAGGCCCGGCGCCGTCGACAGGTGCAAGTGGAAGTCACGGTATTGCGGTGGTTCGACGAGGATGTCCTCGGTCAACAGCAACGGCCCGAACAGTTCGGTATCCCAACTCAGCTTGTTCAAGGTCAGGAAGGCATGGGCGGAGGCCAGGGTGCCGATACCGCCTTCGAGCATGGTCCCGCCGTAGAGGCCGATACCCGCTGCTTCTGCGATGGCAGCGGTACGCAGGACGGCCCGGGGGCCACCGTTCTTGGCGATCTTCAAGGCAAATACCGAGGCGGCCCCTTCGCGGGCCAGGTTGAAGGCGTCTTCCACGCATTCAATGGATTCATCGGCCATGATCGGCGCCGGGCTGCTGGCATTCAGGCGCACCATGCCGGCGCGGTTGTTGCGCGAGATGGGCTGCTCGATCAGGTCGATACCGTTGTCGCCCAGGATGCGACAGGCGCGCAACGCCACCGCTTCGTCCCAGGCCTGGTTGACATCGACCCGTACGCTGGCGCGCTCACCCAGGGCCTTCTTGATGGCGATCACGTGGGCCAGGTCGCGGTCCACTTCACCGGCGCCGATCTTCAGCTTGAAGATGCGGTGACGGCGCAGGTCGAGCATTTTCTCGGCTTCGGCAATGTCCCTGGCGGTGTCGCCACTGGCCAGGGTCCAGGCCACCGGCAGGGCATCGCGCACCCGGCCGCCCAGCAACTCGCTGACCGGCAGGCCGAGACGCTTGCCCTGGGCGTCGAGCAGCGCGGTCTCGATACCCGACTTGGCGAAGGTGTTGCCGCGGATGCTCTGCTCCAGGCGCAGCATGGCAGCGTTGATGTTGCTGGCATCCTGGCCGATCAGCAGCGGTGCGAAGAAGCGGTCGATATTGGTCTTGATGCTGTCCGGGCTTTCGTTGCCATAGGCCAGGCCACCGATGGTGGTGGATTCCCCCAGGCCTTCGATGCCATCGGCACAACGCAGGCGGATCAGCACCAGGGTCTGGTTCTGCATGGTGTGCATGGCCAGCTTGTGGGGGCGAATGGTCGGCAGATCGACGATGATCGTTTCGATCGATTCAATGGCAGAAGCGTGCATGTCCATACCCGTCAGGTTCTTGAAGTTCTGCCAGCGATTCTGTCCCGGCTTTTTCTGGGGTTCCAATATAGAATTGGTCTGGCTTGATACCTAAAAGGTATGCAAAGCCACCAAGGAGGAATCATGGAACTGCGTCATCTGCGCTATTTCCAGGTACTGGGGGAAACCCTCAATTTCACCCGTGCCGCCGAACGCCTGCACATCGCCCAGCCGCCCCTGAGCCGGCAGATCCAGCAGCTGGAAGACGAGTTGGGGGTGCTGTTGCTGGAGCGTGGCCGACCGCTGCGCCTGACCGCCGCCGGACGTTTCTTCTACGAGCATTCCAACCGGGTACTGGAGCAGTTGGGCAAGGTCTGCGACAACACCCGGCGCATCGGCCTGGGGCACAAGACCTGGCTGGGCATCGGTTTTGCCCCCTCGACCCTGTACGGCGTACTGCCGCAACTGATCCGCCGCCTGCGCAACAACGAGACCCTGGAGCTGGAGCTGGGACTCTCGGAGATGACCACCTTGCAGCAAGTGGAAGCCTTGAAAGCCGGGCGCATCGATATCGGCTTCGGGCGCATCCCGATCGACGACCCGGCCATCATGCAGAAGGTATTGACCGAAGACCCCTTGGTCGCCGCCCTGCCCGCCGGGCATCCACTGCTGGGGCAAACCGTGAGCCTTGCACAATTGGCGCAGGAGCCCTTCGTGCTGTACCCGGCCAACCCGCGGCCGAGCTACGCCGACCATGTGATCGCGCTGTTCAATGCCCGGGGCCTGAACTTGAAGATCGCCCAGTGGACCAACGAATTGCAGACCGCCATCGGCCTGGTGGGCGCCGGCATCGGCATCACCCTGGTGCCGGCCTCGGTACAGGTGCTGCATCGCGACGACATCGGTTTTTGCCCGCTGCTGGAAACCGAGGCCACCTCACCGATCATCCTCAGCCGCCGGATCGGTGAGCCGTCGCCGGGCCTCACCCACTGCCTGCACCTGATCGCCCAGCTGCGCGCCGAGCTCGACCGGCCTGCCGTCGACACCTGAAAAAACACCGGCCCTATCGTTCGACAGGGCCGGCGGTCAGTTCTGTGCCTATGGTTGGCAGCGCCCTAGAACGCCAGGCCGACCTTGAAGCCGTACTCGTCACGCTTGAGCTTGGTGTTGTCGGCCACAGGGGTATCCTCGTCCAACTTGTACTCGGTGTGGGTGTAGTAGACCCCGGCCATTACCGGCAACGAACCGTTCTGGTTCATCAGGAAATTGACTTCGGCATAGGGGTTGGTGCGGTTCTTCAGGTCCACGGTGTCGCTGCCGACATCATCCACCTTCAAGCGTGCCCGGCCATTGATGGTATGACGGGCCCCCAACTCCACGCGCATGGTCACGTCGTCGAACTGGTGGTTATAGCCCAGGGCCGCCTTGGCGAAGGGTGACTTGTTGGTAAGTTTCATGTCGTAGTCGCCGGTGTCCGGCTCGTAGCGGGTCCAGGTGTAGCCACCGCCCACCAGCACATCGACGAAGTTGCGCGCGTCCAGGGCGGCGCGCCAGCCCAGGTCGAGGTCGGCCTGGCCTTCCTTGAGCTTGTTGTCGTTCTTCTTGCCGAACTTGGCTTCGATCCCGGCCTGGTAGATCAGGCCCGACTCGGCGGTCATCTTGTTGCCGAAGTTGTAGAACACGCCACCCTCGCCCAGGTGTTCCTTGTCACTCTTACTACCGCCTTCGAGCTTGAAGTCGTTGTAGCTGCCGAGAATCCCCAGGGTGGAGATCGGCCCGGTGTCCGGTGCGGCCATGGCATTGCTGGAAAGTGCCAGCAAGGTGGCGGCAGAAGTGCTGGCCAGAAGGGTTGCGAATACCTTAGACATCGTGTGAATCTCCCTGTTTGATAAAGGCAAATGCTGCAGGAGCCTTTTCGAGGGAAACCCAAAGCAAAAGGTTCTATTTATTTTTCACGCTTTTTTCACATCGCTATAGCTAGCGCCTCACTCCCTGGAGTAATGCCGATCAGTCAAGGAAATGGCAGGAGCGAGGCTTGCCCGCGATGGACTTCAGAACGCTGGGTTTATCCCGTAAACATGCGCTAGCGTTAACGAGCATCGCGAGCAATCGAGCGTCGACCGGCTGCTCCTACAGGAGGCTCCCTCGCTTAAGTGAACAGCATTACGCTACCTGGGGAGACTTTAGGTCGTACAATAGGCCGTTCAATACAGAGCGTAGTCTTGGGGCAATGCATGGAAGTATCGAGAGCCGGCCTGATCATCCGGCGCATTCTGGCCTACCTCGCCGACGGCATGCTGGTACTGCTGCTGTGGTTCGCCCTGTGCCGACTGGCCGAACACCTCCAATACCCGGATCTGGAGCAATTCTCCACCTGGTGTCTGTTGGCCACCTGGTGCCTGTATTTTCCCCTCAGCGAATATCTGTTGCGTGGCTACACCGCCGGCAAGGTCCTTTGCGGCCTGCAAGTGATCAATGGCATCGGCCAGCCGCCCTCGCTGTTGCAGGTACTGATCCGCTCAGCGACCCGACCGTTCGAAGCCGCCATCAGTCCCGCGACCCTGCTGATTTGCTGCGAGTCCAGCCGCGGCCAGCGCATCGGCGACCGGCTGGCGCGGACCTATGTCATCCCGCGCAAGGACCTGGTGCGGCTCCGTGGCTTGATCGCCGCCCAGACGGGCCTGCCCTGAGCATCTGGCCGTAACGAACTCAATCGCGCGCCTTGGCGTGGCGCTCTTTCCGGGAGTATTCATGGCAATCGATCAATACCCGCATGAACAGGCCTTGGGCAAGTTCCTCGAGCAGCGCCCCGAGTTGCGCGAACAACTGGACAACCTCAACCCGCTGGAAGCCCGGGCCCGGGGCGAAACCCCGGCGCAATACCGCGCCGAGCGCCTGCACGAAGCCTTCGAGGCCGAAGCCGAGCGCCTGGGGTTGTTCGCCTGGGAACTGAGCCTGCAACTGACCGCCGCCAGCCCGGAGGAATTCCAGGCCCAGCGCCTTGAAGTACACAAGGAGGTGGCGCAAATGGCCGGCATGCCATGGGGCGAATATTGCGCCCTGCATCACCTCGACCCACGGCCTTGAACCGCATCGCCCCCGCTGTCCCGGTACAGGAGAACCGCCGATGTTGCCTTCGACTTCCACTCACGCCGCCAACGCCGCCTTGCAGCACACGCAGAAATGGCGCGGACGCGTCGGCCTGGCCCTGGTGGCCTGCCTGTCGGTGCTGGCGGGAATGACCGATGCCATTGGCTTCATGGCCACCGGGGATTTCGTTTCCTTCATGAGCGGCAACACCACCCGCCTGGCGGTAGCCATCAGCGACGGCGAGCCGGGCCTGGTACTGCGCCTGCTGATGCTGGTGGCGACATTCATCGTCGGCAATGCACTGGGGGTGATCGTCAGCCGCCTGGCCGGACATCGCACCCTGCCCTTGCTACTGGGCATCGCCGCCCTGTTGTGTGCGTCGGCGGCCTGGCCTTTCGAGCAGCAACTGCCGGCCCTGCTGGCGGCGATCACCGCCATGGGCATGCTCAACGCGGCGGTGGAGGAAGTAAACGGCCTGCCCATCGGCCTGACCTATGTCACCGGGGCGTTATCGCGCTTTGGCCGGGGCCTGGGGCGCTGGGCCCTGGGGGAGCGCCGCAACGGCTGGCGGGTGCAGTTGATTCCCTGGAGCGGGATGTTCGCCGGGGCGGTACTGGGGGCGTTGCTGGAGCAGCATCTGGGGCTGAAGGCACTGTACGCCAGTGGCGTGTTCGCAGCGCTGCTGGGCGTGGTCTCGTTGAAGATTCCACGCCGCTGGCAGCTGGGCTACAAGAGTCGCTGAGAGCTGCTGCGATCAGCTGAACAGTCCCCCGCTGTCGGTATCGATGACGATGGACGACAAGCTGATGTGACGGGGTCGAGTCAAGGCGAAGACCACGGCCTCGACGACATCGCGGTTGGTACCCTGTTCACCCTTCTGCCGCGCCGGGACCTGCTGCCAGGCCGGGTCCAGCGGCGAGATGTCTTCCAGATAGGGCGGATGCACGCAAAGCGAACGCACCGGTGTGCCGTTGAGCACCTGCCGCAAGCCGTCGGCCAGCGCCAGCTGCCCGTGCTTGGCGGCATAGAACGGCAGCGACACGCTGTGCAGGGGTGCATTGGGCAAGCCGCTGATGGAGCCGATGGTGACGATGTCCGGGCGGCTGGAGGCCTTGAGTGCCGGCAGCAGGCCCTGGGTCAAGAGGAACGTGCCACTGAGGGCCGCGTCGATCACCCCGGTGACTTCGGCAACACTGTGGGGTTGCTCGCTCGCCTCCAGCCACATGGCACCGTTGTTGATCAGGATGTCCACCTGGGGATAGCGCACGTGGATCTCGGCCAGGGCCGCCTTGACGCTGTCGCTGTTGGCCAGGTCCACCACCACCTGCCCGGCGGCACGACCGGTGCGTTGCTCGATGGCGCCGCTGACCTCGGCCAGCGCTTGCGGGTTGCGCCCGCAGAGGATCAACTGGCATCCCAGGTCCGCCAGGGCAATGGCCAGCGCCGCCCCCAGTCCACGCCCTGCCCCCGTTACCACGACCACCGCCGAATCCAGATTCATCTTCCCTTGCTCCTTGTCCCAGGCTGAATTGAAGGCGCGAGTCTAGCCGCCTTGGCTGCCGGCGACCCGGACAAAGCTTTACTCGATATGTCCTGCAGCTGGAGCCCGGGCCAAACGGGTTTAGCCGATCCCCGGAGAAAGCTTTATCATGGCCGCCGAGTTATCCATCGAGGCCGTCATGAAGTTCGCCATCGCCCTGTTTTCCGCCGCCCATGCGCCCTCCTCGCGCCGCGCCCTGCTGTTCGCCCAGGCGGCGCTGGCCGGCGGACACGAGATCGTCCGGCTGTTTTTCTACCAGGACGGTGTGTACAACGCTGCCAACAGCATCGTCACACCCCAGGACGAGCAGGACTTGCCCCGGGAATGGCGCGAGTTCGTCCATCAGCACCAACTGGATGCCGTGGTATGCATCGCCGCGGCCCTGCGCCGGGGTACGCTCAATGCCGACGAGGCCCAGCGCTACCAGCGCACGGCGGTGAACATCGAGGCGCCCTGGGAGCTTTCCGGGCTCGGGCAGTTGCATGACGCGGTGCAGAGCGCCGACCGCCTGATCTGTTTTGGAGGAGCCTGAGATGGCCAAGTCCCTGCTGCTGATCAGCCGCCAGGCCCCCTGGTCCGGTCCGGCCGCCCGCGAAGCCCTGGATATCGTCCTGGCCGGTGGCGCCTTCGACCTGCCCATCGGCCTGCTGTTTCTCGACGATGGCGTGCTGCAACTGATGCCCGGCCAACAGGCTAAGGCCCTGCGCCAGAAGGACCTGGCCGCCAACCTTCAGGCATTGTCGCTGTTCGGTGTGGACGAGCTGTTCGCCTGCCGCACCAGCCTCGACGCCCGGGGCCTGGACCCGAACAGCCTGGGCCTCGATACCGTCCAATTGCTCAGCGCCCCGGAGCTGGCCGGGATCATCGACCGTTATGACCAGGTGATTACCCTCTGATGTCGACCTTGCATGTGTTGTCCCACTCACCCTTCACCGACGACCGCCTGGCCAGTTGCCTGCGCCTGCTGGGGAGCGCCGATGCGTTGCTGCTGTGCGGCGACGCGGCCTATGCCCTGCAACCCGGTACCGCGCCCTGCAACGAGCTGGAAGCACGCGACGGCCTGAAACTCTACGTGCTGGAAGAGGACCTGCGCGCCCGGGGCCTGGCCCTGCCCGCCTGGGCCGAGGCCGTGGACTATCCCGGCTTCGTCGAACTGTCGATCCAGCATGACAAGGTCAACACCTGGCTATGAACACCCTCACCGTGGGCGCGCGCGCCATCGAACTGGACAAGGATGGCTACCTGGCCGACCTCACCGACTGGTCCGCCGAAGTGGCCCAGGCCCTGGCGGCCACCGAGGAACTGGAGCTGGGGCCCGAGCATTGGGAAATCATCGAGCTGCTTCAGGCTTTCTACCGGGAGTTCCAGCTGTCGCCCGCCACCCGCCCCCTGATCAAGTACACCGCCCTCAAGCTGGGCCCGGACAAGGGCAACAGCCTGCACCTGAACCGCCTGTTCAAGGGCACTCCTGCCAAACTGGCCGCCAAGCTGGCAGGCCTGCCGAAGCCGACCAATTGCCTATGAACGATTTCGCCCCCCTGCTCACGCAAACCCCGGACGAGCATCCCTTCGCCCAGTTCGTACGAATTCTTGGCAAGGGCAAGCGCGGCGCCCGTGGCCTGACCCAGGCAGAAGCCCGGGAAGCCATGGGCATGCTGCTGGACGGCAAGGTCGAGGACACCCAGCTCGGTGCCTTCCTCATGCTGCTGCGACACAAGGAGGAAAGCCCGGAGGAACTGGCCGGCTTCACCCAGGCCCTGCGCGAGCGCCTGGATGCCCCGGCCATCCGCCTGGACCTGGACTGGCCGACCTATGCCGGCAAGAAGCGCCACCTGCCGTGGTACCTGCTGGCAGCCAAGTGCCTGGCCCAGAACGGCGTGCGCATCCTGCTCCACGGCGCTGGCGCCCACACCGCCGGGCGCCTGTACACCGAACAATTGCTGGAACCGCTGGGCATTCCCTTGTGCCGTGATTGGCAGGCGGTGGCTACGGCCCTGGACCAGGGCAACCTGGCGTTCATCCCCCTGGTGGACTGGGCGCCACAACTGCAGCGGATGATCGACTTGCGCAACGTCCTCGGCCTGCGCTCGCCAATCCACTCCCTGGCCCGCCAGCTCAACCCCCTGGGCGCCCGTTGCGGGCTGCAGAGCATCTTCCACCCCGGCTACCAGGCGGTGCACCGCGAGGCCGCCAGCCTTTTGGGCGACAACGTCATAGTGATCAAGGGCGATGGTGGCGAGATCGAAATCAATCCGGACGCCATCAGCCACTTGTACGGCACCCGCGATGGCATCGCCTGGGACGAGGAATGGCCCGCGCTGTCGGCGCAACGCCATGTGAAACCGGCCAGCCTGGAACCCGAGCATCTCAAGGCGCTATGGCGCGGCGAGGTTGAAGACAGCTACCCGCAACTGGCGCTGCTGGCGACCATGGCCCTGGCCCTGCGCGGCCTGGGCACGCCCCGGGAGCAGGCCTTCGAGCTGGCCCAGCAGTATTGGGATGCCCGCGATAGATCGATCTGATCGATCCTGATCACCCAGGTTTTGCGCTTTTTGTTCGAGCGCCCAGGCATAGACTGCACTCCTACGCATAACAGCTGAGGAGAATTCCATGGGTTTGCTGATCGAAGGACGCTGGCATGACCAGTGGTACGCCAGCGGCAAGGACGGGTCTTTCCAACGAAAACAGGCCCAGCGGCGCCACTGGGTCACCGCCGATGGCCGCCCCGGGCCCAGCGGCGAAGGCGGCTTCGCGGCCGAAGCCGGGCGTTACCACCTTTATGTTTCGCTGGCCTGCCCCTGGGCCCATCGCACCTTGATCGTGCGCCAGCTCAAGGGCCTGGAGAGCCTGGTGGAGGTGTCGGTGGTGAGCTGGTTGATGCGCGAGCATGGCTGGACCTTCGACCCGTCCCAAGGCTCCAGCGGCGATCACCTGGACGGCCTGGATTTCCTGCACCAGCGCTATACCGCCGACACCCCGGACTATACCGGCCGCGTCACCGTGCCCTTGCTGTGGGACAAGCAGCAGCGGCGCATCGTCAGCAATGAGTCGGCGGAGATCATCCGCATGTTCAACAGCGCTTTCGATGGGTTGACCGGCAATCCCCTGGACCTCTATCCGCAGCCATTGCGAGCCCGTATCGACGAACTCAACGGGCGCATCTACCCGGCCCTGAACAATGGCGTGTACCGCGCCGGCTTCGCCACTTCGCAACAGGCCTACGAGGCGGCCTTCGATGAGGTGTTTGCCGAGCTGGACGCCCTGGAAGCCTTGCTCGATGACCAACGCTACCTCGCCGGCCAGTACCTGACCGAGGCGGATGTACGCCTGTTCACCACGCTGGTTCGATTCGACGCGGTGTACCACGGCCATTTCAAATGCAACCTGCGACGTATCGCCGACTACCCGAACCTGTCCAACTGGCTTCGCGAGCTGTACCAATGGCCGGGAAGTGCCGCAACCGTGGACTTTACCCATATCAAGGGGCACTACTACGCCAGCCACGCCAGCATCAACCCGACCGGCATCGTGCCCAAGGGGCCATTGCAGGATTTCGAGGGCAGCCATGATCGACAGCGCTTGAGCGGACGCGGGATATGGCGCAGAGATTGAACGCACTCGCCGCCACGATGCAGGAACACCGTGACGGCGAAACGTTTCAGGCTTGAGGCTGGGCGCCTTCGAACCAGGCCAGCTTGTCGCGCAGTTGCACCACTTCGCCAACGATCACCAGGGTTGGAGCATGGACCTCGTGCTCCGCCACCAGGGCCGGCAGGTCCGCCAGGGTTCCGGTGAAGACTCGCTGGTTGCTGGTGGTGCCCTGCTGGATCAGCGCCGCCGGGGTGCTGGCAGCACGACCGTGCTTGACCAACTGCTCGCAGATGACCGGCAGTCCCACCAGGCCCATGTAGAACACCAGGGTCTGGGCCGGCGCCACCAGGTCGGCCCACGGCAGGTTGGTGGTGCCATCCTTGAGGTGACCGGTGACGAAACGTACCGATTGCGCATAGTCGCGGTGGGTCAGCGGAATCCCGGCGTAGGCCGAGCAACCACTGGCCGCGGTAATCCCCGGCACCACCTGGAAGGCGATGCCCTGGGCCGCCAGTTCCTCGATCTCCTCGCCACCACGGCCGAAGATGAACGGATCACCGCCCTTGAGCCGTACCACACGCTTGCCCTGCCGGGCCAGGTCCACCAGTTGCTGGTTGATCTGGTCCTGGGGCACCGCATGGTCGGCACGACGCTTGCCCACATAGATGCGCTCAGCGTCGCGCCGGCACAACTCGAGGATGGCCGGGGCCACCAGGCGATCGTAGAGCACCACATCAGCCTGCTGCATCAGGCGCAGGGCACGGAAGGTCAGCAGGTCCGGATCACCCGGGCCGGCTCCCACCAGGTACACCTCGCCCTGGGCACTGGGTGCTTGGCCGGCGATCCGCGCTTGCAGCAAGCGCTCGGCCTCGGCCCCTTGCCCGGCCAGTTGGCGGTCGGCGACAGGCCCCTGGAATACCTCTTCCCAGAACGCTCGGCGCTGCTGCACATCCGGGAACAGGTTCTTGACCTGGGTTCGAAAACGCGCGGCCAGGCCGGCCAGCTGGCCGTAGGTAGACGGGATCCAGGTTTCCAGCTTGGCCCGGATCAACCGCGCCAGCACCGGCGCATCGCCGCCACTGGAGACCGCGATGACCAAGGGTGAGCGATCGACAATGGCCGGGAAAATCACGCTGCACAGGGCTGGCGCATCCACCACGTTGACCGGCAGGCAACGCCGATGGGCATCGGCGGACACCTGGGCATTAAGGGACTGGTCGTCGGTGGCGGCGATGATCAGGGCGCAGCCGTCGAGATCCGCCTCGGCGTAGCCACGCAACAGCGATTCACCGCCGCTGGCGACGATCAACTCCTGCAATTGCGCTTCTATTTCAGGTGCGACCACCCGCAGCTGCGCACCGGCATCGGCCAGCAGACGGGACTTGCGCAAGGCAATCTCCCCTCCACCGACCACCAACACACGACTGCCGCGAAGCTTGTGAAACAGCGGCAGAAATTCCATTTAGCCGATGACCTCGACACCACCCATGTAAGGCTTGAGTACATCCGGCACGCGGATCGAACCGTCGGCCTGCTGATAGTTCTCCAGCACGGCTACCAGGGTCCGGCCTACGGCCAGGCCGGAACCGTTGAGGGTGTGCACCAGCTCCGGCTTGCCGGTTTCCGGGTTGCGGAAGCGCGCCTGCATGCGGCGGGCCTGGAAGTCGCCACAGTTGGAGCACGAGGAGATCTCGCGGTACTTGTCCTGGCTCGGAACCCAGACTTCCAGGTCGTAGGTCTTGAGCGCGCTGAAGCCCATGTCGCCGGTGCACAAGGCCAGTACCCGGTACGGCAGTTGCAGCAGCTGCAGGACCTTCTCGGCGTTGGCGGTCAGGCCTTCCAGGGCATCCATGGAGGTGGATGGCTCCACCACCTGGACCATCTCGACCTTGTCGAACTGGTGCTGGCGGATCATGCCGCGGGTGTCGCGGCCCGATGCGCCAGCTTCACTGCGGAAGCATGGGGTATGGGCGACGAACTTCAACGGCAGCTGCTTGGGATCGAGGATCTCGCCAGCGACGATGTTGGTCAGGGACACTTCGGCGGTCGGAATCAGGTACAGATCGGCCTCGCCTTCGCGAGTGATCTTGAACAGGTCTTCCTCGAATTTCGGCAACTGGCTGGTGCCTACCAGGGCCGGGGCTTGCACCAGGTACGGGGTATAGGCCTCTTCGTAGCCGTGCTCGCCGGTGTGCAGGTTGATCATGAACTGCGCCAGGGCGCGATGCAGGCGGGCGATGGGGCCGCGCAGCAGGGCGAAACGCGCGCCCGAGAGCTTGGCGGCGGTTTCAAAATCCAGCCAGCCATGGGTTTCGCCCAGGGCCACGTGGTCCTTGATCGGGAAGTCGAAGCTGGCCGGGGTGCCCCAGCGGCGCACTTCGACGTTGCCGTCTTCATCTTCGCCTAGCGGCACCGACTCGTGAGGCAGGTTGGGAATGCCGAACAGGATCGAATCCAGTTCGCCCTGGATGCTTTCCAGCTCGGCCTTGCCGGAGGTCAGCTCGTTCCCCATGCGCTCGACGTCGGCCATCAGCGGGGCGATGTCTTCGCCGCGCTGCTTGGCCTGACCGATGGACTTGGAGCGCGCGTTACGTTCGGCCTGCAGTTGCTCGGTGCGGGTCTGCACGGTCTTGCGCTGTTCTTCCAGCGCCTCGATGCGTGCCACATCCAGGGCGAAGCCGCGGGATGCCAGGCGATCCGCTACGTCCTGAAGGTTGCTACGTAACAGTTTGGAATCGAGCATGTCGTTCTCTCGTTTATCAAAGTTTGGTCAGGGACAGGCCAGCCCAGGTGGCGAGCAGCCCGCCGAATACACTCAGCGCCGCGTAGCCCAGGGCCAGCGCCACTTGTCCGCTTTCCAGCAGACGCACGGTATCCAGTGAAAAGGATGAAAAAGTCGTCAGGCCGCCGAGGAAACCGACGATCAATCCGGCACGCACTTCGATCGGCACTTCCGGACGGATCAGGAACAGTCCGTATAGCACGCCGATCAGCAGGCAGCCCACGATATTAACGGCCAGCGTCGCGGTATAGAAGTGCCGCGGCCAATTGGCGCTGATCCAGTTGCCAGTGGCGAAACGCAACAGGGTGCCGGCCACACCGCCGGCACAAACCGCGAGGATCAACGGGATCAAGGTTTTCTCCGCTGCAGGGGGCTGGCCCGGTCGAGCGCAGCCAGGTGCTTGAGCTTCTCGCCGATCTTCAGTTCCAGACCACGGGGCACCGGCTGGTAGAGGGCCAGGGGTTCGAGTTCCTCGGGGAAATAGTCCTCGCCGGCAGCGTAGGCATCCGGCTCATCGTGGGCGTAGCGATATTCGTCGCCATAACCGAGCTGCTTCATCAGCTTGGTCGGGGCATTGCGCAGGTGGATCGGCACTTCCAGCGAACCGTGCTCGGCAGCGGCCCGCATGGCCGCCTTGAACCCCATGTATACGGCGTTGCTCTTCGGCGCGCAGGCCAGGTAGGTAATAGCCTGGGCCACGGCCAACTCGCCCTCGGGACTGCCCAGGCGCTCTTGCACATCCCAGGCCGCCAGGCACAGGCTCAGGGCCCGGGGGTCGGCGTTGCCAATATCCTCGCTGGCCATGCGCACCACGCGCCGGGCCAGGTACAGCGGGTCGCAGCCGCCGTCGAGCATGCGGGCGAACCAGTACAGGGCACCATCGGGGTTGGAACCGCGCACCGACTTGTGCAACGCGGAGATCTGGTCGTAGAAGGCCTCCCCTCCCTTGTCGAAGCGTCGGCGGGTATCCCCCAGCAGGCTCTGCAACAGCTCGGTTCCAATCTCGCCACCGTCTTCGGCCAGGTCCGAAGCATTTTCCAAGAGGTTGAGCATGCGCCGGCCATCGCCGTCGGCGGCCGACAGCAGCATCTGCAAGCCTTCGTCACTGAGGCTCAGCTGGCGCTTGCCCAAGCCCTTTTCCTCGCTCAGGGCACGCTGCACCAGGCTACCCAGGGCCGCTTCATCCAGGCTCTTGAGTACATAGACCCGGGCCCGGGAGAGCAGCGCGTTATTGAGTTCGAAGGAAGGATTCTCGGTGGTGGCACCGATGAAGATCAGGGTGCCGTCTTCCACATAGGGCAGGAAGGCATCTTGCTGGGACTTGTTGAAACGATGCACTTCATCGACGAAGAGGATGGTCCGCCGACCGTATTGCCCGGCCTGCTGCTTGGCGATGTCCACCGCCTGGCGAATCTCCTTGACCCCAGCCAGCACCGCGGAAACCGTTTCGAAATGCGCATCGGACACCTCCGCCAGGAGTCGTGCCAGGGTGGTCTTGCCCACGCCTGGCGGCCCCCAGAAGATCATCGAGTGCAGGGCGCCCTGCTCCAAGGCCTCGCGCAGCGGCTTGCCCCGGGCCAGCAGGTGCTGCTGGCCGACATACTCATCCAGGTTGGTCGCACGCAAGCGGGCGGCCAGGGGCTGGGCGATCGGGGCACTACGAAACAGGTCCATGGGTTACCTTCAAGCCTGCGGGCAAAGCCTTATTCTTGGATCACGTCGGCACCCTTGGGGATGTCGAACTTGAACTTGGAGGCCGGGATCGATTCGTTGGCCTTGACCCCGGTGAACAGGATATTGGTGCGCTGGCCGACACTGTCGATCAACTGCATGTCATTGATCATACCGTTGCGAAACGACAGGCGCAGGCTGTCGAACAGCGTATCGCGGGTCTTGGGCTTGAGGACGAAGTCCATCACGCCACCGGCTTCCTTGGAAGTGATGTCGAAGCTTTCGCTGATCTTCGACACATCGCCGGAGAGCAGCAGGGCCGGGGTCTGGGTCAGGCGCTGGTCGAGCTTCTTGATGGTCACCTGCTCCAGGTCAGGGTCCCAGAGCGAAACCTTCTGGCCATCGGAAACCATCAACTGCTCCTGGGGAGCATCGGTGTGCCAGTAGAACAGCCCAGGACGCTGCAGGGACATCTCGCCCGCGGTTTCCTGCAACTGGGTGCCGCTGCCGTCGAGGGTCAGTTGCGAGAAACGCGCACTCAGGGTCTGGGATTTTTCCAGCAACTGGGTCAGGCGGGCCACGTCTTTCGGGTCGGCATGGGCCGACAAGGTGGTCACGGCCAGTACCGGCAGCAGCAACATGCGGATCAGGCGCATGGGATTCCTCATTAAGATGGATGGGTGTACAAGCGGCGTGGTCCCACGCCGCTGATATCAGAACCGGGATCAGTCGCGCGAAGGGCCGGGGGCCAGCACTTCTCGGGAGCCGTTGGTGTTCATCGCCGTCACCACGCCGGCCATTTCCATGGCCTCGATCATCCGGGCGGCGCGGTTGTAGCCGATCTTGAGCTTGCGCTGGACCGCGGAAATGGAAGCCCGGCGGCTCTCCAGCACGAACTGTACCGCTTCGTCGTAGAGCGCGTCGGCTTCCGGATCATCGCCATCACCACCGCCGCTGCTACCTTCGAAGCCACTGCCGGCCTCTTCGACGCCATTGAGAATGTCGTCGTTGTATTCCGGAGCGCCGCGCAGTTTCCAGGCCTCGACTACACGATGCACTTCATCGTCGGATACGAAGGCGCCATGGACCCGGATCGGCAGGCTGGTACCGGGCGGCATGTAGAGCATGTCACCGTGGCCCAGCAGCTGCTCGGCGCCACCCTGGTCGATGATGGTCCGCGAGTCGATCTTGCTCGACACCTGGAACGCCATGCGGGTCGGGATGTTGGCCTTGATCAGGCCGGTGATCACATCCACCGACGGCCGCTGGGTCGCCAGGATCAGGTGGATACCGGCGGCCCGGGCCTTCTGGGCGATACGGGCGATCAGCTCTTCGACCTTCTTGCCGACGATCATCATCATGTCGGCGAACTCGTCCACCACCACCACGATGGTGGGCAGCTTGTTCAGCAACGGCGCTTCGTCGTGGATGCTCTCGCGGTTGTACAGCGGGTCGGACAGCGGCGTGCCGGCATCGATAGCTTCCTTGACCTTGGCATTGAAGCCCGAGAGGTTACGCACCCCCATCTTGGCCATGAGCTTGTAGCGCCGCTCCATCTCCGCCACGCTCCAGCGCAGGGCGTTGGCCGCGTCCTTCATGTCGGTGACCACCGGGCACAGCAGGTGCGGGATGCCTTCGTAGATCGACAGTTCGAGCATCTTCGGGTCGATCATGATCAGCTTGGCGTCTTCCGGCCCGGACTTGAACAGGATCGACAGGATCATCGCGTTGACCCCCACCGACTTACCGGAACCGGTGGTACCGGCCACCAGCAGGTGCGGCATCTTCGCCAGGTCGGTGATGATCGGCTTGCCGCCGATGTCGTGGCCCAGGGCCAGGGTGACCGGGGACTTGAAGTTGTCGTATTCCGGAGTGGAGAGTACTTCGGAGAACCGCACGATCTGCCGGTCTTCGTTGGGAATCTCGATGCCCACGGTGGTCTTGCCGGGAATCACTTCCACCACCCGCACGCTGGTCACGGCCAGGGAACGGGCCAAGTCCTTCGCCAGGTTGGCAATGCGGCTGACCTTGACCCCGGCCGCTGGCTGGATCTCGTAGCGGGTAATCACCGGCCCTGGGTGGATGGAGTCCACCGCGACCTCGACCCCGAACTCCTTGAGCTTGATCTCCAGCAAGTGGCCGACGGCCGCCAGGGACTCGGGGGAGTAGTTGAGCTGTTTCTTTTCCGCAGGGTCGAGGATCGAGATCGGCGGCAAGGTGCCTTCCACCGCGCTGTCGATGAACAGCGGTACCTGCTTTTCCTTCTGCACCCGCTTGCTCGGCTCCGGCGCCTTGGTGACTACCGGGGTGATCACCGGTGGCACCTGCTTCTCGCGCTCGGACATGTGCTTGCTCAGGGCCTGCTCGCGCTCGATCAGGCGCTCCTTGACCTTGGCCTGCTCGCGCTTGTCGGCAACGTTCGGGGTCACGACTTCGTCGACCCGGGCATCCACCTCGCGCAGTTGCGCCACCAGTTGCTTGCGCTCCATGCGTGCGTCCCACCAGCGATTGGCGGCGCCATGGAACAACTCGAACAGGTCGAGGGTGATCTTGCCGGTGACATCCATGACCTTGAACCAGGAAAGGTCGGTGAACACCGTCAAGCCAAACAGGAACAGGGCGATGAACATCAGGGTGCTGCCCTGCACGTTCAGGGCATTCTTGGCCAGGTCGCCCAGGCTCTCGCCCAAGGCGCCGCCGGCACCGGCCGGCAAGCCCGTGGCGGCATGGAAATGGATATGCGCCAGCGCGGCCCCGGACAGGACCAGGAACACCAGGCCGATCAGTCGCCAGGAAAACAGCCAGCCGCTCCACTGCCAGGGCTCATGGCGTTGGCGGAAAATCTGGTAAGTCTTGACCGCCAGCAGCAGCGGGAAGATATAAGCGAAATACCCCAGCACCATGAACAGCATGTCGGCGCTGTAGGAGCCGGCAGGACCACCAAAATTCTGCACATCCTCGATCTTGCTGTTATGGCTCCAACCCGGGTCGTCCTTACCGTAGGTCAAAAGCGCCATCATCAAGAACAGGCACAGGGCTCCAATGGCGATCAACGCACCTTCCTTGAGTCGGTAGTGCAATTGTTGTCGCCAGAGCGGAACTACAGGTTTGGGTGCTGCGGTGGATTTCTTCAAAACGCGTCTTTTCCTGCGCCAAGGGCGCGTCCAACGGGTGATTGACTACAAGATACTGCTCAATCCGAGCAGGTAAATAAAGTTGACCGGCGTAACTGGGGCTACTTTTAACACTCTGCCCCTTGCTTCTGAAACAGTGCAATTCTGAATAAGCCTGTTACATCGTCGCATTGTACGGGTTTGTTCAAGCCATGCCACGCTAGGACGCTCTTCCCGGCATGGCCAGCGGCCTGTCACGTACTGTTCAATTGGAGCATGCATTCTCTTTTGTGACAAAGGCTTATGAGGTGTTTTTTATGAACGAAGCGAAGCATTCACGCCTGATCATTCTGGGCTCCGGCCCTGCCGGTTACAGCGCCGCCGTCTATGCCGCTCGCGCCAACCTCAAACCGACCGTCATCACCGGCCTGCAAGCTGGCGGGCAACTGACCACTACCACTGAAGTGGACAACTGGCCCGGCGATGTCGAGGGCCTGACCGGCCCGGTTTTGATGGAGCGCATGCAAAAACATGCCGAGCGCTTCGACACCCAGATCGTCTATGACCACATTCATACCGCCCAGTTGCAAAAACGCCCGTTCATCCTCATTGGCGACAGCGGCACCTATAGCTGCGACGCCCTGATCATCGCCACCGGAGCCTCGGCGCAGTACCTGGGCCTGCCCTCGGAGGAGGCCTTTGCCGGCAAAGGGGTTTCAGCCTGCGCCACCTGCGACGGCTTTTTCTATCGCAATCAGGTCGTCGCGGTGGTTGGCGGCGGCAATACGGCCGTGGAAGAAGCCCTCTACCTGTCGAATATCGCCCGGGAAGTGCACCTGGTACACCGTCGCGACAAGCTGCGGGCGGAGAAGATCCTGCAAGACAAACTGTTCGACAAGGCCGCTAACGGCAATATCCGCCTGCATTGGAACCAGCACCTGGATGAGGTCCTGGGAGACGCCAGCGGTGTCACCGGGGCCCGGCTCAAGGACAGCCAAAGCGGCGCGACCACGGACCTGGCGCTGTCGGGGGTCTTCATCGCCATCGGCCACAAGCCCAATACCGACCTGTTCAAGGATCAACTACAGATGCGCGATGGCTACCTGCTGATCAAGGGTGGCAGCGAAGGCAACGCCACGGCCACGGGCATCGAAGGCGTATTCGCCGCTGGCGATGTGGCCGACCATGTCTACCGCCAGGCCATCACCTCTGCCGGCGCTGGCTGCATGGCGGCCCTGGATGCGGAAAAATTCCTCGACGACAACTGAGTCCTCGCCCTACGCTTGTGGCGGGCCATCACAGGCTCGCCACCGCCCTCCCCTACCGCAAGCCTGAATACCATGCTGACCTGGCTACAACGCAACAACCTTGTCTTCCCCCCACTGGAAAAAGCCATGCGCGAACCCAACGGGCTGTTGGCCGCCGGTGGCGACCTGTCCGCCGAACGCCTGGTCCAAGCCTATCGCCACGGCTGTTTTCCATGGTTTTCCGAAGGCCAGCCGATCCTCTGGTGGTCGCCCGACCCGCGTACAGTGCTGTTTCCAGATGAACTGCATGTTTCCCGCAGCCTGGGCAAACTGCTGCGCAAACAACGCTACCAGGTCACCTTCGACCAGGATTTCGCGGGGGTAATCAGTGCCTGCGCCGAACCCCGGGCCTATGCCGATAGCACCTGGATCAGCCAGGCAATGCAACAGGCCTACTTGCGCCTGCACCAGCAAGGCCACGCCCACTCGGTGGAAGTCTGGGACCAGGGCACCCTGGTGGGCGGCCTGTATGGACTGGCAATGGGCCAACTGTTCTTTGGCGAATCGATGTTCAGCCGTGCCGACAATGCCTCGAAGTTCGGCTTCGCCACCCTGGTGGAGCGACTGAAGGCGTGGGGTTTCGTACTGATCGACTGCCAGATGCCCACTGAACACTTGCATAGCCTGGGAGCCCGCGCCATTACCCGCCTGGAGTTCGCCGGCTACCTGAGGCACCACCTGGATCAACCGAGCAGCGCCACATGGCTTTCCTAGGCGGGCTTGGCGGCGGTGGCTTACACTTAATTCCAAAGCTTATCCCGAGGGTTGACTCATGACCGAGTTGGCGCGCCTGAAGTTTTATGCCACTCAACCCCATTCTTGCAGCTACCTGCCCGGCGAACAGGCCACCACCTTGTTCCTCGATCCCAGCCAGCCCATGGACGTGCACGTCTACGCGGACCTTTCGGAAATGGGGTTTCGGCGCAGCGGCGATCATCTGTATCGCCCCCATTGCCAAAACTGCAACGCCTGCGTACCTGCACGCATTCCGGCTGCACAGTTCCTGCCCAACCGCCAGCAAAAGCGCATCCTCAAGCGCAACAGCGACCTGAGCGTCCTGGCGACCAAGCCCAGCTTCAGCGAAGAGTACTTCGACCTGTATCGCCGCTATATCGAGCAACGTCATGCCGATGGCGACATGTTCCCCCCCAGCCGCGACCAATTCGCCACATTCCTGGTGCGCGACCTGCCCTTTTCTCGCTTCTATGAGTTCCGCCTGGAGGGACGACTGCTGGCCGTGGCCGTCACCGACCTGCTGCCCAACGGCCTATCGGCGGTGTACACCTTCTATGAACCCGACGAAGAGCGTCGCAGCCTCGGACGCTACGCGATCCTCTGGCAGATCGGCGAGACCCTGCGCCAGGGGCTGGATGCGGTCTATCTTGGCTACTGGATCAAGAACTGCAAAAAAATGAACTACAAGACCCAATATCGCCCCATCGAGCTGCTGATCAACCAGAGATGGGTGATCCTGAACTAGAAGGTCTTGGCTTGAACCCCACTTTTCGGGCACAATGCACGCCGCTTTTGCCTGGCGCAGTTGCACCGGGCCATTAACTGGACACCGAGGGCTTTACTGCATGTCGAAAGAAGACAGCTTCGAAATGGAAGGCACTGTCGTCGACACCCTGCCCAACACCATGTTTCGCGTGGAGTTGGAAAATGGGCACGTCGTAACCGCGCATATCTCCGGCAAGATGCGCAAGAACTACATTCGTATTCTTACCGGTGACAAGGTGCGCGTCGAGCTGACGCCCTATGACTTGAGCAAAGGGCGCATCACTTACCGCGCCCGCTAAGCGATTAATACAAGACGCCCGGCGATGCCGGGCGTTTTTGTTGGCGTCGAAACAACCGCCAGGGTCTCGTCATGAATCCTGGCCATCAAATCCCAGACAGCACAAAGGCACCTTTCGGTGCCTTTGGCGTTTCTGGATGACCTGTACGAGTATCAGGCCATTTCCGCAGTGGTCTCGAAATCGAAGACCAGCTCGCCATCCTTGATGTCGATGTGCACTACACCGCCATGGTCGGACAACTCGCCAAACAGGATTTCCTCGGCCAATGGACGCTTGATCTTGTCCTGGATCAGGCGCGCCATCGGACGCGCACCCATGGCCACATCGTAGCCACCGGCGGCCAGCCAGCTGCGAGCAGCATCGGTCACTTCCAGCTGCACGCGCTTGTCTTCCAACTGCGCCTGGAGCTCGGTAAGGAACTTGTCCACCACGCTCTTGATCACTTCATGACTCAGGCGACCAAACTGGATAATGGTATCCAGGCGGTTGCGGAACTCCGGCGTGAAGCTCTTCTTGATCACTTCCATGGCATCGGAAGAGTGATCCTGATGAGTGAAACCGATAGAGGCTCGCGCCGCGGTTTCGGCACCGGCGTTGGTGGTCATGATGATGATCACATTGCGGAAGTCCGCCTTGCGCCCGTTGTTATCGGTCAGGGTTCCGTGATCCATGACCTGCAGGAGCAGGTTGAAGACTTCCGGATGGGCCTTCTCGATCTCGTCGAGCAGCAGCACGCAGTGCGGTTGCTTGGTGATGGCCTCGGTCAGCAGCCCGCCCTGGTCGAAACCGACATAACCGGGGGGCGCACCGATCAGGCGCGACACGGTATGCCGCTCCATGTACTCGGACATGTCGAAACGTACCAGCTCGATCCCCATGGCCTTGGCCAATTGCCGCGCCGCTTCGGTCTTGCCGACACCGGTAGGGCCGGCGAACAGAAATGAACCGACTGGTTTGTCCGGCGACTTCAGGCCCGCACGGGACAGCTTGATCGCGGTGGCCAACGAATCGATCGCCGCATCCTGGCCGAACACCGTCAACTTGAGGTCGCGCTCGAGGTTGCGCAGCAGCTCCTTATCGGAACTGGTGACATGTTTCGGCGGAATACGGGCAATTTTCGCCACGATATCTTCGACCTGCGCCACTTCGATGCGCTTCACGCGCTTCTCGGCCGGCTGCAGGCGCTGGAAGGCGCCCGCCTCGTCGATGACGTCGATGGCCTTGTCCGGCATATGACGGTCGTTGATGTAGCGCGAGGCCAACTCCGCCGCTGCGCGCAGGGCTTCATCGCTGTACTCAATACTGTGGTGCTGCTCGAAGCGCGCCTTGAGTCCGCGCAAGATGCCAATCGTGTCCTCGACCGAGGGCTCGGTGACATCAACTTTCTGGAAGCGCCGAGCCAAGGCCCGATCCTTCTCGAAAATCCCGCGAAATTCCTGGAACGTGGTCGAACCGATGCAACGGATATCACCCGAGGACAGCAGCGGCTTGAGCAGGTTCGACGCATCCATCACGCCGCCGGACGCGGCGCCGGCCCCGATGATGGTATGGATTTCATCGATGAACAGGATCGCTTGCGGGCGCTTCTTCAACTCACCCAGCAATGCCTTGAAGCGCTTCTCGAAGTCGCCCCGGTACTTGGTACCAGCGAGCAAGGCGCCAAGATCCAGGGAATAGACCACGCTATTGCTCAGCAGGTCAGGCACCTGGTTATCGACAATGCGCTTGGCCAGGCCTTCGGCGATGGCGGTCTTGCCCACGCCTGCCTCACCCACCAGCAATGGATTGTTCTTGCGCCGGCGAGCCAGGATCTGCGCCACGCGCTCGACTTCATGCTCTCGACCCACCAATGGATCGATTCGCCCCTGGCGGGCCAGTTCGTTGAGATTGCTGGCATAGGCATCCAGCGGATTGCCAGAGGAGGAAGGTTCGCCACCCTCCTCGTCCTGCATTTCCTGCTCACCTTCGGAATGATCGCCATGCCCCGGCACCTTGGAAATGCCATGGGCGATATAGTTGACCACGTCGATACGGGCAACGCTCTGCTGCTTGAGCAGGAACACGGCCTGGCTTTCCTGCTCGCTGAAGATCGCTACCAGCACATTGGCACCGGTTACTTCACGCTTGCCCGAGCTCTGCACATGGAACACCGCGCGCTGCAATACGCGCTGGAAGCCCAGGGTTGGCTGGGTCTCGCGATCTTCATCGTGCACAGGAATCAATGGCGTGGTGGAGTCGATGAACTCCTGCAGGTCATGCTTGAGCTTGTCGAGGTTTGCTCCGCAGGCACGGAGAACAGTTGCGGCGGCCTCATTATCCAGAAGCGCCAACAAAAGATGCTCGACAGTCATGAACTCATGACGCTTCGAACGAGCTTCCTTGAAGGCGAGATTGAGGGTGACTTCGAGCTCGCGGTTTAACATAGCTTCACCTCATACCCAAGTGGTCGGAGTTAACCGTCCTTCTCGATTTCACAGAGTAGCGGATGCTGGCTTTCCCTGGCGTACTGGTTGACCTGCATGGCCTTGGTCTCGGCGATGTCGCGGGTAAACAATCCACACACTGCCCGCCCTTCGGTATGGACGGCCAGCATGACCTTGGTCGCCAGCTCGCGATTCAGGTTAAAAAACATCTCGAGCACTTCGACGACGAAATCCATCGGTGTGTAGTCATCGTTGAACAAAACCACCTTGTACATTGGCGGCGCCTGCAATGCGGGCTTGGCCTCCTGTACCGCCAAGCCAGCGGAATCGTCGTCGTGCAAGTCCGGGCGATCCTGATTGAATGTTAGTCGAATCTGGCTGATTGCATGCATGGAAAGAAAGGTTCGTCAGTTGTGCAAATACAGTGGTGGGGGCGCTCTTTGAGGAATTCAACTCCGACCGCCGGGTCACCTTGACTATCGGCAAAACGGTGTTACAACCAATAGGGCCCACATTGGGTAATAAACGTCCGCGGCGTCAATCTTTTTACCAAGTTTGGCGGCGGATGAACTGGATGATACTCCAGTGATGGAGTCTGTTGCAGAGGGATATGAGTATGGCTAGCGGTAAGGTCAAGTGGTTCAACAATGCCAAGGGTTACGGCTTTATTAATGAGGAGGGCAAGAGCGATGACTTGTTTGCCCATTACTCGGCCATCGAAATGGATGGCTACAAGACCTTGAAAGCCGGACAGGCCGTGAGCTTCGAGATCATCCAAGGGCCCAAGGGACTGCATGCGGTCAAAATAAACTCCTTGAAGGCACCCGGCGAAACTGTCGCCACCGAAGTCCTTCATGAGAGCGCCTTGAGCTGATTCACCCAACATCCAGTCATAAAAAACCGGCCGATTCAAGGGATTGAATCGGCCGGTTCGTTTTGCCCGCAGCTCAGCTTACATGTGCGAGATCAGCGCATCACCGAAGGCCGAGGACGACAACAGGGTGGCACCGTCCATCAGGCGTTCGAAGTCGTAGGTCACGGTCTTGGCCGAGATAGCACCATTGGTGCCCTTGATGATCAGATCCGCCGCCTCGGTCCAGCCCATATGGCGCAGCATCATCTCGGCGGAGAGGATCAGCGAGCCCGGGTTGACCTGGTCCTTGCCGGCATACTTGGGCGCGGTACCGTGGGTCGCCTCGAACATGGCCACGGTGTCGGACAGGTTGGCGCCCGGGGCGATACCGATACCACCAACTTCCGCTGCCAGGGCGTCGGACAGGTAGTCACCGTTCAGGTTGAGGGTAGCGATCACATCGTATTCAGCCGGACGCAGCAGGATCTGCTGGAGCATGGCATCGGCGATGGCATCCTTGACGATGACGTTCTTGCCGGTTTTCGGGTTCTTGAACTGCATCCATGGACCGCCATCGAGCAAGGTCGCACCGAACTCCTCGGCCGCCACTTCATAGGCCCATTCCTTGAAGGCACCTTCGGTGAACTTCATGATGTTGCCCTTGTGCACGATGGTCAGCGAGTCGCGATCGTTGTCCACCACATACTGCAGCGCCTTGCGCGCCAGGCGCTTGGTGCCCTGCAGGGATACCGGCTTGACGCCGATGCCGCAATTCTCGTCGAAACGGATCTTGGTGACGCCCATTTCCTCTTTAAGGAACTTGATCACCTTGGTGGCCTCGGCCGAACCGGCCTTCCACTCGATACCGGCGTAGATGTCTTCGGAGTTCTCACGGAAGATGGTCATGTCCACATCGCCAGGCTTCTTCACCGGGCTGGGCACGCCTTCGAACCAGCGCACCGGACGCAGGCACACATACAGGTCCAGTTGCTGGCGCAGCGCCACGTTCAGCGAGCGAATACCGCCACCGACCGGGGTGGTCAGCGGGCCCTTGATGGAAACCACGTAGTCCTTCACCGCGTCCAGGGTTTCCTGGGGAAGCCAGGTGTCCTGGTCGTACACTTGAGTCGCTTTTTCCCCGGCATAGACTTCCATCCAGGAAATCTTGCGTTCGCCGCCGTAGGCCTTCTTAACTGCAGCATCGACAACCTTGATCATGACCGGGCTGATATCGACACCAATACCGTCGCCTTCGATGAAAGGAATAATCGGGTTGTTAGGAACATTGAGAGAATGGTCTGCGTTGACGGTGATTTTGTCGCCGACTGCTGGAACCTGAATCTTCTTGTATCCCATGCTGAACTCCGTTGTGTGGATTGAACATCTGGCTGCGTTCGAGCGTAACCCAGTTGCATCTGGACGGGAACCTCATGTTCCACCCATATGCCGCGAAAGCTGCGCAGCGCGCGGCCTACAAGCCTGAAAGCAAAGGGAAAACTGCCAAATTCGAGCACTGCAGACGACTCTACTCCGCCCCCTTGCCTGCGACCTTTAGACCAATGGACGAGCGCCCATGCCTATGAAGCGACGGCGTTTTGCTAGCTACCTATGTATAATGCCGCCGCTGACCACAGAGTCACGACGGCCGAACGCTCTGCAACCGGAAAAAGACTAGCCGAGACTGGCCGCCCAAAGCCGGGTTGTTACCGCAGCCCACCCGCTTGACGCTCGACTGATGCACCCAACATCACCGCGAAGAAACCTCGACATTCGGCTCATGGATGACCTTTGAACGAAAGCGCTTACCCGGCGCACCTCGAGTTTCTGCGCACGCTTTAGCAAAGAAGAGAGTTAATCCGAATATGCCCACCCGCTCGAAGATCATCTACACCTTCACCGACGAAGCACCCGCCCTCGCCACCTATTCCCTGCTGCCTATCGTAGAAGCCTTCACCGCTTCGGCTGATATCGCCGTGGAAACCCGCGACATCTCCCTGGCAGGCCGCATCCTCGCCAGCTTCCCCGAGCAGTTGGGCACCAAGGCCGTGCCGGACCACCTCGCCGAACTGGGCGAGCTGGCAGTCACTCCAGAAGCCAACATCATCAAGCTGCCGAACATCAGCGCCTCGGTCCCGCAACTGCAAGCGGCCATCAAGGAGCTGCAGGCCCAGGGCTATGCCCTGCCGGACTACCCGGAAAACGCCAGCACCGACGCCGAGAAAGACGCCAAGGCACGCTACGACAAGGTCAAGGGCAGCGCCGTGAACCCGGTCCTGCGTGAAGGCAACTCCGACCGCCGCGCCCCGCTGTCGGTGAAAAACTACGCCCGCAAGCACCCGCACAAGATGGGCGCCTGGGCCCAGGACTCCAAGTCCCACGTTGCCCACATGAGCAACGGCGACTTCTACGGCAGCGAAAAGGCCGCGCTGATCGAAGCCGCCGACAGCGTCAAGATCGAGTTGATTGCCCAGGACGGTACCGCCACTGTCCTGAAGGAAAAAACCAGCGTACAAGCCGGTGAGATCCTCGACTGCGCCGTGATGAGCAAGAAGGCCCTGCGCGCCTTCATCGCTGCCGAAATCGAAGATGCCAAGGCAAAGGGCGTACTGCTGTCGGTCCACCTCAAAGCCACCATGATGAAGGTCTCCGACCCGATCATGTTCGGCCAGATCGTCGCCGAGTTCTACCAGGACGCCCTGGCCAAGCACGCCCAAGTGCTGCAGGAAATCGGCTTCAACCTGAACAACGGCATCGGCGACCTGTACGCCCGCATCAAGGCCCTGCCAGCCGAGCAGCAAGCTGCGATCGAGGCTGACATCCAGGCCGTCTACGCCGCCCGCCCTGCCCTGGCCATGGTCAACTCCGACAAGGGCATCACCAACCTGCACGTGCCGAGCGACGTCATCGTCGACGCCTCGATGCCGGCCATGATCCGTGACTCCGGCAAAATGTGGGGCACCGACGGCCAGCTGCACGACACCAAGGCGGTGATCCCGGATCGCTGCTACGCCACCATCTACCAGGCAGCGATCGAAGACTGCAAGGCCAATGGCGCCTTCGACCCGACCACCATGGGCAGCGTGCCGAACGTCGGCCTGATGGCGAAAAAAGCCGAAGAGTACGGCTCCCACGACAAGACCTTCCAGATCAAGGCCGACGGCGTGGTACGCGTCACCGACAGCAAGGGCGGCCTGCTGCTGGAGCAGAAAGTCGAAGCTGGCGACATCTTCCGCATGT
>MCNG01000086.1_pt1 | contig 31700 bp, 27 predicted proteins | sample 778231 | NCBI WGS metagenome assembly MCNG01 (sample SAMN04296815, study PRJNA304217) | bioreactor metagenome | isolation source: sea sediment enriched with benzalkonium chloride | place: Turkey: polluted region of the Marmara Sea
GAAACCCCAATTGCGAAAGCAGTTGGGGTTTTGTCTTTGCGCTGACAAAAACACTCTTGTTCGAATGAAAAATTGCGCAGTTATTTTCAGGTCAGAACACTAGAATAGTGGCCGTTCCCCTTATCCTTGAGCCCTCTATGCTGGATCCGGTTGACCCTCCCGGGGGGTCAAAACTACCACTGAGCGAGTTGATCGCTTGCCATGAGTGTGACTTGCTGATGCGCAAGCCAGTGCTGGCCCATGGGGAAAAGGCCCAATGCCCCCGCTGCGGCTACGAGCTGTACGCCCATCGCCAAGCGGTTGTATCGCGCAGCCTGGCCTTGGTGATCGCCGCCTTGTTGCTCTACGTCCCGGCCAATTTCCTTCCCATCATGCAACTCAACCTGCTAGGCCAGTCTTCCAAGGACACGGTCTGGAGCGGTGTGTTGGGACTGTTCGACACCGGCATGCAAGGCGTGGCTGTAGTGGTATTCCTGTGCAGCATGGGGATCCCCTTGCTCAAGTTGATCTGCCAACTACTAGTGTTACTCAGCATCCGTTGGAATATCGGCCGAAGTTATGGCTTGCTGCTCTACCGTATCTATCACCACCTGCGGGACTGGGGCATGCTCGAGGTCTATCTCATGGGGGTGCTGGTCGCCATCGTCAAACTGGCCGATATGGCGTCCATTACCCTAGGCCTCGGCCTGGTGTGTTTTATCTCTTTGTTGCTGATACAGGTCTGGTTGGAAGTGGTGATGTCGCCTCACCAGGTTTGGCAGGCACTTTCTGGAGAGGATGCACATGCGGGCGATTGATGCAGGCATTCTGATTTGTATCGAATGCCATGAGTTGAACCGGCAACAAGCCAACAGCAAGGGACAAACCTGTACCCGTTGCGGAGCCATGATCCACCCTCGTCGCCCTAACAGCATCCTGCGCACCTGGGCATTGCTGCTGACTGCCGCGATTCTCTATATCCCGGCCAATGTCCTGCCAATCATGACGGTCAGTGCCCTGGGGCAGGGTAGCCCCAGCACCATCATGTCGGGTGTCATCCAGTTGGTGCAGCACGGCATGATCCCTATTGCCATCGTGGTGTTCGTCGCCAGTATCCTGGTACCTACCTTCAAGCTGGTGGGAATCGCCCTGCTATTGTTTTCGGTGCAGCGCCACCAACCGTTGTCTGCTCGGCAGCGAATCATCATGTACCGCTTCATCGAGTTCATCGGTCGTTGGTCGATGCTGGATATCTTCGTCATCGCCATCCTGGTGGCGGTGGTCAACTTTGGGCGGCTGGCCAGCATCGAGGCCAATCTCGGAGCGGTCGCCTTCGCCAGCGTCGTAATCCTCACCATGCTGGCTGCAATAACCTTCGATCCCCGACTGATCTGGGACAACACGGAGTCGGACGACGACCATGAGTGATTTGCCTACCGCCAAAACCCGCCCGGCCTCCAACTGGTCGGCCATCTGGGTGTTACCTCTCATTGCCTTGATTATTGGCGGTTGGCTGGGATGGCGAGCCTACAGTGAGACAGGAATCGAGATCCAACTGCGTTTTGAAAGCGGGGAAGGAGTCCAGGCCAACAAGACCGAGGTGTTCTACAAGGGCATGCCCGTCGGCAAGGTCAAGGCGCTCGCTCTGGACGATGAAGGCAATTCGAGGGGCGTGATCGCTACCGTCGAGATGAACAAGGACGTCGAGCAGTACCTGAGGACCAACACGCGCTTCTGGCTGGTCAAGCCCAGCGTCAGCCTGGCCGGCATCACTGGCCTGGAAACCCTGGTCTCCGGCAACTATATCGCCGTCAGCCCGGGAGAAGGCGGTGACCCCACACGCAAATTCACCGCGCTGGTCGAAGAGCCACCCCTGTCCGACGCCAAGCCCGGCCTGCACCTGATCATCAAGGCCGACCGCCTGGGCTCACTGACCCGCGGCAGCCCGGTGTTCTATAAACAGATCCAGGTCGGCCAGATCAAGAGCTACCTGCTCTCCGAAGACCAGAGTACTGTCGAGCTCAAGGTCTATATCGAGCCAACCTACGCCAGCCTGGTGCGCAAGCACACGCGCTTCTGGAACGCCAGCGGGATCAGTGTCGATGCCAACCTGAGCGGGCTGAAGATTCGCAGTGAATCCCTGGCCAGTATCGTGGCCGGCGGTATTGCCTTCGCCACTCCGGAAAACCGCAAGGACAGCCCGCCAACCGATCCGAGCCTGCCGTTTCGCCTCTACGAAGACTTCGACGCCGCCCAGGCCGGTATCCGGGTCAAGGTCAAGCTCAGCGATTTCGAAGGCTTGCAGGCCGGGCATACCCCAGTCATGTACAAAGGCATTCAGGTCGGCAGCCTGAAAGCCCTGAAAGTCGATTCCGACCTGACCAGCGCCACCGCCGAACTGACCCTCGACCCACTGGCCGAAGATTACCTGGTGCAGGGCACCCAGTTCTGGACCGTCAAGCCATCCATCACCCTGGCGGGCATCACCGGCCTGGAGGCCCTGCTCAAGGGCAACTACATCGCCGTTCGCCCGGGCGACAAGGGCGCCGCACCGCAGCGTGAATTCGAGGCTCGGGCCAAGGCGCCACCGCTGGACCTGCGCACACCGGGCCTGCACATGGTGCTGTTCACCGACAATCTCGGCTCCCTGGAGGTCGGCAGCCCGATCCTCTACAAGCAGGTCAAGGTCGGCGCGGTGCAGAGCTACCAGTTCTCCCACACCCGCAAACAGTTGGTGATCGGCGTCCATATCGAGAAGGAGTACGAGAAGCTGGTCAACGGCTCGACTCGTTTCTGGAATGTCAGCGGCATCACCCTCACGGGTGGCTTGACCGGTGGCATCCAGATCAAGAGCGAGTCGTTGCAAAGCTTGATGGCCGGCGGCATCGCTTTCGATACGCCAATACCCGACGTACCGTTGAAAAAGCGCATCCCGAGGTTCCGCCTGTTCGCCAACCAGGAAGAGGCAGCGCAGCGCGGCATTGTGGTGCAGATCAAGGTCGATCGCGCCGATGGCCTGCGTGCCGGCACCCCGGTGCGCTTCAAGGGCCTGGATGTGGGCAAGCTCGAGCAAGTCACCCTCAGTCCCGATATGCAGTCGGTGATGCTAAAGGCACGCATCACCGAGGTACCCGAGCGTATTGCGCGGGTCGGTAGCCAGTTCTGGGTGGTCAAGCCCGAGCTGGGTTTGATGAAGACCTCGAACCTGGAGACCCTGGTCACCGGCCAGTACATCGAGGTCCAGCCACCGGAAAAAAACCTCGGCGGGCAAACCAGCTTCGTGGCCCTGCCACAGCCACCACAGGCCAGTGTCCAGGAGCCCGGCCTGAGCCTGGTGCTGAGCGCTGCCCGGCGTGGTTCGCTGAAGATCGGCGTACCGGTGACCTACCGCGAGATAACGGTGGGCAAGGTCACCGGCTATGAGTTGGGGCAAACGGCCGATCGGGTCCTGATCCATATCCTTATCGAGCCCAAGTACGCGCCATTGGTACGCAGTGGCACGCGCTTCTGGAACAGCAGCGGCTTTGGCGTGGATTTCGGCTTGTTCAAGGGCGCGACCGTGCGTACTGAATCCCTGGAGACCCTGATCCAGGGCGGCATCGCCTTCGCCACCCCGGATGGCGAGCGCATGGGCAACCCGGCGCGGCCCGAGCAGACGTTCCCGCTGTTCGACCAGTTCGAGGATGAATGGCTGACCTGGGCACCGAAGATTCCCCTCGGCAAGCAACCGGCCGCCCCGGTAACACGCTAGCGCCAACCCAATAAAAAAGGCCGCCCTTACAAGAGGGCGGCCTTTGTATTTCAGCGCAGGGAAATCAGGCTTCGTCCAACTCCGTCTGTGCTTCATCCTCGGCGTGTTCGTTCATCACCGCCTTGACCTGGTCGTGGCGCCGGATGAACTTCCAGTCCGCTTCATCGATATAGATGCCGTTCGGGCCGCTACCGCCTTCCAGGTCGATGGCCACCTGGGCCGAGACCTGCGGCTTCACACTGGCCAGGATCGGCACGAAGCCCAGTTGCAGGCTGGTTTCAAGCAGCGCCGCCTGGTTGCGTTCGTCGATGTCCGCCGCCTCGTCGAGGTAGTAGGGCAGGCGGATACGCCCGGCCTGGTCGCGGTCCATCAAGTGCAGCAACAAGTACATGTTGGTCAGCGCCTTGATGGTCATGGTGGTGCCGTTGGACGCCGCGCCATCGATGTCGGTATGGATCACCGGCTGGCCGTTGACCTTGGTGATCTCGAACGCCAGTTCGAACAGGTCCTTCAGGCCCAGCTGGTTGTGGTTGGCCGCCACCAGCCGCGCCAGGTACTCCTTGGCCTCTTCGTTCTTGTTGTCCTGCTCGGCGCTCTGGCTCAGGTCGAACACCGACAGGGTCTCGCCTTCCTCGTACTGGCCGGCGCTGTGGATGATCTGGTCGATGTGCTTGAGCGCCTCTTTGTTCGGCGCCAGGACGATACGGAAGCTCTGCAGGTTGGAAACCTGGCGCTTGTTGATCTCGCGGTTGAACAGCGCCAGCTGGTGTTCCAGGCTGTCGTAGTCGCTGCGGATGTTGCGCAGGGTCCGGGCGATGTCGGTGACCGCCGCACGGCGCGCCTTGCCCAGGGTCAGGGCTTCCTCGGTGCGGTGCGAATAGGCGTTGATCAACAGCTGCAGACGACGCTCGACATCATCCTCGCTGTCGAACTTGGCCACGCCTTTGAGGCGCACCTGGGCATACAGCGCCTCGATCTGGCCATCGACTCGCTGCAGGCCCTGCCAGCTGTCCTGGTAGTCGTTGAGCAGCGGCAGCAGGTTGTCCATGGAGTCGTCCACCGGCTCCATGAACGGCGTGCCAAACGGCAGGTCCGCCGGCAGCAACTGGCGACGGCGCAGGGCGTCGTCGAGGGTGCGCTGCTTGGCTTCCATGTCGCTGATCTGGCGGCCTACCAATTGCAGCTTGGCCGACAGTTGCTGGACGCGCTCGGTGAAGGCGTCGCTGGAGCGCTTGAGTTCGTCCTGGGCAGCTTCCATCTGTGCCAGCTGCTCCAGCTTCTCGCCTTCCTCGGCGCTCAGGGTCTGGGTCCGGCGGAAGTCTTCCAGGGCTTTCTGCGCATCCAGTACCTGCTGGTACAGGGCTTCGGTCTGGGTCTTGCTCGCGGCGCGGTCGGCGGCCACGGCGGCCTGGGTCTTGAGCTGCTTGAGCTCCTTCTCCAGGCGCTCCTTCTGGTCGCGCAGGGCAGCGCGGTCGGCCAGCGCCTGCAACGCCGGTGGTTCGATATGGGAGATGTCGATGGTCAGGCCGGGCACTTCGAAGCGCTCGCCCTTGAAGCCGTCGAGGATCAGCTCCACGGATTTCACCCACTCGCCATTGTCGTCCAGGGCGATGCCGTGCTCGCCCAGGGGCAGGCTGAACAGCGCACTGTTGAACAGGCGCATCAGGCGTTCCACATCCTGCTGGGAGAACTCCTCGCGCAGGCGGGCGTAGCTGTTGTTGTCGGCGTGGTCGAGCTGCTGCTTCACCGACTTCAGGCGTTTTTCCAGGTCGCGCAGGCGCTCTTCCAGGTCTTCTGCGGAGAACTGCCGGGACTGGGCCAGGGCGCCGGCCAGTTCGTCGTGGGCATCCTTGGCCGCCAGCAGTTGTTGCTCCAGGACCTTGACGTCATCCACCAGGGCAAAGCGGTGCTTGAGCACCGACAGCTCGCCCAGCCAGCGCTGGGTGCCGGTGATTTCCCGTTCCAGGCGCATCATTTCCTGGGTGCTGCTGCGCTGGTCGTTCTGCAGGGCGTCCTGCTCGTTGCGGTAGTGCTCGGCCTGGATGGTCAGCTCTTCCTTGCGCGCACTGGCGTAGTCCGACCAGGTGCCCAGCAGCGAGTCCAGCAGCGGCGACAGGCGATGCAGCTTGCCACGCAGGATGTCCCGTTGCTTCACGCCGTTGGCCAGGGCCTCCACCAGCGGGCCTGCGGCCACCAGCGAGTTGTAGTCCTGCTCCATGCGTCGCACATCGCGGAACGCCTCGTCGCAGGCGGCGATGTAGTCGACGCTGCCCGAGCGCAGGCTGTGTTCGAAGGCATCGAGGAACAGCTGCTTGAGCTTGGCCGCGGTGATTTCGCGCATGTGCAGCAGGTTGATGAACAGCGCGCGGAAGGTCTTCAGGCTCTGTTCGCTGGTGGAACGCAGCGGAATCAGGGTCAGGTCCAGGGGAATCGAGGTGTGGCCACCGACCAGCAGGCGCCGCAGTTCATCGGGCTTGAGCTCGTAGGCCTTCAGGCCATGGCGCTCCAGGTTGGTGAACAGCTCTTTCTGCCGCAGGCAGGTGTCGTCCTTCTGGTAGTGGGCCAGGTCCAGTTGCCCGGCGTAGGCGAAGAACTGGTGGCCGAAGCCGCCGCCCGGGCCGCGTCCCGACACGCCGATCACGTGGGGGCCGTGGGGCAGCGAGACTTCCACCAGGATGTAGCTGGTGTCGGAGGCGAAGTAGAAGCGCCGCGACTGCTCCAGGCTGTACTTGCCGAAGCTCATGTCCGACATGCGCGCCAGGATCGGGAATTGCAGGGCGTTGATCGACGCCGACTTGCCCAGGTTGTTCGCACCGTAGACCGACAGCGGCTCTTCCAGGGGGAACAGGCCCAGGCTGTAGCCAGCGGTGTTCAAAAGGGCAAAGCGGCGGATGCCGTAGCGTTCCTTGCTCATGCGTCGAGCTCCTGTTCTTCGGCGATGGCCCGGGCCAGCGCGTCTTCTTCACTTTCCTCGGACTCGTCGAATTCGCTCAGGTCCAGCGGGTCATCGGTTTGCAGCAGTTTCTCGTCGCTGTCCTCGTCCACCAGCACCGGGGTCGGCAATGGCAGCACGCTGTGCAGGCTGGCCGCCAGGTCGCGGTCTTGCTGTACCGACAGGCAGACGTCGAGGAAGCGGTGCATCGGCGGCAGGAAGCGGTAGATCCCCGGTTCCTCCAGGGCGAAGCCCAGCTGGGTCATGCGGCGCATGATCTTTTCTTCCAGCTCTTCCTGGGTCTGCACCTCGGCCTGGATGAACAGGTCGCGGTACTTGTCCAGCAGCGAGGGCAGCTCGTCGCGGCCCAGGCTGCCGCCGTCGAGCACGGCGATCGGGTCGCGGCCCTGGTCGGCCAGGTGCTCCACCAGGATGAAGGTGAACAGCGCCAGGCGTTGGGCGGTCTTGTTCACCTGCGCGGCGGCGTTGTCCGGCACGAAGTAATAGAAGCCGCGGGTATCGCACACCAGCTCGAAGCCCAGGGCCTTGAACAGGGTGCGGTACTGGTCCTGGAAGTTCGACAGTTGCGCGTACAGCTCCGGATCGCGGCGGCTGACGTGGTAGCCCTTGAACAGCTCGCGGAAGATCGGCGCCAGCTGGGACAGTTCGGAAAGATCAAGATGCATTGGCATTACTCGCAGTTTGCTCGGGCTGGTCGTCGCGAGCCGAGAGCAGGGCGAAGGAGCGCAGGCTGACCTGATGCTCCTGGGTGTGGTATTCGCGGCGTTCGAGACGCTCGCGCTTGAAGCGTTTTTCCCGGGACAAGCGGGAGAACCAGTACAGCAGCTCGTCGGTGGCGCCGTCCGGTTCCTGGTCCAGCAGCCAGCTCATCAGGTCCGGCATCGGCAGCGCGTTCTCGCAACGCTCGAGCATTTCCCGGACCGTGCGTGGCGCCTTGGGGGCCAGGCCCTTGTGGGTCTTGTGGGCCTTGGGGAAGCGCGCCGGCTTGGGCTCGAAGCGGGCCAGGGCGTAGACATAGGCCTCCACCTGGCCGGAGCTGCCGAGGAAGGTACTCTGCGGGCGGGTGAACATCGGCATCGCTGCCTGGGGCACCGCGTCGATGCCCTTGCGCCGGATGACCGACAGGGCCAGGGCGGCGCCGCGGGTCACGGCATTGTGCCGGCGGGCCTCTTCGCGCAGCGGCAGCAGCAGTTCCCGGGCATGGCGCAGGGTCAGCTGGGCGCTGGTCTGCATCTCCAGGATCCGCGCGTGGGTGCGCAGCAGCATGTCGTCGTCCACCAGGTGGCCCAGGCGCTGCTGTTCGGTGAGCATGCGCAGCAGCACGTTCTCCACCTTGCGCACGCCCTGCTCGAAGGCGCCGTCGGCGTTCACCAGCTGGATCATCGGCTCGACGTATTCGTCCCAGGTGGCCAGCACCTCGGCGTAGCGCTGGCGCAGGGGGATCTGCCGGTCGCTGGTCTTGGCCCGTTCGGCCACTGCCACCAGGGCCTGTTCGTCGTTGGCAAGTTTCTTCAGGACATCGCGTACCCGCATGTCCAGCAGGCGCAGCTGGCGCGCCAGGTCGTGGCCGTCGCGGATCTCAAAGGCGTCCTGGATGTAGCCTGCCAGGCGCTCCAGGTGGCGCAGGTAGGCTTCGATCTCCAGGCACAGGCCCAGGCGGTGTTCACGCCGCAGGTAGGCGAGGAAGTCGTGGATCTGCGCGTTGAGCTCGAAGCGGTTCGGGCTTTTCGCCACCGGGACCAGGATGTCCAGGCGTATCCATACGTCCAGCAGGTTGGTGATGTCCTGGGGCGTACTGTCCAGTTGCTGGGTGGCCAGTTGTGAGCGCAGTTCGGCAAGACTCAGGGTGCCTTGGTCGAAGTGCTCGCACAGTGGCTCCAGAAGTGCCCAGTGTTCGGCTAGGGCGCGCAACACGCGCTTGGGTTCGATCATCGGAATGGCCGGCTGGTTGGCAATGAAAAGCGGCGATTGTACTGCATCAGGGGGCTGACAATTCACCCCCGGGCCCAGCTAAGAGACGGACTGTCGCTTTTGGGCCTCATCAACTGCGGGCGATCTTCGGCGAAGGACGGTAGAATCCCCCACCTCAGTTATCCACAAGTGGCCGACCCTTGCTTATCGAGTCCCGTCGTCGCGCTTATCTGTCCGCCATGCAGGTGGTCAGTTGGTTGCCGCGCAGCGAATTGCCCTTTGCCGCCCCCTCGCGCCCCGAACTGCTGGTTTTGCCGGAGCCGGTGGTGGAGGCGCCGCCTGCGCCCGTCGCCGAGGCCCGGGCCGCAGCGGCCCCGGTGGTGCGCAGTGTCGAGCGGCCGAAGATCGAAGTGCCGCGCCCGGCTGCGGCCTCTGCCCGCCCGGCCGCCAAGCCCGTGGTCGAGGACGAGGAAGCCGCCCCGGTGGTCAAGGCGCCGGTGGTGCCACCGCCGCGCTTCGCCCTGCAACTGCTGCGGGCCGGACGTTGCCTGTTGCTGGTGGAATTGCCCACCGGCGAGGCGTTCCAGAGCCGCGACCCAGCCTACCTGCTGCTCAAGGACATGCTGCGCGCCGCCGGCCTGCCGGACAGCCCGCAAATCCTCGCCGAGCCGGTGAGCTGGCCACGCCTGACCCGGGGCAACCTGGACCAGGGCCCCGAGGCCGCACGGGATTTCGTCCAGGCCTTTGTCGGCATGCGGGTCGAAGAACAACCCTGTGCCTGCCTGTGGCTGGTAGGCCTGCCGGCCATACGTTTTGCCGGCGAGGCCGATGCCGAGGCTTACAACCGCGAACTGGAGGTCGAAGGCCTGGGTTCGGCCTGGGCCTTGCCCGGGCTGGAGTTGTTGATGGAAGAGCCACAGCGCAAGGCCGATGTCTGGCAAGCCATGCGCCGGTTGATGGCGCGCTGGAAAAGCAATGATGAGTAAGAGTAGCGATGAGTGACGCGTTGACCTTCCGCCTGGCCACCGAGGCGGACCTGGATGCCATCCTGAAGATCGAATATGCCGCGTTCAGCCACCCCTGGACCCGCGGCATCTTCATGGATGCCTTCAAATCCTATGAAGTCTGGCTGATGTTCGAAGGCAGCCAGCAAGTGGGGCACGGGGTGATCCAGGTGATCATCGACGAGGCCCACCTGCTGAACATCACCGTCAAGCCGGAAAACCAGGGCCGCGGCCTGGGCCTGCACCTGCTGGAGGCACTGATGAAGCGCGCCTACCAGAAGGACGCTCGGGAATGCTTCCTGGAAGTGCGCTCCAGTAACCAGACCGCCTATCGGCTCTATGAACGTTATGGCTTCAATGAAGTCGGGCGTCGCCGCGACTACTACCCCGCGGTAGGTGGGCGCGAAGACGCCCTGGTCATGGCCTGCACCCTGGTGGACTGAGTCCCGGTCGGCTGGCGGCAGGCCATGTTCGATTCAGGGCTTGCCGTCCAGTGGCTTGCGCCTGGCCAGTTCGGCTTCATCCAGACCGACGCCACCCCCGATATCCCTTTCATCGACGATACTCAGGTCCCAGTCGGCCGGTTTGTTGGCCCCCTGTTCCCAAGCGGAACGGGCGCCATCCTCGGGGATCAGGATCTCCGGGCTGAGGTCGTCATCGGTTGAGCCGTCTTCGGTGATTGTGTGGCCATGGCCGCTGCCGGGAGCCAGGTCATTGAAGTGCAACTCCTCCATGGAGCCCATGCGGTCCTGGTCATCATCGATGGGAGCGGGCTGTACAGCCCTGTAGGGGCGTCGTGATTCAGTCATGGCGACTACTCATGCTCAGGGGCGGACAAGGCGGTAGACCCGGCCCCATCGGTGAAGATTCCCCCTCCAGGGATGAACGGTATCTGAGTCTCCCGCGTGACCCCGACCGATGGTCGTCTGTCAAACCTGCGCATCATTCCTGAGGCTTCACAGCATGAACGAACTACAAGACCTGATTGATAACAACGAGCGTTGGGCCGAAGCGATCAAGCAGCAGGATCCGGATTTCTTCTCCAAGCTCGCTCGCCAGCAGACGCCGGAGTACCTGTGGATCGGCTGTTCGGACGCGCGAGTGCCTGCCAACGAGATCGTCGGCATGTTGCCAGGCGACCTGTTCGTACACCGCAATGTGGCCAACGTGGTACTGCACACCGACCTCAATTGCCTGTCGGTGATCCAGTACGCGGTAGACGTACTCAAGGTCAAGCACATCCTGGTCACCGGCCACTACGGTTGCGGTGGCGTGCGGGCTTCGATGCAGGATCGCCAGCTGGGCCTGATCGATGGCTGGCTGCGGTCGATCCGCGACCTGTACTACGAGCACCGCGAGGCGCTGGGACAACTGGCCACGGAGGAGGAGCGGGTCGATCGCCTGTGTGAGTTGAACGTGATCCAGCAAGTGGCCAACGTCGGCCACACCAGCATCGTGCAGAACGCCTGGCACCGCGGTCAGAGCCTGTCGATCCACGGCTGCATCTATGGCATCAAGGATGGTCGCTGGAAGAGCCTGAACACCACCATCAGTGGCTCCGAGCAGTTGCCGCCGCAGTACCGCCTGCGCCCGGTGGGCGCAGTCTAGGCCCTCCACCGTGTAGCGCTGCAGGCGATAGCCGCTGCAGCGCTACAGAGGCTTTACAAGTGTGGCACCTCGGTGCTCGGCGCCGGCGCCGGGGCCTTGAGCTGGTCGAGCTGGAGCTTGACCGGCGCGCTGCTGCATTTGGCCGCGGCCTGCTGCTCGTCCAGCTTGCGCACCGAGGTGTAGAACATCTCGCAAGTCTGCACCTTCTGCGTGACTTGCCAGGTCTGGGTGCAGCGGTCGAGCAGTACCTTGGCGTCGCTCCCGGGCTTGCTGCCCATGCCAGCCTGCCAGCAGGCCGCACTCAGATCCTGCCCCATGACCTTCAAGCCGGCGGCATCGGCCTTGGCCTGGTCATTGTCGTAGTTGGCCGGGTCCGCCGCGTACCAGATGTAGCTGGGGTGGTTGGAGCCCAGCACCGGCACCTTGAGGCCCTCGCTGGGGCTGATCTGTGCCAGGCCCAGCACATTGACCGTGACCCCGTACTGTTGCTTGAGCCAGCTGCGTACCGGCGCGCCGAAGGCCACCATCGGCAAGGCCACGCCCTTGGTGCCCTGGCTGACCTGCTTGACCATGGTGGTCTGGTAGCTGTTGAAGTAGCTGTAGACGCCTTCCAGGTCCTTGCCTGCGTTGGATGGAGCGGCGATCGGTGCGATGTCGACGATGGTCTGGTAGGCCGGGGTCTGGGTACTGGCGATGCCATTGGCGGTGAGCAGGGTGGCCCAGCGATCGGTCGTGGCCGACTCCAGGTAGTCCTGGTAGCGGGTCAGCGAATAGTCCGGTGGGAAATGCAGCAGCTCTACGCTCTTGCGATTCTCCAGGGCCATGCCCAGGGGCAGGAACAGATACCAGCTGTAGTTCCAGTGACCGTCGCTGTTGAGCTGGCTGGCGCCCTTGTACGCCAGGTCCCCGGCATCCAGCAGGGCGCTCAGGGGTTTGTCATAGCCGGCCGGAACGCCGGTGATGGAGGCCAGCACCTTGTCGCCCTCGGTCTTGACGCTGACCTTGGCGCCGGCATACCCGTCGCGCTGCACGCTTTGGGTCAGGTAGTGGGCCACCGTCTGCTCCAGGCTCCAGTTGCGATAGCAGATGACGTTGCAGTTGTTGGGGTAGGCGAACAGCCGAGTGACTCGCTGGGGGCTGCCCAGGTCGACTGTGACATCGGCCTGGGCCGTGGCGCAGAGGGCGGTAGTGGCCAGGGCGAGGGCCAGTCCTGCAGTCTTGAACATGCTCAGATCCTTTTCAGCGTGAACCCCCAAAAGGGGCAAAACAGGTTGCAGAGGTCGCGAAGTTCCCTGCCTTCAAGCGCAGCCGATCGCTCAGGGCGGATACAGCGAGGTCAGCGGAAAGCCAGGATAGTACAAATGGCAAAACACGCAGAGCAGGACCATCAGCGGCAGGAAGACCATCTGCAGCGGGCTCCAGTGCGCCCAATGCAAGGCCGTCAGCCATGGATGGCTGGCGCTCAGTTGCGGGTCGATACGGCCCACTCGCTGGGACTGCAGCAGATTGAGCAGGATCATGCCCAGGTAGGTGAGTAGGCCCAGCGTGCCCTGGATCGCACCGAACAGGGCAAGGAGCGCCAGCTGGGGAAGGCCGTGGCGCAGCACCAGCCACTTGCCCTCGGGATCGAAGGCCTTTGGAATCCAGCGCTCGCTGAGCCACAGGTCCTGCACGATCACATGGGGAGCCAGGCGTATCCAGCGGCTCATGAACAGTAAGCCGATCCAGACCGGAACCCAGCCCAGCGCCGCCGCGAGCATGATGCTAAAGCCCGGCGAGTAATGGTTCTGCCCGAGGAAATACAAGGCCAATGCCAAGCTGGTGCCGGCCCAGAGCCTGGTCCATGACTGCTCGGCGACGGGGCGTTGCAGGTAGCGCAGCCAGTAGTACACGTCCGGTTGCGGCAGCCGTTCGAGCAGCGCCGGGTAGCGCAGCGAGAGCATTTGCGCGAGGCGGTGGAAGGCTTGCCAATGATGCTGGTCGGTGTTGCGCAAGAGCTGTTGTTGCTGCCTGGCTCTCATGGGCTTGAGCAGCAGGTGGGCCGCGAGGATGTCGGGCTCCCAGATTCGTTCATCTTCGCTCTTGAGCTGCTGGAGCCGATAGAAACTCTCCTGCTGGCGGCGCTGCATCAGGCTTTCCCAGGCTTCGGCGGGTTCCGGATGCACGCCGTTCTTGTCGTCCCAGTGCAACAGTTGGCATACCTGTTCCAGTAGCGCCAGGCTCCACGAGTGGTCGTTGAGCAATTGCAGTACCTGGCTTTGCCACCTCTGGCGCTGATCGAACACCTGCAGCCAGGGTTCTTTGTCATAGGCGGCCAGTTGCTGGAGGAAGGCCCGGTCGTCCTCGACCTCCAGGTGGGCTTGCAGGCTCTTGCAGTAGTGCTGCAGCAGGGTCTGCGCCAGGGTTTGCTGTTGCCCGGCGCTCATCGGTACCTGCTGCCAGGGTGTCAGCCATTGCAGGTGTTCCACGGCCCACGAGGCGATGGCGACACGGACCTGGGGGCGCTCGAAGCAATGCTGCAACAGGCCGGCCTCGAAGCCTGGCGCACAATCTGAACGCCGGGCTTGCTGCCAGCGCTGCGTGAGGTTCTCCGGCGTCAGGCCCTGCAGCAGCCGGCGCTGGGGCTGATCGACTGTCCTGGCTTCGGGAGCTGGGGAGTCGATGTCCAGCAGCCGTGACCATTCCCGCAGGTTCTGCGGTTCGGCCTGGACGGCCAGCAATGGCGAAGGCGCCTGTATGCCAGCGGCTGGCTCCTGGCGCTGGCGAGCGTGGGAGCGGGCTTGTTCGTAGGCTTCACGCAGGCGCTGGAAGCCCTCGGCATCCTCCTCCGGGCGCAGGGTCTTGAGACACCGGGCATAGCTGCGCTTGATCGTGCGCTCATCGGCGTCTTCCGGCAGTTGCAGTAGCGACCAACAGTCCATGTCGCGGCTCCCTCAGTGCCAGTGGCCGTGTTCCAGGCGTTGCAATTGTTCGTTGAGCTGGCTGCGCACCTCACGAATCCGGCGTTCATCCTGGGTCTCCAGCACTTGCTGGAACTGCCCGGCCCAGTAACCGATCTGCTCGCGTAGATCCCCCAGGCTTTCCTGGTAGAGGCGTTCCAGGCGGGCACTGAGCAGGGTGTTGACCTGTTGATCCCGGGGATGGATTTTTAATTGCGCCAGGGCCTGCAAGCGCTCCTGGATTTCTTCCGGGCTCAGCACCCCGGGGTTGTTCTCGATCACCAGGCAATGACTTTCCCCGGTCAGGGGAATGGTGACCTGGGCCTCCAGCAAGCCGTTGATGTCATAGGTGAAGCGTACGTCCAGCGACACTTCCCCCGCCGGGCGCTTGGGCACATTCATTTCCAGCTGGCCCAGGGCGACGTTGTCGCGGACCAGGCGGCTTTCGCCCTGGAAGATCTTCAGCAGCACTTGTTCCTGGTTGTCGTGCAGGGTATGCACGGTCTTGACCCGGCTGACCGGCACCACGCTGTTGCGCTCGATGATCGGCAAGTAGTGCCCGGTTTCGATCTGCTTGCCGTATTGCTGGGAGGTCTCGATACCCAGGGTGTAGGAGCAGACGTCGGTCAGCACCACTTCTTCGAGCGCCGCTGCACGCGCCTTGAGCGCAGCCTGCACCGCGGCGCCCTGGGCGACGACCTGGTCCGGGTCGAGGGTGATCGAGGGAAAGCGGCCGAATAGCCCGGCGGCCAGCTTGCGCACCAGCGGCATGCGGGTCGCGCCGCCCACCAGCAGGATCTCATCCAGGTCGCTGACGCGGATCCGGGCATCGCGCAGGGCGCGCTCGATAGGCGCTCGCAGGCGTTCCAGCAGCGGTGCATAGAGTTGCGCCAACTGCGCCTGGGTGATGACCTGGTTCCACTCTCGACCATCCAGGCGCAAGGTGAATTCGGCGCTGCTGTCCTGGCCCAGGGCGCGGCGGACTCGCTCAGCCTCGCGACGCAAGGGCTGGAGTACCTCGTGGCGTTCGGGAAAGCCCGGGGCCTGGGCGTGCTGTTCGAGAAAATGCTCCAGCAGCAGGCTGTCGAAATCTTCGCCGCCAAGGAAGTTGTCCCCGGCGCTGGCGCGCACTTCCATGACGCCATCGAACAGCTCCAGGATCGAAACGTCGAACGTGCCGCCGCCCAGGTCGAAGACCAGGAACGAGGTTTCCTTGTCACGCTGGTGCAGGCCGTAGGCCAGGGCGGCGGCGGTGGGTTCGTTGATCAGTTTCTCCACCTTCAGCCCTGCCAGTTCGCCAGCGATCCGCGTGGCCTTGCGCTGGGCATCGCTGAAGTAGGCCGGAACGCTGATCACGGCTTCGACCACTGGCTCGCCATAGGCGCGTTCGACATCCTCCTTGAGGCTCTTGAGGACCAGCGCAGACAGTTCTTCCGGCCGCCATGAGCGCTCGCCCAGGCGCACTTCGGTGGCGCTACCCATGTAGCGCTTGAACAAGGCCGTGGTCAGGTGCGGGTGGGTATGCAGGCGTTCCCTGGCGGCTTGTCCCACCAGGACCCGGCCTTCGTCGTCCAGGCCGACCACGCTGGGTGTCAGTAACTGGCCCAGGGCGTTGGGCACCAGCTCGCTGGATGTTTCGCGCCAGACCGCGACCAGGCTGTTGGTGGTTCCCAGGTCGATGCCTACGATCATGACGACGCACTCCCTTGTTGGCGCAAAACGTGTGAAACAGATAAGTGGCGCGCAGGATATTACCCGGCAGGGGAAGGGGTAAAGCGAATGATGTCACATGGCTATTATTGGCGCTAAAGGTCGGCGCTAAAGACTGTCGAGTCCGCCAGGTTGTGTAGGGTGCACAACTTGGGGGCTCCAGGCTGGCGCTTCCGAGCGGAGCGCCAGCCTGGCCTGGTCAGGCCTTGAAGTGCAGGGCGTTGGTCAGGTCGCCCATGGGCTTCTGGCCACGGGCGATCATGGCGTCGTCACGTTCCTTGATGCCATCCAGGGTTTCCAGCTGGAAGACCCGGGTGATCAGGCGCAGGATCGAGGCGGTGTCGTAGACCGTGTGGTCCACTGTGCCCTTGCGGGCGAACGGCGATACCACCAGCGCCGGAATCCGGGTACCCGGGCCCCAGCGGTCGCCCTGGGGCGGTGCCACGTGGTCCCACCAGCCGCCGTTCTCGTCGACGGTGACGATCACCACCATGTTTTTCCACTGCGGGCTCTCGCGCAGCACTTTCAGCGCCCGGTCGATATGTCGGTCGCCGGCGGCGACATCGGCATAACCGGCGTGCAGGTTGAGGTTGCCCTGGGGTTTGTAGAAGGTCACTGCCGGCAGCTTGCCGGCCTCGGCGTCGGCGAAGAACTTGTTGGTGCTCGCCTCATCGCCCAGGCCACCGTCACGCAGGCGCTTGGCCCGTTCGCCGGGGTTCTCCGGCCCCTGGCGCAGGAAGTAGTTGAACGGCTGGTGGTGGTACTGGAAGTTGGGGATCTTGGGAATCCCGCTGGAGTCCTTGAACTGGTCGATGGTGGCCTGCCAGGCGCCGCCGTACCAGGCCCAGTCGACATTCTTCTTCGACAGCTTGTCGCCGATATGCTCGTGGGTCTGGGGTACCAGCACGCTGGGCAGGTCGGGCTTGGCGTAGTCCGGGCGTTCAGGGTCGCGGATCCAGGTCGGCCAGTAGGGCGGGGCCATGGTATTGACCGCGTAGCCATCCGGAGTGAGTGCGCTGGGTCCGAATTGCGGCGCACCGTCCATGGCACTGGCCGGGGATTTCTCCAGGGGCTTGAGGCGAGTGCCCTTGGGGTCATCGCCTTGTACGGAGGCAATCTGCGACTTGGCCACCGAATTGGCAGCGTCCGGGTAGAACGGCACCTTGGCGCTGATCAGGTACTGGTGGTTGAGGAACGAGCCGCCAAAGGCGCCCTGGAAGAAGTTGTCGCAGAGCACGAACTCCCGGGCCACGTCCCACAGGCGCAGGGAGTAGCGAGTCTGGGCATAGTGACCCATGGTCAGGGCCCCGGAGTCGGCCCAGGCCACGAAACCATCGTTCTTGCCACCGTTGATCTGCATCTGGTTCTGGTAGAACACGTGCCACAGGTCGCGAGTCACCAGGCCCAGGGGCAGGTCTTCGCCATTGGGGCCCTTGAGGGCGAACGGCGCGTTGGGCAGGTTTTCCTGGAACTGGGTTTCCACCGGGTAGGTGACGCCATCCACTGTTTGCGGACCCACCTGCAAGATACCGCCCCAGATCGGCGGCAATTTACTCAGCAGGCTGCCATCACGGTCACGTTGCTGGTAGGCCTCGGGCTTGAGCGCCGACAGCGGTTGTTCCACACCCGGGAAGTTGGCGAACAGGTTATTGAAGCTGCGGTTCTCGGCGAAGACCACTACCACGTTCTTCACTTGCTCGCGCAGGGCCTTGTCCAGCTCAACGGGAGACAGTGGGCGCTCGTCCGGTTTGTTCCCGGGCTCGCCGGCCTTGCCGCAGGCACTCAGGGTGGCACCGACCCCCAGAACCGCGACGCCGCCTAGGAAGCGGCGGCGGCTGGTGTCTGTGGGTTGGTCGGTGGCAGGCTCTGCCGTGTCACGCAGGTCGGTATCGTCGCTCATGGAGGCTCCTTGCTCGTCTCTCTTAGAAATAGTTACAAAGTATTTCGGTCGCACGGTAACAACCGAATGTGACGCAAAGACTACAGGAATACTTTCCTGGAACAGCATGGCCAGCCGAGAAAAGTCTCAAGCCCGGGCCTTAGCGCAGGTTATCCACAGGCCGCCACTGCAAGCGGCGCCCCGTGGACAACTGGGCCTGTGCCTCAGGGCGTCATCGGTGGCAGATAGGCCAGGGTGCTGCCCAGGGCCCAGAGCAGTACCAGCACCAGGGGGGCATGCACCAGCAACTGGACGAAGGAAAAACCGATCAGGTCCCGTGCCTTCAAGCCCAGGACTCCCAGCAGCGGCAGCATGTAGAAGGGGTTGATCAGGTTCGGCAGGGCCTCAGCGGCGTTGTAGATCTGCACCGCCCAGCCCAGGTGGTATTGCAGGTCATTGGCCACTTGCATCACGTAGGGCGCCTCGATGATCCACTTGCCGCCGCCGGAGGGGATGAAGAAGCCCAGTACCGCCGAGTACAGGCCCATCAGCAGGGCATAGGTATCGTGGGAGGCGATCTGCACGAAGAAGGTCGAGATATGGTGGGCCAGGGTCTGGCCGTCCACGCCCTTGACCACGGTCATCAGGGCTGCGATGGAACCGTACAGCGGGAACTGGATCAGCACTCCGGTGGTGGTCGGCACGGCCCGGGCCACGGCGTCCAGGAAGCTGCGCGGGCGCCAGTGCAACAGGGCCCCGGCCATCAGGAACAGGAAATTGTAGGTGTTGAGCCCGGAAATGGCCGTGATCGCAGGTTTGGTGGCGAACTCGTGATACAGCCAGCCGGCAGCCAGCAGCGCCAGGACAATGGTCAGCAACGGGCTGTACTCCAGCCACTCGCCTGGGCGGCTGCGGGGCTGTGGCTTGGGCATGCTGAAGCCTGGATCGACGCCACAGGCCTGGGCATCCCGGGCACTGTTGGGGCCCGGGGCAGTGGCGTAGGCAACCACCAGCGAGACCACGATCAGGGCCAGCAGCAAGACTCCCGACTGCCAGAGAAAGATGGTCTGGGTGAAGGGGATCACGCCCGTGATGGCCAGGATCGAGGGGGGCAGGCTGCCTGGGTTGGCTTGCAATTGCGCCGCCGAGGACGACAGGCCCAGGGCCCAGACCGCACCCAGGCCCAGGTAGGCGGCCGCTCCGGCGGCGCGGTAGTCCATGCGCAATTCGGTGCGCCTTGCCAGGGCCCGGACCAGCAGGCCGCCGAACACCAGCGACAGGCCCCAGTTGAGCAGCGACGCCAGCATCGAGATCAGCGCTACCCAGGCCACTGCGGAGCGCCCGTTGCCTGGAACATGCGCCAGCTTGTCGATCAGCTTCACCGCCGGTGGCGAGCTGGCTACCACATAACCGCCAATGACCACGAAGGCCATTTGCATGGTGAAGGGAATCAGGCTCCAGAAGCCATCGCCGAAGGCCATGGCGGTATCGGTGGGCTTGGCGCCCATGGCCAGGGTGGCCAGGGCGACGATGATCACCGCCAGCGCGGCGAACACCCAGGAATCGGGAAACCAGCGTTCGGCCCAGTTGGAGCAGCCCAGGGCGAAGCGGGCAGAGCGGCTATCTTGAATATCGGCGGCCACGAAAGTACCTCGGATTTCTTATGTTTATAAGGAGGTCGGCCGCCCCGGACAGGAGCGGTCGAGAACTGTGCAAGAATGCGGCAATTGCCACGGACTGCAAAGGACTGAACCGCTATGTCATTTTCCCCTGAAGAACGCGCTGCACTGCTCAAGGTCAAGGGTGTCGGGCCTACCGTCGTCGGTCGGCTGGAGCAGTTGGGCATCGTTTCCCTGGCGCAACTGGCCGGTGCCGATGCCCTGGACATCGTCACCCAGGCCTCGGCCCTGGTGGGGTCGAGCTGCTGGAAGAACAGCCCCCAGGCCCGTGCGGCCATCCAGGCCGCCATCGCCATGGCGAAGGGCGGTTGAGCCGGCCAAAGGGGCCGGGAGGGGAACGGGTTGTTCCGCGGATCTTTTGCGTAGACCATGGGCGCCTTTGTCTTGCCCTGCCAGCTGAGTTGCCCCTATGACCCTTGCCACCGAATCGTCGCCGGCCCGTTTCTCCCGCGCGGACTACAAGACCCTGGGCCTGGCCGCCCTGGGTGGTGCCCTGGAAATCTACGACTTCATCATCTTCGTATTTTTCGCCCTGACCCTGAGCCAACTGTTCTTTCCTCCGGAAATGCCCGAGTGGCTGCGGCTGTTGCAGAGCTTCGGCATCTTTGTCACCGGTTACCTGGCCCGCCCCCTGGGCGGCATCCTCATGGCCCATTTTGCCGACCGGCTGGGGCGCAAGAGGGTGTTCAGCCTGAGCATCCTGATGATGGCGCTGCCCTGCCTGCTGATCGGCAGCATGCCCACCTATGCCCAGATCGGTTACTTCGCGCCCTTGCTGCTCTTGGCCCTGCGGGTGTTGCAGGGCGCAGCCGTGGGGGGCGAGGTTCCCAGCGCCTGGGTGTTCGTGGCCGAGCACGCCCCCCGCGCTCATCGCGGTTATGCCCTGGGCTTTCTCCAGGCCGGGCTGACCTTCGGCTACCTGCTGGGTGCCTTGACTGCCACCTTGCTGGCGCAGGTCTTCAGCCCCGAGGAAATCCTCGATCACGCCTGGCGCTATCCGTTCCTGCTGGGTGGGGTCTTCGGCGTGATCGGTGTCTGGTTGCGTCGCTGGCTGAGCGAGACCCCGGTGTTCATGGCCCTGCAGCAGCAACGTGAAAGCGCCGGCGAGCTGCCGCTGCGCACCGTGTTGCGCGACCATCGGCTGGCGATTCTGCCGGCGCTGATCCTCACCTGCGTGCTGACCTCGGCGGTGGTGGTGTTCGTGGTCATTACCCCAACCATGATGCAAAAGAGCTTTGGCATGAGTGCCGGCCATACCTTCGCCCTGAGCAGCCTGGGTATTGTTTTCCTCAACCTGGGCTGTGTCCTGGCCGGGCTCCTGGTCGACCGCCTGGGCGCCTGGCGTACGGTGATGCTCTACAGCCTGCTGCTGCCCATGGGCATTGCCGTGCTCTATGGCTGCCTGATCAGTGGCGGCGAATGGGTCGGCCTGGCCTATGCCGTCGCCGGGCTGGGCTGCGGGGTGGTCGGTGCGGTGCCGTCGGTGATGGTCGGGTTGTTTCCGGCGCGGATCCGGGTATCGGGGATTTCCTTCACCTACAACATCGCCTATGCCCTCTGGGCCAGCACCACGCCGTTGCTGCTGATCGCCCTGATGCCCTGGAGCCCCTGGATCTGCGTGATGTTCTGTGCGGCGATGGGGGTGATCGGGGCCGCCAGTGCCGGGTATTTCGGTACCCGGGTCGGGGAGGCCCGCCGGTCCCAGGTCCAGGAAGCCGGCTGCTGTTGAGGTGGCGGCCTGGCCTCAGTCGACCAGCAACTGGTCCAGGTAGTGGCTGCGCTCGTTGCTCAGGCGGGTCACGCAGCGGTTGATCAAGGTGGCGTGGGCCGGTTTGCCCGGCTCCACGTCGACCGCCTCCAGCACGCAGGTGCTGTCGCGATACTTGATCCAGGCGCGCTGGGCGTTCTTCAGCTTGCCCAGGTACTCCTGCTCCTGGAGCAGGTTGCCGGGATAGCTCTGGTGCGCCCGCTCCAGCAGCGCCTGGTAGCTCTGGTTGAGGGCGCTGTCGGCCCGCTCCTTGTCTTGCTGGGCACAGCGATCGACCTGCTGGCTGTATTCGATGTGCGCGCAGTCCAACGCGGCGGCTTGCGCTGGCAGCCAAGCGCTGCCGGCACCGAGCAGCAGGGCGGTGGCCAGAGCGAAGATCCGGGGCTGGCGAAGCATGGCGATCCCTTGGACGAAGAATGAAGCGGGCATTCTACAGGGCCGCGGCCGGCACAAAAGCGACATGAGCGCGCGGGCCGCAAGTGGCTTCGGAGCACGCTGGATAACCGGCAGATAACAGCCCGATGACAATTCGCCCGGGTGAGCCTGCCCGGCGCTCAACCGGACTATCATCAGGCCGAGGTTTTCCACTACATCGCAGGAGGCTCCATGGGCGCAGGACACAGTCACGGGCAGGTACGGGCCGGGCACGAACGCAAATTGTGGATGGCCCTGGGGCTGACCGGCAGTTTCATGATCGCCGAGGTCATCGGTGCCTTCGTCACCGGCAGCCTGGCGCTGTTGTCGGATGCTGCGCACATGCTCACCGATACCCTGGCCCTGGCGATTTCCCTGGTGGCGATCCAGGTCGCCAAGCGTCCGGCGGATCGCAAGCGCACCTTCGGCTATGCCCGTTTCGAGATCCTTGCCGCGGCATTCAATGCCCTGCTGCTGTTCGTGGTGGCCTTCTACATCCTGTTCGAGGCCTGGCAACGCCTGCAGGCGCCCCCGGAGATCCAGTCCACGGGAATGCTGGTGATCGCGGTGCTGGGCTTGATCGTCAACCTGATCTCCATGGGCCTCCTGGCTTCCGGCAGCAGCGAGAGCCTCAACGTCAAGGGTGCCTACCTGGAGGTGTGGAGCGACATGCTCGGCTCGCTCGGGGTGATCCTCGCGGCGTTGGTGATCATGTTCACCGGCTGGGGTTGGGTCGATTCACTGGTGGCGGCGGCCATTGGCCTGTGGGTGCTGCCACGGACCTGGACCCTGCTCAAGGAGAGTACCAACGTACTGCTGCAGGGCGTGCCGGACGGAGTCGATATCGACCAGGTGGAGCAGGGCATCCGTGGCGTGCCAGGGGTCAGCGAGGTGCATGACCTGCACATCTGGGCCCTGACCAGTGGCAAGAATGTACTCAGTGCCCATCTCGTAGCGCAGCTGGACAGCTGCGATGAGCAGGCGATCCTGGCCCAGGTCACCGAGCTGGTACAGGAGCGCTTCGCAATTGCCCACGTTACCTTGCAGGTGGAACAGGCCGGATTCCATGAGCAGGAACACGATCACTGAGCACCGGTGGGCTGTTGTTCAGTCACGCTCCTCGAGCACGTAGCCGACCCCGCGCAAGGTATGGATCAGCTTGCGCTCGAAGGGATCGTCGATCTTGGCCCGCAAGCGGCGGATCGAAACCTCCACCACATTGGTGTCGCAGTCGAAGTTCATGTCCCAGACAAAGGAAATGATCTGGGTCCGTGACAGCACCACGCCGCTCTGGCGCATCAGCAGGTGCAGCAGGGCGAATTCCTTGGTGGTCAGGTCGATGCGCTGCTTGCCGCGAAAGGCCCGGTGCCGGCCCTGGTCCAGCTCCAGGTCGGCGACCCGCAGCACATCTGGCACTGGCGACTGCTCGCTGCGGCGCATCAGGGTCCGGACCCTGGCCAGCAACTCGGGAAAAGCGAACGGCTTGACCAGGTAGTCGTCGGCCCCCAGGTCCAGCCCCCTGATCTTGTCTGCCAGCCGGCCTTGGGCCGTGAGCATCATGACTCGGGTATTGCTGTATTGGCGGATCTGGCCGAGCACGCCCCAGCCATCGATCTGCGGCAGGTTGACGTCGAGGATCACCAGGTCGTAGGCATGTTGGCGACTCAGGTACAGCCCATCGGCGCCACTGTTGGCGCAATCCACCACATAACCACTTTCCGTCAATCCCTGTTGCAGGTAGTCGGCAGTCTTGAGTTCGTCTTCGATAACCAGGATACGCATGTTGAGGAAGTTCTCTGCAATTGAAATTGGTAGTCGACAAACACTGGAAAGTTATTGTTTAAGTTATGGGTAAGTTGTCGTTGGTAAGTTTTTAAGTTGTTTTTGAAGCATCTCTTTTTGAGCGTGAAAGCGCCGTGGGCCTTGGCTTTGTTGTTGGGATATTAATACAGAAGCCCGGGCCGTAAACCTTGATTACAGATTTGTAATTTTTGCGCCACCCTGCTGATAAGGACCGAAAGTTAAAGTTTGCCGATCTTGAATATTTCCCTGTCGACAAGTACAGCGGTGTAATTCATATCGGTCGAATAACCCTTTTATATGTACCGGTATATGCCGCCGTACCTGCGCCAAGACTTCGTTTCAGCAAGGGTCGGAACCTGATATGCCGAATTTCCCGAGAATCTGCGCCCGGGCCGCAAGGAGTTGCTGCACGGTTTTATTAATGGTCCTGGCGGGGCAAGCCGCGAATGCCGCCGGGCAATCGGCGTTGAGCCTCGACAGCGCCATGGCCAGGGCGTTCGCCAACAACCCAGAGCTGGCCGCCGCTGGTTGGGAAATCGATATTGCCCAGGGCGCCCGCCAGCAGGCCGGGCTGATCCCCAACCCGGTGCTGTCCACGGATATCGAGAACACCAAGCGCGGGCAAGGCACCACGTCGGTCAAGCTCAGCCAGACCCTGGAACTGGGCGGCAAGCGCGGTGCGCGGGTGGAGGTGGCCAGCCAGGGGCAGATGCTGGCGGAACTGGAACTGGATCGGCGGCGCAACCAACTGCGGGCCGATGTGCTGGAAGCCTATTACGCAGCGCTGCGAGCCCAGGAGCGTACGCAACTGGCCGGACGCTCCCTGGCCCTGGCCGAGCGCGGCCTTACCGTGGCCCAGGGGCGGGTCGGTGCCGGCAAGGCATCGCCGGTGGAGGCTACCCGGGCCCAGGTGCAACTGGCGGAGATCCGCCTGGAACTCAACCGTGGCCAGTTGGAGCAGGACAACGCCTATCGGCAGTTGGCCAGGGTCACCGGGAGCGGTAGCGCGGATTTTTCTGCCGTACAGGAACAAGCCGGGATCATCACCGTGCCGCCTGCGTCGGTGCAGCTGCTGAACCGCTTGCCCCAGACCGCGGAACTGCGCCTGGCGGAGCAGGAGATCGTCCAGCGCGAAGCCTCCCTGGACCTGGAAAAGGCCCAGCGCATTCCCGACCTGGACATCAGCATCGGCAGCCAATACGACGCCAGCCGGAACGAAGACGGCAGCAAGAAGGACCGGATCAACCTGGTGGGGCTGTCGATGCCGCTGCCGTTGTTCAACCGCAACCAGGGCAACGTGCTGTCTGCCGCGCGCCGCGCCGACCAGGCCCGGGACCTGCGCAACGCCACTGAATTGCGCTTGCGTACCGAGACTCGCCAGGCCCTGGAGCAATGGGAGACGGCCCGACGCGAAGTGCAGTCGTTCAACCAGACCATCCTGCCCGCTGCCCAGAGCGCGGTAGACAGCGCCACCCGTGGCTTCGAGATGGGCAAGTTCAGCTTCCTCGAGGTGCTCGACGCCCAGCGCACATTGATCGGCGCCCGTAACCAGTACCTGGTGGCGGTAGCGCAAAGCACGGATGCCTGGGTGCGGATCGAACGTATCTACGGCGACCTCAGCCGCTGGTGAAACCCTGGCTGCGGGGCCTTGCGTACTTCGCCCTGTTGCTGCTCAGCGACTGCGGCCGGGTGCCTCCGGCCAGCAGCGACGAGCCCCCCCGGCACTGGTGCGTGCACGAACTGCACCGGGCCCTGGGGAAGTTTTTCTTTCCGTCCACTTCGTAAGGCCGCGCCTGCGCCGCCGACCCTCGACATTTTCAGGAGCATCCATGGACAAAAAACGCAGCCTTGTTGTGGCCATAGTGGCGGTGGCCGGCCTGGGGCTGGCGGCCTCGTTGCTGCCTGGCCTGGTCAATCGAGAGCCCCCGGCCACGGACCAGCCTTCAGCCTCCACGGCGCCCGCCGGGCATGGCGAGCCAGGGCATACCGAGCAAGGGCAGGGCGAAGAGGGCCATGGAAAAGAGGGGCATGAGGGCCTGGTGGAGCTCAATGCCCAGCAGATCGCGGCGGCCGGGATCGAGCTGGCCGAGGCCGGCCCGCGGCGTCTGGATCGCCTACTCAGCCTGCCGGGGGAAATCCGCTTCGACGAGGACCGCACCTCGCATATCGTGCCGCGTGCCGCCGGGGTGGTGGAGTCGGTGCAGGCCAACCTCGGCCAGTCGGTCAAGCGTGGCGACCTGCTGGCGGTGATTGCCAGCCAGCAGGTTTCCGACCAGCGCAGCGAGCTGGCGGCGGCCGGCCGGCGGGTGGAACTGGCCCGCACTACTTTCGAGCGTGAGCGCCAGTTGTGGGTCGACCAGATCTCCGCCGAGCAGGACTACCTGCTGGCGCGGCAGGTGCTGCAAGAGGCCGAGATCGCCCTGGGCAACGCCCGGCAGAAGATGGCGGCGCTCAGCGGCAGTGCCCAGCTGGCGGGGGGCAACCGTTATGAAATGCGCGCGCCGTTCGATGGCGTGGTGGTGGAGAAGCACCTCAGTGTCGGCGAAGTGGTGGGCGAGACCACGGCGGCCTTCACCCTGTCCGACCTGTCCCGGGTCTGGGCGACCTTCGGTGTATTTCCCAAGGACCTGGACAAGGTCCGGGTCGGCCAGTCGGTGAATGTCAGCTCCAGCGAGCTGGGCACCCAGGTCCGCGGGCAGGTGGCTTATGTCGGCAATTTGCTGGGAGAGCAGACCCGTACCGCCACGGTTCGGGTGACCCTGGCCAACCCCAAGGAGAGCTGGCGTCCGGGGCTGTTCGTGGCGGTCGAGGTGGCCACCGCGGCCGTCGAGGTGCCGGTCAGCGTGCCCCGGGAGGCGATCCAGACCGTAGAAGACCGGCCTTCGGTGTTCGTGCGTGTGGCCGAGGGTTTCCAGGCTACGCCTGTGGTGCTTGGGGGCAGCCAGGATGGCTTCGTTGAAGTCCGCGAAGGCCTCGCCGCCGGCGCCCAGGTCGCCACGCGCGGCAGTTTCACCCTCAAGTCCGAACTGGGCAAGGGTTCGGCCGAGCACAGCCACTGAACAGGCCCCAGCGGAGAGTGACTATCCATGTTTGAACGCATCATTCAATTCGCCATCGAGCAGCGCATCATCGTCCTGCTGGGGGTACTGCTGATGGCCGGTATCGGCATCGCCAGCTACCAGAAGCTGCCGATCGACGCCGTCCCCGACATCACCAACGTCCAGGTGCAGATCAACTCCGCGGCGCCGGGCTTCTCGCCACTGGAGACCGAGCAGCGCATCACCTTTCCCATCGAGACTGCCATGGCCGGCTTGCCCGGCTTGCAGCAGACCCGCTCGCTGTCGCGTTCGGGCCTGTCCCAGGTAACGGTGATCTTCAAGGACGGCACCGATATCTTCTTCGCCCGGCAACTGGTCAACGAGCGTTTGCAGGTGGCTCGCGAGCAACTGCCCGAAGGGGTGGAGGCGCAGATGGGGCCGATTTCCACCGGGCTGGGAGAAATCTTCCTGTGGACCGTGGAGACCGAGGAGGGGGCACGCAAGGAAGATGGCACGCCCTATACCCCCACCGACCTGCGGGTGATCCAGGACTGGATCATCAAGCCGCAGTTGCGCAACGTTCCCGGGGTGGCCGAGATCAACACCATCGGCGGCTTCGCCAAGGAATACCAGATCGCTCCGGACCCCAAGCGCCTGGCGGCCCACCGCCTGACCCTCACTGACCTGGTGACGGCCCTGGAGCGCAACAATGCCAACGTCGGTGCCGGCTATATCGAGCGCAGCGGTGAACAGCTGCTGATCCGTGCCCCGGGGCAACTGGCCTCCATCGACGACATCGCCAACATCGTCATCAGCAGCAGCGACGGTACGCCGATCCGTGTGCGCAACGTGGCCCAGGTGGAAATCGGCCGTGAGCTGCGCACCGGCGCGGCCACCGAGAATGGCCGTGAAGTGGTGTTGGGCACGGTGTTCATGCTGATCGGCGAAAACAGCCGCGCGGTGTCCCAGGCGGTGGCCAAGCGGCTTGAAGAGATCAACCGCACACTGCCCGAGGGCGTGGTGGCGGTCACTGTGTACGACCGCACCAACCTGGTGGAGAAAGCCATCGCCACGGTGAAGAAGAACCTCTTCGAGGGCGCACTGCTGGTGATCGTCATCCTGTTCCTGTTCCTGGGGAACATCCGCGCGGCGTTGATCACCGCCCTGGTGATCCCGCTGTCGATGCTGTTCACCTTCACCGGCATGTTCAGCAACAAGGTCAGTGCCAACCTGATGAGCCTTGGCGCCCTGGACTTCGGGATCATCGTCGACGGGGCGGTGGTGATCGTCGAGAACGCCATCCGCCGGTTGGCCCATGCCCAGCAGAGCCACGGGCGCATGCTGACCCGCTCGGAGCGCCTGCATGAAGTCTTTGCCGCGGCCAAGGAAGCCCGGCGCCCACTGATCTACGGCCAGCTGATCATCATGGTGGTGTACCTGCCGATCTTCGCCCTCACCGGCGTGTCCGGGAAGATGTTCCACCCCATGGCGTTCACCGTGGTCATGGCCCTCCTGGGGGCGATGATCCTCTCGGTGACCTTCGTCCCGGCGGCCATTGCGCTGTTCGTCACCGGCAAGGTCCAGGAGAAGGAGAACCTGGTGATGCGCAACGCCAAGCGTGGTTATGCACCGGTGCTGGACTGGGTGATGCAACGGCGCGGGCTGACCTTCGCCCTGGCCGGCGCGGTCCTGGTGGGCAGCGGCCTGCTGGCCAGCCGCATGGGCAGCGAGTTCATCCCCAGCCTCAGCGAGGGCGACCTGGCCCTGCAGGCCCTGCGGGTGCCGGGTACCAGCCTCTCGCAATCGGTGGACATGCAGCAGCGCCTGGAAAAGACCCTGCTGGCCCAGGTGCCGGAGGTTGAGCGAGTGTTCGCCCGCACCGGCACCGCGGAGATCGCTTCGGACCCGATGCCGCCGAACATTTCCGACAGCTACGTGATGCTCAAGCCCAAGGCCCAGTGGCCAGATCCGGGCAAGTCCCGGGAAGCGCTGATCGCCGATATCCAGCGCGCCAGCGCCATGGTGCCGGGCAATGCCTATGAGTTGTCGCAGCCGATCCAGTTGCGTTTCAACGAACTGATTTCCGGGGTGCGCAGCGATGTGGCAGTCAAGGTCTTCGGCGACGACATGACGGTGCTGAACAAGACCGCCAACGAGATCGCCAGCGCCTTGCAGGGCCTGGCGGGCGCCTCGGAGGTCAAGGTGGAACAGACGACCGGGCTGCCGGTGCTGACCATCAATATCGACCGTGACAAAGCCGCGCGCTATGGCCTCAACGTCGGTGATGTGCAAGACACCATCGCGGTGGCCGTGGGTGGGCGCCAGGCTGGAATCCTGTATGAGGGCGATCGGCGCTTCGACATGGTGGTGCGCCTGTCCGATCAGCTGCGTACTGACATCGATGGGTTGTCGCGGTTGTTGGTCCCAATCCCCGCGACGGCAGGCAGCGTCAATGGGCAGATCGGTTTCATCGCGCTGTCGGAAGTGGCCAGCCTGGACCTGGTCCTGGGCCCCAACCAGGTCAGCCGGGAAAACGGCAAGCGCCTGGTGATCGTCAGCGCCAACGTGCGGGGGCGCGACATTGGCTCCTTCGTCGAGGAAGCCACGACCCTGATCGCCGACAAGGTGAAAGTCCCGGCGGGTTACTGGACCACCTGGGGCGGCCAGTTCGAACAGTTGCAGGAGGCGTCCCAGCGCCTGCGGGTGGTGGTGCCGGTGGCCCTGCTACTGGTGTTCGGCCTGCTGTTCATGATGTTCAACAACCTCAAGGATGGGCTGCTGGTGTTCACCGGCATTCCCTTCGCCCTGACAGGCGGGATCATGGCCTTGTGGCTGCGGGACATTCCGCTGTCGATCTCGGCGGGGGTCGGTTTCATCGCCCTGTCGGGGGTCGCGGTGCTCAACGGGTTGGTGATGATTGCTTTCATCCGCAACCTGCGGGAGGAGGGGCGGTCGTTGCCCATGGCCATCCGCGAGGGCGCCCTGACTCGCTTGCGCCCGGTACTGATGACGGCGCTGGTGGCGTCCCTGGGCTTCGTGCCCATGGCCCTGGCCACCGGTACTGGAGCCGAGGTGCAACGGCCCCTGGCTACGGTGGTGATCGGCGGCATCCTGTCCTCCACCATCCTTACCCTGCTGGTACTGCCCGCGCTGTACCAATGGGCCCACCGCCGGGAGGAGTGATGCCTGTGTAATCGCCCCCGGGACCGGCTGCGTGAAGCCGCTGCCGCAGATTGCGCACGGACGCGCAGCGGCCGCGACATGAGAATGCCCGGTCGATTGTTGAAGGCCCTGCGGGCTGCGGCTAAAGGTCAGAGCCAAGCCGCATCCCAAAGGGAGTAGTCGCCTACACGCTGGACCAAGCCGGCGCGGACCGGGTTACAGATGATGTAACGGGCAATTGTCTTGAGGTTTTCCTCCCGGCGCACGGCCCGTTCGTAATACCCCTTCTGCCAAAGTCGGCCAAGGTTGTTCAGGCGCAGGTTGATAATGCGTCCGCTCCTGGACTTGAGACGGCACAACGCCTCCTCCAGAGAGCATTTCTGCAGCTGAAACAGCCAATGCAAGTGGTCGGGCGTCACTACCTAGGCAAGGGTCCGAGTCAGGCTTGCCTCGTGCTGACCCTTGAGTTGCTCGACCACCAGACGGCCGAGCTGGGAGTCGTCGAACATTCTGCGCCGGTGCTCGGTGACAACCGTCACGGAATAGATCCTGCCAATCTCCGAACGCCGTCCCTTGAACAGACGGTAACCATCAGGCCAGTCCCTCATTCCCTTGCGCTCCATCAGGTTGAACGATTGGTCTCAACCTAGCCCTGACCCGGCTTGTTGGCAGATGTATCCGGTTTTCCTTGTAGCCGCTGCCGAGCAACGCGAGGCTGCGACAAGGCCCGTAGGGCCTTCGGCGATCGACCGATCGACCTCATGTTGCGGCCGCTATGCGCCCGGGCGCAGCCTGCGGCAGTGGCTACAGGTTTGCGGGGCTTGCGATCGGTGGTGTTGTCATGAAGGCGGGCGAGAGGAAGGCAAAAAAAAGCGCCCCGAGGGGCGCTGAAAATTCATCTCTTTCCAAAGGAGCATCATGAAAACGCTTCAAGAGATGAATGTGCTCTGTGGACCCACGCCGTCAAATATCTTCGCCAGCCTTGCTGGGCGTAGAAGGGGCGTCGGTGGTGGCGGTCTCCGTTTCCCGGCCGGATTCGCCGTGTATCTGTTCCTGGCTGGCCAGGAAAGCTGTGCGGGCTTGTTGCGAACGTTCGCTGCCATCGGCGGCCCACACGGTGGAGCAGGTGACAGCCAGAAGGCCGGTCAGTAATAGCTGGGTTGGGCGCATGTTCTCTCTCCTGGCAGGCCGGTCGCTGGTAGGAACACAGCGGATCGAAGTATGTCCGGGAGTATATGGAGACCAACCTAACGAGAAGGTGAGGCTGATATTACAGTTCTGAAAGCCAAGCGTCTGTGAAGAAGTTTTAACACCGGGCAGGCTGCAACCTGCCCGGCCAGAGCCTTCAGAGCAGTGCCAGGGGGTATTCGACGATCAGGCGGAATTCCTCCAGGTCCGACTCGAACCGGCTGGAGCGGACGGTGGCCTGGCGGATACGCAGCGACAGGTCCTTGAGCTGCCCGCTCTGGAATACGTACTTGGCCTCGATGTCCCGTTCCCAGCGACGTTGGCCGGTCAACGGAGCGCCTGCCGAATCGCGTTGCATGTACTGGGCATTGGCGTGGCTGTAGTCGGCCCCCCTGCCTCGTCCGTAACGGGCCATGAACGTCAGCCCGGGGATGCCCAGGGTTTGCATGTCGAGGTCGTAGCGCACCATCCACGAGCGCTCCTTGGGCGCGTTGAAGTCGCTGTACTGGATCGAGTTGTCGAGGAATATCGAATCCGACTGGCGCAGGTAGTCGAAGGGGTTGTTGCCGTTGTTGCGTTGATGGGACAAGGCCAGGGTGTGGGCACCGAGCGTGGCACCGACCTTGGCGCTCCAGATGTTGTTGTTCAACTCGCCCAGTTCCTTACGGCCTTCGTCCACCACGTTGTAGTAGTTGAAGCCACTGAACAGCGTGAGCTGGTTGGACACCGGATACTTGGCCGAGGCGCCGAAGTAGCGCTGGTCCCACACCTCCTTGAGGCGGCTGCCGTAGAGACTGAAACCGAGGTTGGGATTGATCTGGTAGTCGCCACCGAAGTAGCTGACCCAGGGCGAGTCCACCGGGCCCTTGTGGATGGTCTGAAGTAGCCATGTATTTCCCCGGCATACCACCTAG
>MCNG01000087.1_pt1 | contig 31549 bp, 35 predicted proteins | sample 778231 | NCBI WGS metagenome assembly MCNG01 (sample SAMN04296815, study PRJNA304217) | bioreactor metagenome | isolation source: sea sediment enriched with benzalkonium chloride | place: Turkey: polluted region of the Marmara Sea
AGCGCCGCCCCCTTACGCTCCGTGGACGGGACACGCGCCCGCACAGGTACACCGGATGTTCCGCGCTGAATCATTGCTCGGCCATCCCGCTAAGGCGGCGGGCAACGCCGGCAACCGCCTCCATGACTACACGGCCCGCCGCGGCCACCCGCTCCACCTCCTTCTGGTCCACCCCCCCATCAGCCAGCGCGTCATAAACCTCTTGACCGAAAGTTCCGTGCGCGACCATCAATGCCGCGACCTGCTCCAGCACGGACATATCGCTTTCGCCGCAGGATTCAGGCGCCTTCACCAACAGATAGCCGCAGCCGTGCGCAAAGGCGGCCAGAATGCGGACGTCGCCCGTCAACCGCACGATGCGTGCGGATTCGACCAGCGTCAGGTGGTGCGTGGTGTTATTGGGGTTGACCTTGTTGCGTAGGACGGCAGGCGACATGCCGATAACCGCCGCCAGAGCGGGACTGCCACCCGGGTACTCATGCACTGTCAGATCGGCCGCAGTGGTGATGTTCATATGTAGATTTCCTGAACGTATCTATTGCTGAGCAGCGGCCTTACGATGCGCTGCATGGAAAACATCCTTCAAACATCGAGCGGGCCAATCTGCACCCTGTCGTCCGGTTCAGCCGGCGCTGAGGGTGGCGCAACGCCGGCGGGCGCTTCGTCTGGAACGTTGAAGAACCAGCGCGCCTCTTCTGGCGCCGGACGATGCAAGGCAAGGCGGGCGCCGAATGTCATGGGGGCTGCACTACGCATGAGAGGTCTCCTGTTGGACGACCGGGGGGTCGTAGAAGAACCGGAGCAAGTCGCCGCGGCCGAATGGAGCGCCGAATTCTTGGCTCGCCTCCCACAGCCCATCCATCGTTCCTTTGCGCGGCACCTTCCGGGCGTAGAGCAAATGCGTCTCTATGTAGGCAACCGTCGTGTGGGCTCTCCTTGCGAACCTGATCCGCTCGTCGGCCGATAGCGCCAGGTAGAAGGTCTTGAAGCTCGTTTGGGGGGTGGCTCTGTTCATGGAGGCGATATTATTACCTTTTTGGTAATAGCTCAACCGAATAGAGTTACCTAAATGGTTTATTTACCTAAAAGGTAATCCCGGTTCCAATGCCCGACATGAAGTCCATCAAAGAGATCCGCCGCGCGAACTTTGCGCGCGCCATCGAGGAAAAATGCGCCGGCAACCAGACCGATGCCGCAGCACGCCTGGAGTACTCCACCCCTTCGCTTGTCAGTCGCTACGCCACAGGCAAGAAGGACATAGGAGACCGCGCTGCCCGGAAGATGGAAGAGGCATTTGGACTTCCGCCGAACTGGATGGATGCCGATCACGGTTCGTCGGGAGAGGTAGTCGTCCGACTTGCGGACGCTCCGTCGTGGCCCTTCCCCTCCATCTCCGAGGCGGATATCCGGGCGCTCCCCCCCGCAAAGCTCACCGCGCTGGAAGGCGCAATGGCGCTTGCCATCGCGCAGCTCAATCTTGGGATCGTCATCGCCTCCAGCGGCCATGCCACGGCCTCACCTGCCCCAGCACGCGCCCAAAGGACCAGCAAGCTCATTGACTTTGACGAAGTCCCCGACGAGTTCAGTGTCCGCATTGCAGGGCGCGATCCAGCGCCATGGGAAGGTGGGAAGACCACGGAGCAGACCGAGCCCGCATCGCAGAACCTGCGCCTGAGCCGGATTGCCAACGTGGGGCACGTGCCGCGCGCAGGCTACTCTGCCAATGACCAGGAATTTCTTGCTGTACCTGAGCTGGACGTGCGGCTTGCAGCGGGCAGGCTCGGGATCGAGAACTACCATGAAACGGCAATCGGCCAGATACTGCTGCGCCGGTCTTTCTTGGAGTCGTTCCGGCTGCCGGTTGATCGCATGAAGATCGTCTACGCGGACGGCGACAGCATGGAACCGGTAATCCGGAACGAAGGGCCGATGCTGTTCTATGAGGAAAAGGTCACTGACACGCGGCTGATTGATAGCCGGACCGTCTACGCCATCAACTACGGCGGGAAGATGATTGTCAAATGCATCCAGCGGGAGCGCGACGGCACGCTGTTGGCAAAGTCGTTGAATCCAGCTTACGAACCATTCCCCCTGGAAAAGGATGACGGACGCGACGTCTGCATAGTCGGCCGCATCCTCTGGTCGCCGTATGACCTTCGCAATGGAGTAGACGAACGCCTCCTATAACGTTCCGCCGCCAATCAACCACAGAGCCGCCCCTTCCGGGCGGCTTTTTTATTGCCCGAAATCTATCAAATTTACCCATTTGGTAAATATTCACAATGAGATAGTTACCTTTATGGTTTGACTACTATTACCATTTCGGTAATACTTCTTTCCATGCCGTGACCAAAGCAACAACGGAAACGGCCTCGCTCATTAACAACCAGTCAGACCCAACCGCCGCCCCACTTCGGGGGCCGCGCGCGGGCGCGCCCAGTTCCACGTAGGTGGCGCGAAACAGCAACCGGGTGCCACCGCTGCGGAGACCAACGCAAGCGAAGCACTGAAAGTGGAGACAGGCCGGATAGACGGCAGAGAAACGCCTGGTACTCGACCAGGCGGTTTCGGCCAGCGCCGCGTGCGGCGCTTACCGAAACCAACAGGTGCGCGGAAGCGCGCTCATAAGGAAGCAGCGTAGATGTCATGGGCCCGCTGTCGATCCGATGCGGACATTACCGAATCTCACCGAGGACCCTTCACGGTTCGAGGACGACGAAGGATTTGGGTGTACGTTAGTTGCCTAGGTACGGAATGCTCGAATGCGATTGCGGCCTTGGCGGGGCCGCGCACACAGTGCCGGAGCCCCGGCGTTGTCGTTTGAAAGCTGCTCTCTGCAGAAAGCCCGCGAAAGGGGAGCAGAGCCCTCTCTCGGAGACGTCCTGCAGAAGCGCATCACTCTACAAAAACCAATTCTAGAGGAAGGTCGCCAGAGCTCAACTCATTAGGATCTACAGAACGCGCCGGACGAAGATTAAATCCAGCTCGCAGTAAGCACCGGCCGGCGGGCACCTCGCTACGGCTCTGGTATGTTTTCGTTTCACCGCCCATAAGCACGGTCATTGCGGCTACGACGCGAGCACAACACTCTGCTCGTGTTCCTTGCACATAGGAGGATTGACCACTACGCAATGGTCCTGGGCGCTGCTGCTGCTCGTTTCCCGTGGGCTTTTCGTTACTTGGATCCTTATAGAAAAATGCTGCTCCCATCGCAACGATCACGGCGTCATAGCCAGAGGGCGTCTCGTTTCGGAATTCGACAACAGCCAACTTATAGTCCGCCTTTTCACCTTTGACCGACGATATCAAGGCATCAATGACTTCTTGTTCGTTAGACATCCCCGCTCCCATGTGAGTATTAAAAAATGACACTTATTGTGGTGCTAAGGATCATATCCAACGGCAGATATAACCACCTTCCTCCATTTAGGTGATTGCAGACTTCCGTGTGATCTCTTGACTTCCGGGGGAGGCAGACCATGTGCCAGGACCCGAAATGGCAAAAAATGGCCGCAACAAGCCATCCACCGTCGTCTTTCGCCAACGGCTGCCATAACTGAACTAAGACATACGGCTGCCAAACCACCCGCGCATGCGCAGCATGCGGGCATGCCATTCAATCCTCCATACCAAAAAGCCTCGGCTCATGCCCCGCGTGCGGGGTATCGGCAGGCGCTGTTGCCTGACTCCCTCCAACTCCTTCCGGTCCATCCCATGCTCAAGTTCTTTGAAGACCTGTTCGATATCGTCCTCTCCATCATCAACGTGCTGGACCGCAACGGCGATTTGTAAAGTCTCGCACCCTTCTCCGTAGCAACTTCAACGTTTTCAGCCAGCAACACCTGTGATACGTTAGTCTCAAATCAGAGTAAATCTCACAGTTTTGACGGCTACCGACCTCCTTTTCTTAGCGCTGTCGGTCCCCAGCTTTTAAAGCGGCGCGTGCAATTCGCGCTGCTAGCCAGTCTTCTTTGCGTCACCCCCTCGATCACTTGTGTGAAAGGAGCAAACCCGCTATGAAGAAGGTGAGTTTTGAAGCAACAGCCCGACACTCTGACTCTGCCACAGCTGATTTCTTAACCAGCCGGCGTTGCTCCTCGCGGCGGCGACGGCTCGCACAACTCGCACTTACCAGCCTGGCCATTTCTATATCTTCTGCATTGTGGGCCGCCGAGGCCCCAAAAGCAGCAGAGCAAGCGACGAAAGACGCCAACGCTGCGTTGCTCAAAGAATTGCCCTTCACGGACAAAACCTCCTTCGAGCTTGCTCACAAAGGCTTCATCGCTCCCCTACCGGATGCCATGATCAAGGGAGAAAAGGGCAATCTGGTCTGGGACCCCACCAAGTACAACTTCATCAAGGAAGGAGCGTCTGCCCCCGACACAGTAAATCCGAGTCTATGGCGGCAGTCACAGTTGCTGAATATCTCAGGCCTCTTCCAGGTGACAGACGGCATCTATCAGGTGCGCAATTACGACTTGTCCAACATGACCATCGTCGAAGGCAAAGAAGGCCTGACAATCATGGACCCGCTGATTTCCACGGAGACAGCCAAGGCTGCACTGGACCTCTACTACCAACACCGACCCAAGAAGCCGGTAGTGGCCGTCATTTACACCCATAGCCACGTTGACCACTACGGCGGCGTCCGCGGCGTGGTTGACGAAGCAGACGTGAAGGCAGGCAAGGTCAAAATCTATGCCCCGCTTGGTTTCCTGGAACATGCGGTGGCCGAAAACGTAATGGCAGGTACTGCCATGAGTCGGCGCGCCAGCTATATGTACGGCAACTTGCTGCCACCAAGCGCAACCGGCCAAGTGGGCGCGGGCCTGGGCACGACGACCTCGGCAGGCACAGTCACATTAATCCCGCCTACCGACATCATCGAGAAGACCGGCGAAAAGCGCACCATCGACGGCCTGACCTATGAATTTCTCTACGCACCTGGCAGCGAAGCCCCCGCCGAGATGCTGTACTACATCAAGGAAAAGAAGGCGCTCAATACTGCTGAGGACTCGACCCATACATTGCACAACACCTATTCGTTGCGCGGCGCCAAGATTCGGGATCCGCTAGCTTGGTCTAAATACCTGAACGAAGCTCTTGCTTTGTGGGGCGATGACGTGGAAGTGATGTACGCCATGCACCATTGGCCGGTGTGGGGCAAGAAAGAAGTTCAAGAGCAGCTAGGAATGCAGCGCGACATGTACCGCTACATCAACGACGAAACCTTGCGCCTGGCCAATATGGGCTACAACAAGGAAGAAATCGCCGAACAAGTCAAACTGCCCGAGGCAATCGCTACCAAGTTCTCGAACCGTGGCTACTACGGGTCAGTAAACCATGACGTGCGTGCCACGTATGTCCTGTACCTGGGCTGGTTCAATGGCAACCCCGCAACTTTGCACACCCTGCCCATTCAGGAGGCCTCCAAGCGCTACGTGGAGATGATGGGCGGCGTGCCAGCGATTCTTTCCAAAGCCCGCGAATACTACAAGAAGGGCGATTACCGTTGGGTAGCGGAGGTTGTGAACTACGCGGTGTTCGCGGAACCTGACAACCAGGAGGCGAAGAACCTACAGGCAGATGCGCTGGAGCAGATGGGATACCAAGCCGAAAGCGGCCCGTGGCGTAACTTCTACCTGACAGGAGCCAAGGAACTACGTGAAGGTGTGCAGAAACTCCCGGTGCCCGACACTGCCAGCCCTGACACCGTCAGAGCGATGACATTAGACATGCTCTTCGACTACTTCGCCGTGCGCCTGAATCGTGAAAAGGCGGCAGGCAAGCATGTTGTTTTGAACCTCGACTTCACCGACACAAACCAGAAGTACACCCTTGAAATGGTGAATAGCGTCTTGAACCACACTGAGGGCAAGCAGGCGAAGGAGCCCACCGCGAGCATGTCGCTCAGCCGCGAAACTCTGAATCGCATGATGCTCAAGGAGATGACGCTCAAGGATGCTCTCGCCAAGGGTGACGTCAAGGTCAGTGGTGATCAGCAGAAGATCACCGACATGTTCGCGTCACTCGACAATTTCGAGTTCTGGTTCAACATCGTCACCCCGTAGCGCTTATCCAAGACAGGAAACTCTTGGCCCACGCCAGTGCTGTGGGAGCCCCTGCTCCCACAGCACTTTTTCTCTGCACCAAGTTAATGAACTGCCGCTTCTAGACCCGTCGGCGCCGAAACGTCACCTCCCAGAAGTGACTTTCGCACGTATAGAGCGTTGATCGCCCCACGGGCCGCTTTCACCACCGCGCATATCGCGCAGATCCCCATGCCATCAACTATCCCCGCCATCTGGTGGGGCCTGGCGCTGCTCGCCCTCGCGGCCGTGGTGCTGGTCCCCATCGGCGACTACTTCACCCGCCGCTATGTCGCGGCCGATCCCTGGAGCCCCACATGAACACCATCAGCGCAAGCGCGCCCCCGGTGCGCATCCGCCCCCTGCAAGCCATCGCGAAGGCCGGTCGCAAGCTGGGCAACTTGATCGCGCCTCGCGACCACGCCGGCCGCGGCAACTGGAACAAAGATGCGGATATCCCGTGGTGGGCATGGCCTGGCGGCCTCGCCTTCGCAGCGTTCATCCTCTTCGGCCCGCAGGCTCTGGGCTGGTTGCTCCGCTTCGTCATATGAACGGCATCGAGTTCATCGTAAGGGACCGCAGCGGCTGGCGCCCGTGCATCCCGTTGCCCCGCCGCCGGATCACCGCCGAAGAAGTGAGCCAAGTCCGCACGCTGAAGAAGTTCAGCCCCGCCCCTACATCGTCCAAGGTGCCAGCATGACCAAGACCACTATCCATTTCGAACACACTGCCCTGAAGGCCGCCTGCCGCATCATGGCGAAGAACGACATCCGCTATTACCTCAATGGCGTCTATGTCGAAGCCTCGCCCACCGAAACGATCCTGGCAGCGACCGACGGCCACCGCCTGCTGGTGCTACGCAAGGAAGCTCCGAACGACGTGCCCCAGGCTGTAACGCTGATCATCCCCGGCGAAGTCGCGCAGCGCATTGTGGATGGCTCCCTCAAGGCCGTCCGGCACATCTCCCTCACGCAAGTCGATGAGGGGAAATGGCTCGTTCCCCTGCTGAAATGGGATATCGAGGTCGCATTCCGATCGGTGGAAGGCATATTCCCCAACTGGCGCGCCATTGTGCCCAAAGCCACATCCGGAGAGGCGGCGAACATCAAGCCCCAATACCTCACCGACTTCGAAAAGGCCGCCCATGACATGTACGGGAGCCTCAAGCACCACACAAGCAGCATCGAGGTCCGGCACAACGGCCGCAGCGGGGCGCTCGTATTTCCCTCGTCTTCCAGCGGCCAGGATTTTATCGGGGTCGTGATGCCCTTCGCCCCCGAGACCACCCCCAGGACGACGCCGCCCGATTGGGTTCTGACCGAAGAGCCGAAGGTGATCAGCGCCCGGCGCGCAGTCCTCCCCAAACCTGGCGTGAAACAGAACCCCCAACCGGCTGAGGCCCACGCATGACTACCTCCCCCGCATCGTTCAAGACGATGATTCTGGACAAGACGATCAAGCGCGCCGACGCGATGAAGATCCAGTACAGCCGGATTCACGTGGCCCCCGACTTCAACCCGCGCGACTTGGACGACTTCTACGAAACCGACATTCAGGAACTGCTTGCCCACATCCTGGCAGGCGGTACGCTGCCGCCGCTGGAGGTCATCGCGATGGCTGACGGATCGGGCGTTGAGCTTGTCGACGGGCATCGGCGCTTCGATGCCATGGGGCGCGCCATCGCCCAGGGATTCCCCATCGATTGGGTTTCCATCGTGGCCTTCCAGGGCAACAAGATTGATCGCCTGGCACGCGTATACACCAGCAACAAGAATTCTCCCCTGCGCCCCCTGGAAGCAGCGCGCGGCTTCAAGCGATTCCGCGGCGCCGGCCTGGACAGCGCGGAGATTGCCGCCCTCGTCCATTGCAGCCGTACCCATGTCGAAAACTACCTTGTCCTGGCCGACGCCGAACGCGAGGTGCAAGAACTGGTCCGCAGCTGCAAGGTGTCCGCCGAGGTCGCTATCGACGCCGTGCGCAGGCTGGGCGCCAATGCCGGCGACTTCCTGGTCGGCAAGGTGGACCAGGTCAAGGCCGCCGGCAAGGCCAAGGTGACCGCCAGCACCATCCACGGCCGCGCCCTCCCCCGCAAAGTCGTCTCCCCGCTCATCAGCGGCGTGGACTCCTTCATCAAAGGACTGGACGCCAACCAGCGCGCAATCCTCATCGACATACAGGAAGGCCGCGTAGCAGCCGGCACCATCACCGTAAAGACCCAGGATCTGCTGGACCTGTTCGAAGCCCACGGCGCCGTCGAAACCGTCCGCGCCAAACGCGCCGAGAAAGCCGCCAAGGAGGCTCAGCAAGCCGCCCCCGATACACAGGCACCTATAGACCTTGAACAAGAGGAAGCCACCGCATGAGCGCCCCCGAATCCCACACCAGCGCCGATCAGGCGCTCAGCAGCCTCATGGGTGCCGCCCTGAACGTGCCTCATCCTGACGCCCCTGCGTCCCAAGTATCCGCGGAGGAACAAAGGGAGGTGCTGCCGCCTCTCGATGAAAACCTGCGGCTCATCCTTGGGCGACCGAACTTCGCTTGCGGCCAGCTCGCGCAGATGCTCCGCCTAGGCGGGCAGGAGATTGAGCGCCGCGCCGAACACGAGCAAGCCGCCGTTATCTATTTTCTCCTGAACATCTATCTCAAGCACGGCAGCGGATGGGCAGAAAAGGCATCTGATGCGTTCGCCGCCATTGCCGCCCAGCAGGACAAAGGGGGGGAGGCATGAGCCTGATCCTGTTGACGGATATCGACGGGAATGCCCTCGCGATCAATCCGGATTTCATCGTATCCGTGACCGCCGTGCTGAACAGCTATCACGGATCGAGAGCAGTAATCCACACCCAAAACGGAAAGAGCCATACCGTCCGCCAAGCGCCCGAAGAGATCTTCGACGCTATCCAGCACTGCATCCAGGGAGAGAGGTAACCATGCGCAGCCTGGTCATGATCATGGCAGCCCTCGCGCTTGCGGGCTGCTCCAAAGACCCTGTGTCCGTATCCGGCACCGACAACAGGGAAATTCAAGTCGCCGAACTGTTCACCCATCACGGCGTCACCATCTACCGATTCGACGACGGCAGCCGCCGGGTCTACTTCTCGAGCAACGCCGGCGATGTCACCGCGCAGCACACCGAGAACTGCGGAAAGGGCGGCATCCGGACTGTGACTGTCGAAACGAAGGGCGCCGGGCCATTCAACCAGGGAGAAAAGTGATGCGACAGAACTACATCGGCCTGGATACGGCCATCCTCGCCCGTATTCAGTTCGGGCACACCTTCGCCCATCAGATCGAAGGTGGCCGGGTCGTAGAAGAGGCCCGCTACTTCTCGTCCGTGAAGAATCCCGAGTTCCGCATTATCGACCGCCGCCTCCAGGCGCTGCGCAAGGCCGGGAAGATTGCCTATGACCGGAAGAAGGGATGGCAGCTCGTGCCGGCCGCTCAATCCAGCCAAGGCGTAGGGAGGATCGCGTGAACTTCGACAGACCCTTCCCCCTTCTAAACCCACCGCCCGCAGCCCCACGTCTGAGCGGAAGAAAAAATTACCTTCTACGGCTCGAGGTGCAGCATGCGTTTCGGCGAAACAATGAATGTCGTCCCATTGTTGTCTTGTTTGAAGGCAAAACCGAAATCAAACCCATCCTCCGTGGGGACCCAAAAAACTACTGGTTCGCCGCGAAAATCACCTTCCCATCCTTGCTTAGTGGCAGCTTCTCGCGCGCTATCCCATCTCTGGATGAAGGAGGCAAGCGACGGAGTAAGTCCCGGATCAAAGTGGCGTTCAACCTGAAATGCCGCCTCGCGAGCTCCAAGGTCCGCAGCCGTATCCCTGACGGACTTCAAAAACTCCCAACCAAAATCTATCGGAATGATGTCGTATACATGCCACCGCATAGAGCCTCCCACCGGTTGAAAGGGCAGATCGTAGCGTATGAGACGAAGTATGTCAGCGCACCCAGAATCAGCAAGATCACCACAAAGCCAAATCAGAGGACCGCAGCATGACCGACCACACCACCGCCGCCCAGGCGGCACTGCATGAAACCGTGCTAACGGACCTGGAAGTTCAAGAGACCCTTGGCGCCGTCTTCGTGGCCTCGCACCCCTACGGCCGCCGCGACGTGCTGAGTCAGTGGGAATGGGAAAAAGCGGCAGCTCGCGCCATCGAGCAAGCTGTGCTGTCCAAGCTGCGCGCCCCTGTAGCCGATGAGCGGGCACTGGAGAACGTCGCCGACGCGGCGATCAAGGCGGCGTATGTGGCCGCACACGGGGATGCATCAGGATGGCTGGGCCGGGATGGTAGCTACTTCATTTCCGGGTACTCGGCGGGCAGCAAAGCTGCGCCCCTGGCGAGCGCCCCTGTAGCCGACGAGCGCGCGATTCCCGATATCGACTGGCAATTGCTCCGCGACACGGCAAACCTGGTCCGAGATCGGTTTTCGGCCGCATTGGATATCGCCTACGCGAACAGCGACGCCAGTAGGGCCGCTAAGCGGCGCGCCAATGAAACCCATGGTGCGCTCATGGCGATGCTGGACGCCGTCCTGGCGAGCCCCGCTGTAGCCGATGAGCGGGCGGCGGAATTGCTGGAAGAGGCGCGAGGCGAGGGCCATTCGTCGGTCGCCGCATACGTTGACCAGTTGAAAACTTCAGCCACCGTCTACATGGCAGAACGAAACAGCGCGCGTGATGCCGTCTCGAGATATCGGCAAGAGTTGATTGCCCCCGCAGCCCGAAAGACGTCCATTATCTGGAAACATACCCATAGAGCAACTGGGCAAGTAACGCTATCGACGGAAGCCATGCCTGCCTTGCCCTTCAATCGTGAAAAGTGGGAGAGCACGCCCCACTACGCCGGCATAGCAAGCGCCCCTGTAGCCGGGGAGCCGGTCGGAAAGGTCGTGTTGTTCGGGGGTGATCTGAAAGAGGTTTCATGGACGGCCGGGAAGATGCCTCCGCCTGGGACCACGCTCTATGCCGCACCCCAGGCCAGCGAGGCAGTGCGCGATCCCGGAATGACGGCATTGGGATCCGTGGCGCTGCCGCCATTACCACCCATCCCCCACTACTGGGCACCCACCATTTCCGGTTCCATTACCAGGGCTTTGCAAGACTGGGCCAATGAGCATGCCAGCGTCGCCGTCCTGGCCGACCGCGAGCAGCGCGGCGGGGATACCGATCCCATCCCCATGAGCCGCAAAGTCATGATCACGCCTGCGGACGCAAACCTGAGGCACATCGGCTATGTGTTCGGCAAGCCGATTTTCAGCAGGGTCAATGAACCCGGAGCCGCCTTGTCTTCGCAACCGGAGCAACCATGACTGCACTCTATGCACTCGCGGTCCCGCTCGCCATCATCATCGGCATCGCAGCAGGACTGCTGATGCCGAATCGGGCCAAACGCCCCCGAGCCCAATCAATCGAATTTTCGGAAAGCCCGCACCACGCGGGCTTCGTTTTGGAGGCGATATGCTGAACACCGCCGAGAGGCAAGCGATGGCCGCGCAGGTCGCGCCGGCCCCGTATGTGACGATCGCGCTGGCTGCCTTGATCACCGGGCTGACGGAAAAGGCCATCCGGCGCAAGATCGAGGACGGCAAGTGGCTTGAGGGCCGCGAGTACCGCAAGTCTCCCGACGGCGGAATATTCATTTCTATCAAGGGCTATCAGCAATGGGTCGAAAAGGAACTGGGGTAGAAATCCGGGAGCGGTCGATACGGCTTTCGTTCACCTTCAACGGAAAACTGGAGCGGCACACGCTGACCCTGGATGAACAGCCCCTCCTGCCCACGCCAGCCAACGTCAAGTATGCCCACCGCCTGGCGATCGAGATCAAAGAGAAGATCCGCCACCGGACGTTCAGCCTGGCGGAGTACTTCCCGAACGCGGTGGTTGAAGAGGTCGGCACGATTGGCGGCCAGCTCGACACCTGGCTGGCGGCCCAGCGCATTGAGTCGTCCACTCGCGATGGGTATTCCAGTGCCATCAAGTTCTGGAAGCACTCTATCTGCGACCGCCACGGCACCCGCCTTGGGATGGTCCCGCTGCGTTCGGCCAAGCTGAGTCATTTCCTGACGGTCGTTGCCGGCCGCCCGGATTTGTCCGGGAAGACCATCAACAACTATGTGTCTGTCTTGCGTGAAGCTCTGGACTTAGCCGTTCAGGACCGGATCCTGACTGAAAATCCGGCCCACGGTATCCCTCGGGCGAAATACCAACGGGAGCCGCCCGACCCGTTCAGCCGCGGGGAAATGGAGAGCATCCTGGAGTCCGTCGCTCAGCGGTTTCCCGAGCAAGTCCACAATCTGATCGAGTTCTGGTTCTGGAGCGGCCTGCGGACGTCCGAAGTCTTTGGGTTGCAGTGGCCAAACGTAGATCTGGCATCCGGGTCCGTACTGGTCGCAGAAGCTCTGGTTCGGGGTGAGCGGAAAGACCGGACCAAGACGGCCGTTGCCCGTCAGGTGATTCTGAATAGCCGAGCGCTGGGCGCAATCCAGGCCCAGCGCCAGCACACTCAGGTGGCAGGCGCTGCGGTATTCAGCGACCCGCGCTATTCGACACAGTGGGAGGACGAGCGCGCGTTCCGGCGCAGCTTCTGGACGCCGACGCTGAAACTTCTTGGAATTCGCTACAGACGGCCGTACAACATGCGCCACACGTATGCGACGGTCATGCTGATGGCTGGGATGACGCCGGCCTTCTGCGCGAAGCAGTTGGGCCACAGCGTGGAGATGTTCCTGAAAACCTATTCCAAATGGCTAGATGGTGATCAGAACGACTTGGAGATGAGCCGCCTAGAAACGGCAATTTCTCCCCAGAATCTCCCCGAGAAAACAAAACAGACGCCTAAGCGTCTGTAATGTAAGGGGAATTCTTGGGGTGGCTGATGGGGCTCGAACCCACGACAACCGGAATCACAATCCGGGACTCTACCAACTGAGCTACAGCCACCTCTGATACTGCTTTTCTTCCTTGCCGCGCTGCTTTTGAAAGCTGCTCAACAACGAAGAGGCCGAATTCTAGCACGTTTTTTAATCCATGTGAAAACAGCCCCCGCTCCCCCACTTGCCAGGGCGGGCCACCTTGCTATCCTTCGCCATTGATCATCTACGGAGGCCGCGCTTACGCCATCGCCATGGACCGCATACACGCAATCTTGATCGATTATTGGCCCCATCTGGTATTTGCCATCAGCATCGTGGCCGGAACCGGCGCGGCGGTGCATGCCGCGATGACCAAGCAGGACGTGCGGGCGGCCATAGGCTGGGTCGGGGTGGCGCTGTTTTCGCCGCTGTTCGGCGCGCTGGTCTATTTCGTGGCGGGCATCAACCGGATCCGCAAGACGCGGCTGTCGCAGCAGCGCGACGAGGCGATGCTGGTGGATGCCGAGCAAGTCGAGACCGCGCCCGTGGACGTGGCGCCGATCTCGGGCCAGCAGTTCGCGTCGCTGAAGGTGTTGGGCGACCGCGTCAGCCGCTTCCGTCTGCTGGGCGGCAACGCGGTGCGGCCGCTGGCCGGCGGCGACGAGGCCTATCCGGCGATGCTGCAGGCGATCCGCGAAGCGCGCCATGCCGTAGCGATGCAGAGCTACATCTTCGACAACGACGCGATCGGGCGGGAGATGGCGCAGGCGCTGATCGAGGCGCGCGAGCGCGGCGTCGAGGTGCGGGTGCTGATCGATGCCATCGGTTCCAAGTATTCGCGTCCGCCCATCGTGCGCATGCTGTCGCGCGGCGGGGTGCCGGTGGCGCGCTTCATGACCAATCCGCTGGGCGTGCTGCGCATGCCCTATGCCAATCTGCGCAGCCACCGCAAGGTGCTGGTGGTGGACGGGCGGGTGGGCTTTACCGGCGGCATGAACGTGCGCGCAGCCTTCGTCAGCGCGCTGGCGGGCGATGGCACCAACCGCGACACGCACTTCCGGGTGGAGGGGCCGATCGTGACGCAGCTGATGTCAGTGTTTGCGCACGACTGGAACTTCACCACCCATGAATCGCTGCCGACCAGGCCCTGGTTCGATCCCGAGGCCTTGCCGCCCACGGGCGACGTGCCGATGCGCTGCGTGCCGTCCGGCCCGGACCGCGCGCTGGGCAGCACGCACAATATGCTGCTGGGCGCGCTGGCGGTGGCGCAGCGCCATGTGCGCATCCAGTCGCCCTACTTCCTTCCCGACCAGACGCTGATCGGCGCGCTGGCCACGGCGGCGCGGCGCGGCGTGGTGGTGGACATCGTGATTCCCGGCAAGAACAACCTGCGGCTGGTGGACTACGCGATGACGGCCCAGCTGGACCAGGTGGTGCGCACGGGTTGCCGGGTCTGGCGCTCGCAGGGCGCGTTCGACCACTCCAAGCTGATGACGGTGGACGATGCCTGGGCCTATGTGGGTTCGTCCAACCTGGATCCGCGCAGCCTGCGGCTGAATTTCGAGCTGGATACCGAAATCTACGATCCCGGCGTGGCGCGCTGGATCGGCGCGCGGGTTGACGGCCTGATCGCGCAGGGCCGGCGCGAGACGCTGGAAAACCTGTTGAGCGCGCCGTTCGCCAGGCGCCTGCGCAACAAGGTGATCTGGCTGGCCACGCCTTATTTGTAGCGGGCTCGCGGCTCAGCCGTCGGAGGCAGGCGCGGGCGCGGCGCGCACCGCAAAGACCGCGTTGGCCTTGAGCATGACGCGGCCTTCGACCTGCAGCAGGCAGGTGGCATAGATCAGCCGGCGGCCCTGCTTGTCGATCTGGACATGGGCTTCGAGCCAATCGCCGGGCTTGACCGGATTCAGGTATTCCACCGACATCTGCACCGTGACCACCGAGGCCTGGGCCTGCTCCGCGATGGTGTGGCCCAGCGCACTGTCGGCCAACGTGGCCAGCAGGCCGCCGTGGGCGATGGCGTGCATATTGGTGTGCGCCATCCCCACGCGCAGGGCCAGGACGCAATCGGCATCGCGCTTGTAGAGCGCGCCGAGGTCGGCCAGATGTTCCATGAAGGGGCTGCTGGGGCGCCAGGGCGCGAAACCGGAAGGAATGGAGTCTGTCATGCTCAAGCCTGGTTTTTTCACGCGGAATACCTCGAGTATCGCAAAGAAGGCCGCGGCCGGCACGGCTTGTCGCGTCCCCGTGATCGCGGCGCGGACGATCCGCAAGTCGGAGTAAGATTTACGCCATAACAAACCCCTATATGGCAGGAGCAGTGGAAGATGGCGAAAGTCGGCATGGTTGGTATCGGCCTCATGGGCCATGGCATTGCGAGCAATCTGGTCAAGCACGGGCACGCGCTGACCGTGCTGGAGCATCCGGGCAACCAGCCCCTGGACACGCTGAAGGCCGCGGGCGCGACCAGCGTCGCGAACGGCGCCACGCTGGCGGCCCAGTCTGACGTCATCATCCTCTGCGTCACCGGCAGCCCGCAGGTTGAGGCCGTGCTGTTGTCCGAGGGCGGCGTGCTGGCGGGCCTGCGCCCGGGCACGGTCATCATCGATTGCTCGACGGCGATTCCTTCGTCCACCGTGAAGGTGGCGCAGGCCGTGACGGAATCCGGCGGCCGCTTTCTGGATGCGCCGATGACGCGCACCCCCAAGGAAGCCGCCGAAGGCCGGCTCAACCTGCTGGTGGGCGGAGACGCCGCGCTGTTCGAGGAGTGCAAGCCGCTGCTGGCCTGCTTCGCCGAGAACATCACGCATGCCGGCCCGATCGGCGCCGGCCATCGCATGAAGCTGCTGCACAACTACGTGTCGCTGGGCGTGGTTGCGCTGCTGTCGGAAGCCGCAGCTTGCGCGCTGCGCGCGGAGATCGATCCGGCGGTGTTCGCCGACGTGCTGGCCAAGGGCGGCGGCGGCGGCGTGGCGTTGGAACGCATCAAGCCTTATCTGCTGGAACAGGACCCGTCCTCGCTGCGGTTCTTCATGTCGAATGCGCAAAAAGACCTGTCCTACTACAACACCATGGCCGCGGAAACGGGCGCGGTGCGCGAAATCGGCGCAGCCGTGCAGCACACCTTCGACCAGGCCGTCACGCAGGGCGGCGGCGACCGCTACGTGCCGGAACTGGTGTCGTTGCTGAAGGACCGCTAGAACGGTCTCGGAGGCCATCGCATCCGGCGTCGCGGATGCGATGGCAAACGCTGCGGACGGCATCGGCCCGCAGTCCGCGGCGATCAACGGCCGGCCACCGCCACCGCGCGCGGCAGGCCTCGCACCGGCAGGCGCAGGGAAATCAGGGCCGCCGCCAGCAGCAGCGCGCCCGCCGCCCCGAAGGCCACCCAATGCGTGCCGAAGGTCTCATAGGCCCAGCCGCCCAGCCATGAGCTGATCATGCCACCCACCTGATGGCCCAGGTAGACCAGTCCGTAAAGCACGCCCACCAGCCGCACGCCGTAGACGTCCGCAAGAATGGCCGACGACAAGGCGATGCTGCCGGCCCACGCGATGCCGCCCAGGGTAGCCGCGGCGTACAGCTCCCAATGCGCGCCCACCGTGACCAGCGCGAAGAAGCCCAGCCCGCGCACGAGGTAGATCGCAGCCAGGATGGCGCGCCGTTCGACCTGGTCGGACATGCGTCCCAGCACCAGGGTGCTGAAGATGGCGACCAGGCCGATCAGGCCTATGCCCAGCGAACTGGTGGTGGCGTCAAAGCCATGGTCCATCAGCATGGGCACGCCATGCGTGCCCAGCAGGTTCATGCTGAAACCACAGGCGAACAGGCCCAGCGCCACCTGCCAGAACGGCAGCGAGTTCAGCGCCGCGCGCACATTGGGCGCCGGCGGCTTCGCCGCGGCCTTGGCCGGTGCCGCCTTGTCGATGATCTGGTGCGGCAGCAGGTCGGTGTGCTCGGGCGCTTCATCGCGCATGACAAAGAGCGCCATCGGCACGGTCAGCAGCGCGAACAGCGCGGCAAAGGCCAGCAGGGTTTCCTGCCAGCCCACGGCCGAGATCGCGAAGGTCAGCGTCGGCGTCATCAGCGCGATGCCGGCCATGGAGCCGGTGGACAGGAAGAACAGCGCCATGCCGCGCTGGCGCGTGAACCAGCGGCTGATCACCGGCGTCAACGCCACTGGGCTGGTGAAGCCCAGGCCGATGGACAGCGCCACGCCGAAGGACAGCAGGAATTCGATGGGCCCGCGCGCGTAGACCGTCCAGATGATCGACAACACGACGATGGCGGTGCCGGTCAGCAGCACGAAGCGGGTGCCGCGCGTGCCGACCAGATAACCCGCCACCGGCATGGCCAGGCCATAGCAAAGCATGCCGATCGCGACGATGCCGGACAGCGTGCTGCGCGTGAAGCCGAGGGCGTCCGCGATGGGCAGGAAGAACGGCCCGACTCCCATGCGCAGGCCTACGGTCAACAGGGTGAGTACCGTCGCGGCGCCTACGATGTTCCAGCCGAAATACCAGCCGCCCGACTCTTGCTTCTCCACTTGCGCTTCTCCTCGATATCTTCTTGTGGCCGCTTTGCGCGCCCTGGTTCGCCAACGCCGCCCAAAAAGGCGCGGCGGGAGCGAGAAGAACGAGGCGTGTGCCGGCTTGTCGTCACCGGTGGCCTGACGCCGCCGGACGCGTCATATTACTCCTGGCTATATGCCTGCTCCGCCCGGAATCCGGGAATCTGTTCGGTGAGCGGTCACCGAAGCGCTGTATATTGCTCGCCATTTCGTAGCGCCCGAAGCAGACCGTGAAGTCCAAGACCTCGATGTTCGCCCTGTCCCGCCAGGAAATCGCCCTGGTGCTGGTCACCATGCTGTGGGGAAGCACCTTCCTCATCATCCACATTGCCATGCAGCACAGCGGGCCGCTGTTCTTCGTGGGCGTGCGATTCACCATCGCCGGCCTGATGGCGCTGCTGATGTTCCGCAAGCACATGGCCGCGATCACCCGCCAGGAGGTCGGCGCCGGCATCGCCATCGGCTGCGCCCTGTTCCTGGGCTACTTCCTGCAGACCTACGGCTTGCAGACCATCACCAGCAGCCAGTCCGCCTTCATCACGGCGATGTACGTGCCCATCGTGCCGCTGCTGCAATGGGCCGTGCTGAAGAAGCCGCCGAGCCTGATGAGCTGGGTGGGCGTGGCGCTGGCCTTCGCGGGCCTGATCCTGCTGGCCGGGCCGCAGGCGGGCGCCCTGAACTTCAGCGCGGGCGAAGCCGCGACTCTGGCCGGGGCTGCGGCGATCGCCGCCGAGATCATCCTGATAGGCCACTATGCCAAGAAGGTCGACAGCCGCCGCGTCACCTTCGTGCAGTTGCTGACGGCCGGCCTGGTGTCGTTCGCGCTGATGCCGGTGATGGGCGAGGCGATACCCGAATTCTCATGGCTGTGGGCGGGCGCCGCCATCGGCCTGGGGCTGGCCAGCGCCATCATCCAGCTGACCATGAACTGGGCGCAGAAATCCGTATCGCCCACCCGCGCCACCGTGATCTATGCGGGCGAGCCGGTGTGGGGCGGCATCGTCGGACGCCTGGCCGGCGACCGGCTGCCGGCGCTGGCGCTGGTGGGCGCCGGCCTGATCGTGGCGGGCGTGCTGGCAAGCGAGGCCAAGTTCACCCGCAGGAAAAAGCCGCAAGCACAGGGTGCCGACTAGCGGGCCAGGCGCGCGATCAGGCCGGCCTGCGCGGGGTACAGCCCTTGCAGTTCGGCGGCGTCGGCCAGCTCGAACTCACTGAACTCGAAGCCTGGCGCCACCGTGCAGCCAGCCAGCGCGTAACCAGCCGGGTCGGCCAGCTCCGCCGCGAACCAGCTGTCGGCCGGCACCACGGCCTGGAACGCGGCATCAGGGTCCTTCAGCGCATCGCCCAGCCGCAGGCAGCGGTAAGCGCCGTCCGGCGCCAGCACGTGGACAAGCAGCGCATCGCCCGCATGGAAATGCCAGAGTTCGTCGGACCGGATGCGATGCCAGGTGGACCAGGCGCCGTCGCATAACAGGTAGTAGATGGCGGTGCTGGCCGAACGCTGCGCGCCATCGCCGCGCGTCACGGCATCGGTGGCGCGATAGGTTTCGCGGTAGTAGCCGCCTTCGGGGTGCGGCAACAGGTCCAGGCGGCGGATGAGGTCGGCGGATGCGGTCATGGCAGGACGGGCGCGTGGAGGATGGCGCCAGTCTAGAGCAAAGCCGCGCGTCCTAGGCCGCCTGCTCCAGAAACGCCTGCAGGGCCGGCACCGTGTTCAGCACGTGCTGGCGCATGGCCGCTTCGCAGCGCGCCGGGTCGCGCGTCTGCAGCGCGGCGATCAATTCCTGGTGCGATTCGCGCACCCGCAGCACGCGGCCGGGCTGGGCCACCCACAGGCGCATGTAGGGCTCGACGACGGAATGCAGCTCGGAAATCTGGCGCAGCAGGCGCGGCTGCTGGCAGAAGCTACATAGGTATTCGTGGAATTCGCGGTGCGCGGTGATCCAGTCCAGGTGTTCGCCCGGCCCCTGCTCCAGCTGTTCCAGCAGCAACGACAGGCGGCGGATGTGCTCGGCGCCCATGTGCAGCACCGCGTTGCGCATGGCCAGGCCTTCGAGCACGGAGCGCATTTCGAACACTTCCAGCATTTCCTGCTGATTCAGGCCGCGCACCACCGCGCCGCGGTTGGCGCGGATCTCGACTAGCCCCTCGGAGGCCAGCCGGCGCAGCGCGCCTCGCACCGGCATGCGGCTGGTGCCGATCTCGGCCGCGACCACCTCGGGCACCAGGCGTTGGCCGGGCGCGTAGCGGCCCAGGCGGATTTCGCGCTGCAGGTGCAGGTAGGCTTCGTCTTCGGCGCTGATCGCTGTCTTCTGGAATTGCAGCATTGGAGATCCAGGGCTGGGAAAGCCGCCATGATAGATAAACGCAAAAATAACACAAATTGGATCCAGTGATCCATGGATGCAAATCCTAATAGTCCTGCGCCGCCCACTTGCGTCTAATCCCTGCACGCACTCCATAACGCGATCAAGGGGATTTCATGAAGTTTCGTCTCATCCGGGCGCTGGCAGGCGCCGCCGCCATGGCTTGCGCCGCCCAGGCGGGCGCCCAGGCGACCGATTGGCCGCAGCATCCGGTGCGCATCGTCGTGCCCTTCCAGGCGGGCTCCGCCACCGACCTGATTTCGCGCCAGCTGGGCGCCGCGCTGTCGACGGAACTGGGCCAGCCCTTCGTCGTCGAGGCCCGCCCGGGCGCCGCGGCCGCCATTGGCAGCGCCTCGGTGGCGCGCGCAACCCCCGACGGCTACACGCTGCTGATGGGCGGCCCGGCCGCCATCGTCACCAACCGCTTTTTGCAAAAGCGCCTGTCCTACGACCCCGACGCCTTCGCGCTGGTGTCCATGGTGGCCTACACCCCCAACATCCTGCTAGCCAACCCGTCACAACCGTTCAAGACCTTGCCGGAAATGGTGGCCTACGCCCGCGCCAATCCGGGCAAGCTGACCTACGCCTCGTTCGGCACCGGCACGACTTCCCACATGGCGGGCGAAATGCTCAAGTCGGTGGCCGGCATCGACATCCTGCACGTGCCGTACAAGGGCGCGGGCGAAGCCATCCCCGCGCTGCTCAGCGGCCAGGTCTCGATGTACTTCGACACCATCATGACCGGCTTGCCCCAGGCCAAGAGCGGCGCGCTGCTGGCGCTGGGCATGTCCAATGCCAAGCGCTCGGCGCTGGCGCCCGAGATCCCCACGATCGCGGAACAGGGCTACGCCGGCTACGACATCGCGCCGTGGTACGGTCTGGTCGCGCCCGAAGGCACACCCGCTCCGGTGCTCGACAAGCTCAACCGCGCCGTCAACAAAGTGCTTGCCGATCCGGCGCTGCGCAGTAAGCTCGCGGAAGCCGGCGCGGAGCCCCGCGGCGGCAGCCGCGAGGAATTCGCCGCTTTCATCAAGGCCGAGATCCCGCGCACCAAGCAGCTGATCGATCAGGCCGGCATCACGCCGCAGTAATCTTCTTCACGAGTTCCCGCATCCATGTCTTTACCCTTCGATTGGTCTTTCCCCTACGCCTCCCGCAAGATGCCGGTCCTGGCCGCCAACGCGGTCGCCACCAGCCAGCCGCTGGCGGCCCAAGCCGGGCTGCGCATGCTGCTGGCCGGCGGCAATGCCGTGGACAGCGCCATCGCCACCGCCATCGCGCTGACGGTGGTCGAACCCGTCATGAACGGCATCGGCGGCGACATGTTCGCGCTGGTCTGGCATGACGGCCAGTTGCATGGCCTGAATTCCAGCGGCTGCGCGCCCGCCGCGTGGACGCCGGAGTACTTCGCCGGACGCGACGCCATGCCCGGCACCGGCTGGGGCACGGTGACCGTGCCGGGACAGGTCGCGGGCTGGAAGGCGCTGTCGGAGCGCTTCGGCAAGCTGCCTTTCGCGCAGTTGTTCGAACCCGCCATCGCCTATGCCGAGGAAGGGTTCGCGGTCTCGCCCACCATCGCCCGCCAGTGGGCCACGCAAGCGCCCAAGCTGGCGCAGGAACCGGGCTTTGCCGCCGCCTTCCTGCCCGGGGGCCGCGCGCCGCAGGCCGGCGAATGGTGGCGCTTTCCCGCGCAAGGCAAGACGCTGCGCGCCATCGCCGAAAGCGGCGGCGAAAGCTTCTACCGCGGCGAGCTCGCCCGCAAGATCGCCGACTTCGCCAGCCAGACCGGCGGCGCGCTCAGCGCCGACGACCTGGCCGAACACCGCCCCGAATGGGTCGCGCCGATCTCGCAATCGTTCCGCGGCTACGAGCTGCACGAGATCCCGCCCAGCGGCCAGGGCATCTCGGCGCTGATGGCGCTGGGCATGCTGGAACAGTTCGACCTGGAGAGCATGGGCCGCGACAGCGCGGACTACTACCACGTCAGCATCGAAGCGATGAAGCTGGCTTTCGCGGACCTGCACCACCACGTCGCCGATCCGCGCCACATGCGCACCAGCGCCGCCGCCCTGCTGGACCGTTCCTACCTGGCCGAGCGCGCGCGCCAGATCTCCATGGACCGCGCCAGCGTGCCGGTCGCGGGCACCCCCGCCACCGGCGGCACCGTGTACCTGACGGCGGCCGACGCCAGCGGCACCATGGTGTCCTTCATCCAGTCCAACTACCACGGCTTCGGTTCCGGCGTGGTGGTGCCCGACACCGGCATCAGCCTGCACAATCGCGGCCTGAACTTCGTGTTGACGCCCGGCCACGCCAACCAGGTCGCGCCGCGCAAAAAGCCGATGCACACCATCATTCCGGCGTTCGTCACGCGCGGCGGCCAGCCGCTGATGTCGTTTGGCGTGATGGGCGGATCGATGCAGGCCCAGGGCCATCTGCAAATGATCACGCGCCTGGCGGCGTTCGGCCAGAACCCGCAGGCCATGAGCGACGCGCCGCGCTTCCGCGTGGAAAAAGGCCCGGTGGTCAATGTGGAATCGCACCTGCCCGCGGACGCGGTCGACGCGCTGCGCGCGCGCGGCCACAACGTCGCGGTGGCGCCCGCCGACAGCCTGGAGTTCGGTTCGGCGCAGCTGATCTGCCGCCTGCCGCAAGGCGGTTACGTGGCCGCCTCGGACTCGCGCCGCGACGGCCAGGCCGTGGGCTTCTGAGTCTGGCCGGCCGCTGATCACCGAGGGCAATCTGCCCGAAGTCGTCAGCCTGATCGCGCAGGCCGACGCCGCCCTAGGGCGGCGCCGGCTCACCGGCAATCACCAAGGTGTAGCGCCGGCTGGAGTAGAGCGGCGCAAGCGCCGCGCCGCTCTGCTCGCGCACCCGACGCAGATCCGCTTTCTCCACCGCCAGGAATACCCTGCCGTCCTTGGGCAGCACGGCCGCCAGGCCATCCAGCGGCACCCGCCCGGCCGCGCCGCGCGAGTAGTAGCGCGCCGAGAACGGCAGGCTGTCGATGAAATAGAGTTTTTCGCCGGGCGCCATCAGCGCGTCGGCCCGGGCGATCAGCTGCTTTTCCGTTTTGAGCCGTTCCGGGTTGGCCAGCAATAAGCCGCAGAAGACGATCACCGCCATCGGCCCCAGCGCCATGCAGGCCGTCGCCACGCGGGCTGGCGCCTGGGCGCGGGCGCGGCTCAGGCACGCGCCTATCGCCAACGCCAGCGGCGGAAGAGCCGGCAGGGCGTAGGTCCACAGGATGTTGCCCGAAAGCGTGAAGAAGAGCGGCGTGGCCGCGCCCCAGGCCAACAGATAGGTCCAGCGCGGCCGCCGCAGCCATCTGCCGGCCCGCCGCGCCGGCCCGCGCCAGCGGCGCGCAAGCAGCCAGACGCCGAACACTCCCCAGGGCAACGACGCCACGATCCCGTCCAGCCAGATGGCGCCGTAGGGCCTGCTGTGCGCCGATCCGTAGAGATCCCCGGTCCAGCCCGGATCCACGAAGCGCAGGAAGTGCTCGCCCACGATGAAGTACTGGATGAAGCCTGGCGTCTTGATCTCCGCCGCCACGTACCAGGGCAGCACCAGGGCCGCCGTCATCACGCCTCCCGCCGCCCATGGCAGGCGCCGCAGACTGGCTTGGACATTCCCGTGCCAGAGCATCCAGGGCACGATAGCGCCCGCCACCAGCACCACGGCCAGCGGTCCCTTGGACAACAGGCCGATCGCCAGCCCCAGGAAGAATCCGTAGCGCCAGAACCCCGCCGCCGGCCCGCGCGACAGGACGAATGACGCCATGCTCAGCGTGACACCCAGGGCCAGGAACGGATCGGTCAGCACCGCTCCGGCCGCGACCAGGGGCAGAAACATGGACGCATACACCAGCACGGCCCAGCGGGCCGCCTGCACCGAGTACAGGCGGCGGCCCAGCGCATGCAGAATGGCGCGCGTCGCCGCCGTGGCCAGCAGCGATGGGAACCTGATGCTGAATTCGCTCAACCCCAGCAGCCGGATCGACAGCGCCTCGGCCCAGAACCCCAATGGAGGCTTGCCCCAGAACGGCACGCCCGGCTCGAACCAGGGCGTGATCCAGTCGCCTGTTTGCGCCATCAGCCTGGCGATCTCCGCATAGCGCGGCTCGGACGTGTCGGCAAACGGCACCAGGGCCATTGCCAGCAGGCGCACGCCCAATATTGCCGCCAGGCCGGCGGCCAGGGTCCGGGCGCTCAGCTGCAAGCCGCATCCCTCCCCGGGTCCGATGGCGCCGTGCCTGCGGGTCCGCTGTTCTGCACATCCCGCACCAGATAGACCGGCCGCTGCTTGCTTTCCATATAGGTCTTGCCCACGTACTCGCCCAACAGGCCGATGGTGATGAGCTGCACGCCGCCCATGAAGGTCATCGTCGCCATCAGCGAGGGATAGCCGGCGACGTCGTCGCCGAACATCAAGGTCTTGAAGATGATCGCGGCGCCGAAGACCGCGCCGCCCAGGGCCGCGGCCGCGCCCAGCCCCGTCGCCCAGCGCAGGGGCGCGGTGGAAAACGAGGTGATGCCTTCCATGGCCAGGCGGAACAGCGCCAGGTAGCTCCATTTGGTGGTGCCGGCGGCGCGGGGCTCGCGGTCGTAATCGATGATCCGGGTCGGCATGCCCACCCAGGCGTACAGGCCCTTCATGTAGCGGCACCGTTCCGGCAGCTGCATCAGCGCCGTCACGGCGCGCCGGCTCATCAGCCGGAAATCGCCGGTGTCGGGCGGAATCGCGGCCTTGCTCAGCCGGCTCAACAGGCGGTAGTACGCATACGCGGAGAACCGCTTCAGGACGCTTTCTCCGGCGCGGCTGCGCCGCCGCATGCTGACGACGTCGGCGCCCTCCTTCCAGGCGCGGACCATGGCGGGGATGGCCTCGGGCGGATCCTGCAGATCGGCGTCCAGCATGATGACCGCGGCCCCCGCCGCATGTTCTATCCCGGCCGTCATCGCGGCCTCCTTGCCGAAGTTCCGGCTCAGCCTGACCAGCTTGATGCCGCGCTCCTCGCGCAGCAGCGTCTGCAGGTATTCGGCGCTGCCGTCGCTGCTGCCGTCGTCGACGAACACGATCTCGTAGGACAGCCCCAGCGTCTTCAACACCCGCCGCAAGCGCTCGTGGCAGGCCGGCAGCACCTCCATCTCGTTGAGGAACGGAATGATGACGGACAGCTGTATCGGGCTGATTGCACCCAGCACAGCAATATCGATATCGGGTCTGGCATTCATCGGATCGCCTCTCTATCGGACCTATTCCCGGGCAAGCGCCGGTTTCGACAGTTCAAGCTCGTCGGCGTCGTCATTCCTGTGCGCCAGGCGGTAAAGGGCCGGCAGCACCAGCAGCGTGAGGATGGTGGAAGAGATGATGCCGCCGATCACGACCGTGGCCAGCGGGCGCTGCACCTCGGCGCCCGTGCCGGTGGCGATCGCCATCGGCACGAAGCCCAGCGAAGCCACCAGCGCCGTCATCAGCACCGGACGCAGGCGCGTCAGCGCCCCTATCCGCACGGCCTCGGCCACGGACTTGCCCTCCACGCGCAGGCCGCTGATGAACGAGAGCATGACCAGCCCGTTCAGCACCGCCACCCCGCACAGCGCAATGAAGCCCACCGCCGCGGTAATGGACAGGGGTATGCCGCGCATCCACAAGGCGATCACGCCGCCGGTGAGCGCAAAGGGAATGCCGGTGAACACCAGCAACCCGTCCTTGACGTTGCCGAACATCGCGAACAGCAGCGCGAACACCAGCAGCAAGGCCGCCGGCACCACGATCTGCAAACGCTTGGCGGCGGATTGCAGTTGCTCGAAGGTGCCGCCCCAGGAGGTCCAATAACCCGCGGGCACCTGCACCTTTTCCCCGATGGCGGCGGTGGCCTCGGACACGAACGTGCCCAGGTCGCGGCCGCGCACGTTGGCGCTGACCACGATGCGGCGCTTGCCGTCCTCGCGCGAGATCTGGTTGGGCCCTGGCGCCAGGTCGAAGGTGGCGACTTCGCTCAGCGGGATGTAGGCCGCCTGCGCCTGCCCTTCCTGCCTGGGCAGGGCGATGGGCAGCTTCTTCAGCGCGGACAGGTTCTCGCGCACGGCCTCGGGCAAGCGCACCACGATGTCGAAGCGCCGGTCGCCCTGGAAGAAGGTCCCCGCTTCGCGGCCGCCCACGGCAATGGCCAGGGTGTCCTGCACGTCCGCCATGCTCAGCCCGTAGCGCGCGGCGCGGGCGCGGTCGATGTTGACCGTCAGCATGGGCAGGCCGGTGGTCTGCTCGACCTTCACTTCCGAGGCGCCCGGTATCGTCTGCAGGACTTCGGCGATCTCGGCGGCCGTGCGGTTCAACACGTCGTTGTCGTCGCCGAACACCTTCACCGCCACGTCGCTGCGCACACCCGAGATCAGCTCGTTGAAACGCAGCTGGATGGGTTGGGAGAACTCATAGTTATTGCCGGGAACCTGGTTGGCTTCCTCCTGGATCGCCGCCAGCAGCTCGGCGCGGGTCTTCCTGGGGCTGGGCCACTGGTCGATCGGCTTGAGCATGATGTAGCCGTCGGAGATGCTGGGCGGCATGGCATCGGACGCGATTTCGGCCGTGCCGGTGCGGGCGAACACGCGCTCGATCTCCGGGAACTTCTGCTTCAAGCGGGTTTCCAGCTGCTTCTGCATCTCGACCGATTGCGTCAGGCTGGTGCCCGGGATCCGCAATGCCTGGATCGCCATGTCGCCTTCGTTCAGGTTGGGGATGAACTCGCTGCCCATGCGCGCCGCCAATACGCCGCTCAACACCACGAAGACGGTGGCGCCGGCCAGGATCAACGGCGTGCGGCGCAGCGCAACCTCGAGCAAGGGCTCGTAGCGGCGCTTGGCCCAGGCCATCAGGCGGTTCTCCTTTTCGGAGACGTTATTGCCCATGAACAGCGCCACGGCGGCCGGCACGAAGGTCACGGACAGGATCATCGCCCCCAGCAGCGCCAGCACCACGGTCAGCGCCATGGGATGGAACATGCGCCCTTCCACCCCGCTCAGGGCGAAGATCGGCAGGTACACGACCATGATGATCAGCTGGCCGAACAGCAGCGGCCTGCGGGCCTCGCGCGCGGCCGCGAACACCTCATGGAAGCGTTCGCTGCGCGTGAGCGGCCTGCCGTGGTGCGCCCGCGCATGGCTCAGGCGCCGCACGCAGTTCTCCACGATCACCACCGCGCCGTCGACGATGATGCCGAAGTCCAGCGCGCCCAGGCTCATCAGGTTGGCGCTGACCTTGTAGCTCACCATGCCGGTGAAGGTGAACAGCATGGACAGCGGGATGATCATCGCCGTGATCAGCGCCGCGCGGATGTTCCCCAGGAACACGAACAGGATGACGATGACCAGCGCCGCGCCTTCCAGCAGGTTCTTCTTGACCGTGGCGATGGCCTTGTCGATCAGGTTGGTGCGGTCGTAGACCGTCACCGCCTGCACGCCCGCCGGCAGCGATTTATTGATGGCTTCCAGCTTGACGGACACGGCCTGCGACACCGCGCGGCTGTTCTCGCCTATCAGCATGAACACCGTGCCCAGCACCACTTCCTCGCCGTTGCTGGTGGCAGCCCCCGTGCGCAGCTCGCGCCCGATGGACACCTCGGCCACGTCGCGTATCCGGATCGCCTGGCCCTCCACGGTTGCCAGCACCACGTCGCGGATGTCGTCCATGGACCGGACCTGCCCTGGCGCCCGGATCAGGTACTGCTCGCCCTTGCGTTCGATGTAGCCCGCGCCGATGTTGGCGTTGTTCCTGTCCAGCGCGGCCATGATGTCGGTCAGCGCCAGTCCGTAGGAGGCTAGCTTCTCGGTGCTGGGCGCCACCTGGTACTCCTTGGCATAGCCGCCGATGGCGTTGATCTCGGTGACGCCGGGAATGTTGCGCAGCTGCGGCTTGATGATCCAGTCCTGGATTTCGCGCAGGTCCATGGGGGTGTAGGAGGTGCCGTCCGGCTTCCTGGCGTCGTCCTGCGCCTCCACCGTCCACAGGTAGATCTCGCCCAGGCCCGAGGATATCGGCCCCATCATGGGCGTCACGCCCTCGGGCAGGTTTTCCTTCGCTTCCTGCAGGCGCTGGTTCACCAGCTGGCGGGCGAAATAGATGTCGGTGCCGTCCTTGAAGATCACGGTCACCTGCGACAGGCCATAGCGCGACACCGAACGCGTCTGCTGCAGTCCCGGCAGCCCGGCCATTACCGTCTCTATCGGGTAGGTGACGCGCTGCTCGGTCTCCAGCGGTGAATAGCCCGGCGCGCCGGCATTGATCTGGACCTGGACGTTGGTGATGTCCGGCACCGCGTCGATGGCGAGCCGGGAATAGTTGTAGACCCCGATGGCGGCCATGCCCAGGGTGACGAACAGCACCAGCCAGCGCTGTTCGATGGCGAAACGGATCAGGCGTTCAAACATGTTCCGCCCCGTCTCAGTGCGCGTGCTCGGCGCCGGCCTTGCCCAGCTCCGACTTGAGGACGAAGGTGTTCTCGACCGCATAGCGCGTGCCGGGAGCCAGGCCCGACAGCACCTCGACCCGGTCGTCCGAGGCCCGGCCCAGCTTCACCGGCTGCACCAGGAAGCCGCCCGGCACCTCCACGAACACGGTGGGCTCGTTGTCGACGGTCTGGACCGCGTCGGCCGCCACTGTCACCGCGGCGTCCGACATCCGGGTCACCACGTCCACGGAAACAAAAAGCCCGGGACGCCAGGCCATGTCCGGGTTCTCCAGCGTGACGCGCGCGGTGGCCGTGCGCGTCTGCTGCCCCAGCAACGAGCCGATGTACGAGACCGTGCCTTCGGCCTTGCCGGCGAAGGCCGCGGAGCTCACGCTGGCCGCTTCGCCCACGCGCACGTCCTGCAGGTCCTTGGGCGCGATCACGAATTCGGCCCATACGGTGCGCAGGTCCGACAGGGTAAAGATGCTGGCGTTGTCGGGCAGGGCTTCGCCCAGCGCGATGTGCTTTTCGACCACCACGCCGTCGAAGGGCGCGCGGATCTCCAGGCTGCCCAGGTCCTTGGAGCGCGGCTCGGCGCCCACGGTGCGCAGCTTCTGCTCCGCGTTCTGCACGGCGATCTCGGCCTCCTGCAGCGCAGTGCGGGCCGCCTGGTAGTCCTGTTCGGCGGATACCTTTTCCTGCCACAGGCGCAGTTCGCGCCTGTGGGTCTGGGCGGCCAGATCGCGCCGCTTGGCCGCCGCCAGCCATTCGCTGCGCAGCTCGGACAACGCCGAGCTGGACAAGACGGCCAGCAGCTCGCCCTTCCTGACCTGCTGGCCCAGGTCCGCCGACACGCTCTGCACCACGCCGGCCATGCGCGGCACCACGTGCGCGGTCCGGTCCGCATTGAACTTGATTTCGCCCGGGAACTGCGCCGATGTCGCCAGCGCGGCGGGCGCGGCGACCTCGGACTTGATGCCGGCCACCGCGATCTGCTCGGGCGTCAACGCGATTTTTTCCTGTTCCTTCGCCGGCTCCGCGCCCTGTTCCGTCTCGGCATGACCGTGCTCGGCCTCGCCCGCGGCGTACGCCGGATACAGGGGCGCCAGCAGCAGCGCCGCGCACAGGCCTGCCGCGGTCCACATCATGGGGGGTTGCTTGTTTTTGTGTTTTGCCATTTCTTATGCTCGTTTCAACGTCCGAGAATGCGGTCGATATCCGCGGAAGCCTGGTACACAGATGCCAGCACCGTCAGGTAGGCGATGTTTCCGTCGGATAGGGTGCGCTGCGCGTCCAGCACTTCCAGGAAGCCGAACTTCCCCGCTTCGAAGCCCTTGCGCGCGGCGTCATAGGCCTGGGTGGCGCCCGGCAGCACCGCGCTCCGGTACTCGCGCGCGGAACCCACCGCCAGATCGAAGCGGGTCACGGCCTGCAGCAGTTCTCCCATCAAGCCGGACTCCAGCTCGCGGTACTGGTCCTGCGCCTTGTAGGCCTGCATGGTGGCGGCGTACACATTGCCCTGGTTGCGGTCGAATATCGGCAGCGGAATGGACACGCCGAGCTGGGCCTTGTTGCGGCCCGCTTCGTTGTCGCGGGCCACGCCCGCGCTCAGCGTGATGTCCGGATAACGCTTGCTTTTCTCGACTTCCAGCTGCGCCTGCCCCAGGTCGACGGCGAGCTTGCCGCCCTGCATCCTGGGCGATGCGGCCAGTCCGGCGCGCAGCTCGTCTATCGATGCCCGATCCGGCAGCGCGCTCAGGTCCGCGCCCACGCTGGCGAAGCCGGGCTCGGCCTCGCCCCAGAGCAGGCCGAGCTTGCGGCGCGCCCCCAGCAGCGCGGCCTCGGTCGCGCGCGCCTCGATGCGCGCGTTGGCCAGCGCCACCTGGGCCTTGCTGCCCTCCAGCGGCGGCGCCTTGCCGGCGGCCACGCGCCTCTCGGCCAGCCGCAGGGCGCCGCTGGCGATATCCACGGTGCCGCGCGCCACGCGCACGGATTCCTGCGCCACCGCCACATCGAAATAAGCCGCGATGACTGCCGCCCGCAGTCCTGCCCGCGTGTCCGCCACGCCCTGGCGCGCCAGGTCCCTGGACAGCCCCGCCGCCTTGACCCGGGCGGAGCGCTTGCCGCCGGTCTCCACCGGCACATTCAGCATGGCGGTGGTGGTGCGCGTGGCCGGTTTCGTGTCGTCCACGCTCACGTCGATGGAGGGGTTGGGCAACACGCCCGCCTGCGTGAGCAGGCCTTCGCTCGCGGCGGCCTCGTTCTTCGCCGCGGCGAATCCGGGGTTGCGCTCCAGCGCCGCGGACAGGGCGCCCTCCAGCGTCAGCACGGCGCCGTTCTGGCCCTGCACATCGGGTACGGGAGTTCGGGCCGGGCCTGCGTCCTGGGCGGACGCGGGGGCAGACGCGGCGATCATCAGGGCCGCCAGGATCAGCGGCATAGCGGATACATGCATGGTTCAACCAGGAAAGGGGCGAGCCGGCAATGTATCCAGACGGGCGCGTCAATCGACCGACAGAAAAATGACATTTCCGTAAGGTTCCCGGGCCTTACGAAAACGTAATCAGGGTGTCCGTGAATTGACGGGCAGGGGTCCGTAGAGTGTCACCGTCGCTACACAAACAGCGTGTATGCGCCGACGCAAAACCGCGGCCGGCGCCGCGCCCAACCTGGGAGATATCCATGAAGATCCAAACCGTTGCCGCCGCCCTTGCCCTGGGTTCCGCGCTGGCCTTTCCCTTTGCCGCCAGCGCATCAAGCACCTGGCACCAGACCAACACGGAGATCGGCTACGCCATCGCGCCGGACCATGCCGCCGGCGGCAAGACGCGTGAAGAAGTGAAGACCGAACTCGCCGTCGCCAAGTCCGACCCGAAGCAGTGGTTCCTGACCAACCTCAACGCCGCCAAGCCGGGCTGGGTCAAGCAAGGCACCTCCCGCACCCGTGCCGACGCGATGGCGGAGCTCGAGGCCATGACGCCGGCCGAACGCGCCCGCCTGGACGAGATCTACACCCCGGGCTGAGCGCCCGGGCCCATGGCGCACGCGCCCCGCGTGCCTGCCAGCGCTGCGCAGGGCGGCTGGGCCGCCCTGCTTGCGTTTATTCCCCCGGGACGATTCCGCCTAGAATAGACGCAGGATCCGAGGACTTCCGCGCACTCTTTTTATTCCGCTGACATGAAAGTACTCGTAATCGAAGACGAAAAAAA
>MCNG01000088.1_pt1 | contig 31141 bp, 27 predicted proteins | sample 778231 | NCBI WGS metagenome assembly MCNG01 (sample SAMN04296815, study PRJNA304217) | bioreactor metagenome | isolation source: sea sediment enriched with benzalkonium chloride | place: Turkey: polluted region of the Marmara Sea
GGCCCAGCACCGCGTTGTCCAGCAGGCCGAAGAACTCGCGGTGAAAGCGCTGATTGCTGCGGAACACGCGGCGTGCGTCGCCGTCGGCGACCGCCGCATCGTGTTCGCGTTGCACGGCTACCAGCGCCGCCAGCCGCGCCTGCGGCACGGGCAGCGGGATCTGGCTGGCGGCATGCACCTCCAGCATCTGGCGCAGCGCGTACAGTTCCATGACTTCGCGCACCGCGTAGGCGCGCACCACCGCGCCGATGTTGCGCTTTTTCTCGACCACGCCCAGCGCCTCCAGGTCGGCCAGGACCTGGCGCACCACGTGGCGCTTGAGCGAGAAGCGCGCCATGAGTTCGTCCTCGGTCAGGCGCTGGCGCGGGTGCAGCCGGCCGAAGACGATGTCTTCTTCCAGGGTGGCGACCGCCGCCTGCGCGGCGTCCGGGGCCAGTGCTGGCGCGGAGTCGGGAGTGATGGCGTCCATGCGCTTGCCTACTTTTTCGGCACGGTGTCGCGCGTGACGCCGGCGCGCAGGAAGTCGAAGTCCACGCCCTGGTCGGCCTGGGTCACGGTCTGCAGGAACAGCTTGCGGTAGCCGCGCTCGGCGACGGGGCGGACGATGGGCTGGGCCGCGGCGCGGCGCGCCAGTTCGGCGTCGTCCACCAGCAGCGCGATCTCGCGGTTGGCTACTGACAGGCGGATGCGGTCGCCGTTCTGCACGTAGGCCAGCGGGCCGCCGATGGCGGCTTCGGGTGTGACGTGCAGGACGATGGTGCCGGCCGCGGTGCCGCTCATGCGGCCGTCGGAGATGCGCACCATGTCCTTCACGCCGGCGCGCGCCAGCTTCTTGGGGATGGGCATGTAGCCGGCTTCGGGCATGCCGGGCGCGCCGGTCGGGCCGATGCGCTTGAGCACGAGGATGTCTTCGGCGGTGACGTCCAGCGCTTCGTCGTCGATGCGCCGCGCCATGTCCTCGGCGTCCTCGAACACCACGGCGCGGCCCTCGTGTTCCATCAGTTTGGGATTGGCTGCGGATTGCTTGATGATGGCGCCGCCCGGCGCCAGGTTGCCGCGCAGCACGGCCAGGCCGCCCACGGGGTAGATGGGCGAGGCCGCCGTGCGGATCACATCCTGCGGGAAGGCGGCAGGGGCGTCGTCCAGTTCCTCGCCCAGCGTGCGGCCCGACACGGTCAGCGCGTCCAGGTGCAGGTAGGGACGCAGTTCGCGCAGCAGCGCCGGCATGCCGCCAGCGTGGTGGAAGTCTTCCATGTAGTGCTGGCCGGAGGGCTTCAGGTCCACCAGCACGGGCGTGTCGCGGCTGATGCGGTCCAGGCCGGCCAGGTCGATGTCTATGCCCAGGCGGCCGGCGATGGCTGTCAGGTGCACGATGCCGTTGGTGGAGCCGCCGATGGCCAGCAGCACGCGCAGGGCGTTCTCGATGGACTTGCCGGTGAGGATGCGGTCAGGCGTCAGGCGCGAGGCGGCCATGGCGACCGCCGTGGCGCCGGTCTTCTCGGCCACGCGCACGCGGTCGGCGGTGACGGCCGGGGCCGATGCGCCGCCGGCCACCATCATGCCCAGGGCTTCGGTGATGCAGGCCATGGTGCTGGCCGTGCCCATCACCGAACAGGTGCCCACGCTGGCGACCAGCTGGTTGTTCACGTCCGAAATCTCAGCCGCGTCGATCTCTTCGGCGCGGTAGCGGCCCCAGTAGCGGCGGCAGTCGGTGCAGGCGCCCACGCGCTCGCCGCGGTGCGAGCCGGTCAGCATGGAGCCGGTGACCAGCTGGATGGCGGGCACGCCGGCGGACGCGGCGCCCATCAGCTGGGCGGGCACGGTCTTGTCGCAGCCGCCGATCAGCACCACGGCGTCCATGGGTTGGGCGCGGATCATTTCCTCGGTGTCCATGGACATGAGGTTGCGCAGGTACATGCTGGTGGGCTGCGAGAAGCTCTCGTGCACCGAAATGGTGGGGAAGTCCATGGGCAGGCCGCCCGCCAGCATGACGCCGCGCTTGACCGCTTCGATCAGTTGCGGGGCATTGCCGTGGCAGGGGTTATAGCTGCTGCCCGTGTTGACGATGCCGATGATGGGGCGCGACAGCGCGTCGTCGGTATAGCCTGCGCCCTTGATGAAGGCCTTGCGCAGGAACAGCGAAAAGCCGGTGTCGCCGTAGTTGGTGAGGCCGCGGGCCACGCCGCGCGCGGACTCGCCTTCACTGCCGAAAGGGCCCGGAGCAGGCGCCCCGTTCTTGGTCTCGTCCTTCATTCTTTATCTCGATAATATTATTGATAATCTGATCACAGCATCATAGCCAGCCTTTGAAAATGCCCGCAAGCGATTTATCAGCGCCGTTCAATTGATCTTTTTTATAGATCAGTCGATAGAAAAATTCTGATTCTTCAATCAAGTTGCCGAACCTACACTGGCGCGATTGGCGAGCCGGGCGTCCCTATCATTCCTATACCCATCCCGGCAGGAGACCTACATGTCAGACCTGCGTCTGCGGCCGCGCCGCGCCGTGTTGTTTTCCCTGCTGGCCTTGTGCGCCGGCGCATCCGCTCCCGCCCTGGCCGCCGACGCCTACCCGGACAAGCCCATCCGCATGATCGTGCCGTACCCGCCCGGGGGCGCGACCGACGTGATCGGCCGCGTGCTGGCGCAGGAACTGACCGGCGCGCTGGGCCAGTCGGTGATCGTGGAGAACCGCGCGGGCGCCGCCGGCAACATCGGCGCCGACCAGGTCGCCAAGGCGCAGCCCGACGGCTACACGCTGCTGATGGGCGCGCTGACCAGCCATTCCATCAACGCCGCCCTGTACCGCGGCCGCGTCACCTATGACGTGGAAAAGAGCTTCGCGCCGGTGTCCATCGTGGGCACGGTGCCGCTGGTGTTCGTGGTGAATCCGTCGGTCCAGGCGAAGACGCTGGCCGAGTTCATCGCGCTGGCCAAGTCCAAGCCCGGCTACATCACCATGGGATCGGCCGGCAATGGTTCGCCCCAGCATCTGGCCGCCGAAATGTTCAAGCGCACCGCCGGCGTGGAGGTGCTGCACGTGCCCTACAAGGGCAGCGGCCCGGCCATGACCGACCTGATGGGCGGGCAGGTGCTCAGCATGATCGAAACCGTGCCCGCGGCGCAGGGCAACGTCAAGGCCGGCAAGCTGCGCGCGCTGGCGGTGACGTCGGCTGCGCGCGTGGATGCGCTGCCGGATGTGCCGACCGCGGCCGAAGCGGGCCTGAAGGACTTCGAGGTCAGCTCGATGTTCGGCATCGTGGCGCCGGCCAATACCCCGGCGCCGGTGATCGAGCGCCTGAACGGCGAGCTGAAGAAGATCCTGGCCAAGCCCGAGGTCAAGGCGTCGCTGCTGAATCAGGGCGCCATCGCCACCTGGACCACGCCGGCCGACGCCAGCGCCCGCGTATCGGCCGAACTGGCGCGCTGGACCAAGGTCATCGACGAGGCGGGCGTGAAGGGAGATTAATACCCCTAAAGTTGTGGCTTTACGTCACACGCCGGAAGTTCCGCCCGGAACCTCCGGCGATTTTGTTTGCGCGCACGGCCGCGAAAGACGCAACAAGGCTTGCGCGCAAACTGGGAAAGACGCACTGAAAAAAGGGTGGATGCAAAGTTTTGCGCTATGAACCACCAAAGGGGACGCAATAAACCGCAATAAAGTACGCGCGAGATTGTATACAGTGGTTGACCCCGAATAGACTAGGCCGTAATGTAGTTTGCGGGCCTTCCCAGGACGGCAGAAGGGGGATAACAATGACAGACGACCAGGACGAAAAGTCGATTCTGTACACGCATTTCGGAACGCATAGTCCGTATTGGCGTCTGTCCGCCGATAGCGACGCGTTCGAACTAGCAGCAGTCAAGGGCGCAGCCAATATCGCGATGGCGTTGCGCGCGGAACAAGCCGAGACGATACGCAGCCTGACGGGCATCACGTCCAGCGTGCGCATCGACATCTCGTTGTATGGCGACATGCTCCGGCTCCACCTGGTGGGCCGCAAGATCAATCCCAACGAATGGGCGGGCACCGCGTCGGCCCATTCGGACACTGAATCCGTGGCCAAGGATCTGGTCGAAGGCCTGTCCTTCGCCGAGACCGTGGTGTCCGAGGCCAACTCGGTCATCGTCATCGTCGACCAGAACGGCCGGGTGCAGCGCTTCAACAAGCTCAGCGAGGAATACACCGGCAAGCGCGAGCAGGACATCATCGGCCGCAGCGTGTTCGAGATGTTCATGACGCGCGAAGAGGCGATCGCCTCGCGCCGCAATATCGCCGAGTTCTACAAGCGCGGGCAATCCTACGAGGCCGAGCGCCTCATCAATACGGTCAAGGGGCCGCGCCTCTTCCTGTTCCGCAACAAGTTCGTCACCAGCGGCAGCGGCGAAAAGCGCGTCTACCTGATCTGCTCGGGCACCGACATCACCGAGGAACGACAGGCGCAGGAGCGCCTGCGGGTGCTGGCCAATACCGACATGCTGACCAACCTGCCCAACCGCCACGCGATCACCACGCGGCTGAAGGCGGCGCTGGCGGCGGGCCAGGACGGGCGGGGCGGCGTGCTGTTCCTGGACCTGGACAATTTCAAGCGCATCAACGACCACTACGGCCACGGCTTCGGCGACCGGCTGCTGAAGTCGGTGGCGGTGGCGATTTCCTCCTGCCTGTCCGACGGCCAGACCCTGGCGCGGCTGGGCGGCGACGAATTCATCGTGCTGCACGAAGCCGCCCAGACCTGGGAGTTGGAGGCCACCGCGCAGCGCATCATCGAGCGCCTGCGCGAGCCGTTCCGCCAGGGGCTGATCGAGGTCTACACCAGCTGCTCCATCGGCATCGCCATGTATCCCGATCATGGCGCAGACCTGGACAGCGTGGTGCGCAGCGCCGACATCGCCATGTATGTGGCCAAGGAAGCCGGGCGCCATACCTACCGCGTGTTCCAGCCCGAGATGGACCGCCGCAACGCGGACTACGTGTGGCTGGACACCAATCTGCGCAAGGCCCTGGCCGAAGACCATCTGATGCTGTACTACCAGCCCAAGCTGGCGGGGCGCAACGGCGAGGTCGACGGGGTCGAAGCCCTGGTGCGCTGGCGCTCGCCGGAGCGCGGCATGGTCGGCCCCGCCGTCTTCATTCCCTATGCCGAGGAATCGGGCCTGATCTCGCCGCTGGGCGTGTGGGTCATGCGCGAGGCGGCCCGGCAGGCCGCGGCCTGGAAGCGCGATGGCCTGAACATCCGCATTGCCATCAACGTGTCGCCGCGGCAGTTGAACGACAAGGGCGTGGTCAGCGACTTCATGCGCGCCATCAACGACGCCAGCCTGGATCCCTGCCTGCTGGACATCGAATTGACGGAAAGCTGCCTGATCGACGACGAAGGCGCCGCCATCGAACTGATCAAGCAATTCCGCCAGTTGGGCGCGCGCGTCCACCTGGACGATTTCGGCACCGGCTATTCGTCGCTGTCGCAGCTTGCCCGCATTCCGCTGGACGCGATCAAGCTGGACGCCAGCTTCGTGCGCGGCGTCAACGAGAACCCGGTGTCGCAGGCGCTGGCGCGCGCCATCGTCGCCGTGGCGCGCACGCTGGAACTGAAGGTGATCGCCGAGGGCGTGGAAACCGCCGAAGAGGCGGGTTTCGTGGACTCGCTGGGGGTGGACGCCAAGCAGGGCTACCTGTACGCCAAGCCCATGCCGGCGGCGGAACTGACCGCCTGGCTGGCCCAGCGCCGCCGGCTGCATCTTATCGCCTGACGCAGCCGGCAGCGCGTCGCCGGATCAATGCATGGTGGCTTCCAGCGCGGACTCCGCGCTGGAAGAACTGCGGCGGTTCTGTGCCATCACCAGGCGTTCCATGTAGGCGCGGTCCTTCGGGTCGATCGAGAACGCGGCTTCGACCCAATCCTCGGTAATGTCCATCAGCTCCGAACGCGGCAGGCTCAGCACGCGCTGGCGCGCGCGCAGCATGGCGCGCATGCCGTTGAGCTTGGGCCGCATCACGTCGATGAAGGTGCGGGTGGCCTTGTAGGCGTCGCCCGGCTCGAACAGCACGTCGACCAGGCCCTTGCCATGGAACCATTCGGCGGTGTGCGATTCGCCCGTGCTGATCAGTTCTTCCGCCAGCTTCATGCCCGAACGCCGCGCGACCAGCGAATAGCCGCCCATGCCGGGGAAGAGGTTGAACGCCATTTCAGGAAAGCCCATGCGGGCGGTGTTCTGCGCCAGGACGAAGTGGTGGGCCAGGGCCGCCTCGAAGCCGCCGCCCAATGCGGTGCCCTCGATCATCGCCAGCGAGATCGCGCCGGTGTCGAAGCCGCGGGTGGCGGCATGCACGCAATCCACGCAAGCCCGGGCGTACGCCCGTAGCGCTTCGCGCTTGCCGGTGCGTATGGCTTCCGCAAAGAAATTCAGATCGCCGCCCACGTTGTAGATCTGAGGAACGAGGGAACCGGTGACCCAGAAGTCGATGGGCAGGCCGGAGTCCTTGGCGGCGCGCGCCAGGGTCATGATCTCGTCGATCAGTTCATGGTTGAAGCACGGACGCGGTTGAGCGCGAAGCATCATCCACATGACCCGGCGTCCCTCCTCGTAGAACGCCGAGAGCTGCTTCAGGTTGCCTGCGGCGGTGAAGGGGTGGCAATCCGGATGAATGAGTTGATTCATTTACTTTCGTCCAATTGATCAAGGTGAGTCGGAGTACTACGGGATCAGCCTAATACAGACCTTCCGGCTCTCGTCTCATGCAAACCTCGTCCAGCTGGCCAGACTTGTCCGTAAGTCAAAGGCCCGAGTGATCAACGGAATAAAGCGGTGAGCGCGCGCGGCCGCTCAACCCATCAGGCGATGGGGGCATGGGTAAAACGGATGAGGGATACACGCAATTTCGCGGCTATCGGGGCGATGCGCCGCGCGCGCGCCTGCGGCTGCGCGCTCATGCGTAGGGATGAGGGATGGCGCGGCCGGGCGGCCGCGCGCGGGCTTGCGTCTTGTCGTTTCGGAATGCGCCGGGTCAGGCGACGCCGCCGTTGGCGCGCAGGATCTGGCCGTTGACCCAGCCGGCCTCCGGACCCGCCAGGAACGACACCACATTGGCGATGTCCTCGGGCTGGCCCAGGCGTTCCAGCGGCGGCATCTTGGCGTAGTGCTCGATCAGCTCGGGGCTCTTGCCGTTCAGGAAGAGTTCGGTGGCGACGGGGCCGGGCGCCACCGCGTTGACGGTGATGCGGCGGCCGCGCAACTCCTTGGCGAACACTTGGGTCAGGCTTTCCACCGCCGCCTTGCTGGCGATGTAGACGGAGTAGTTCGGCAGGTTGAGCGCGATGGTGGTGCTGGAGACGTTGACGATGCTGCCGCCGTCGGCCAGCCGCGTGGCGGCCTCGCGCAGCGTATTGAAGGTGCCGCGGGTGTTGATGCCGAAGGTCTGTTCGTAGAGTTCGTCGCTGGTCTCGGCCAGCGGCACCATCTTCAGGATGCCGGCGCTGTTGACCAGCACGTCGATGCGGCCCAGTCCGGCTTCCACCTGGTCGAACATGGCGCGCACTTCGTCCGCCCGGGACACGTCGGCGCGCACCGCCAGGGCGCGGCCGCCCGCCGCGCGGATGTCGTCGGCCAGGGCCTCGGCCTCGGCGGCGCTGGACGCGTAGTTGATGGCGACGGCGTGGCCGTCGCGCGCCAGGCGGCGGACGACGGCGGCGCCGATGCCGCGCGATCCGCCGGTGACGAGTGCGATGCGTTGCGAGGCCTGGGTGTTCATGTCGTATCTCCGGTTGTATGGGGGTGAGGCGTATCTTGAACTATTCCAGAAAAAAGATAATTACTCTATATTCACTAACATAATTTCATTTACATTAATAATGGGCGGCTAAGCATGGACCGGTTCCAGGAAATGCAGGTGTTCGTGCGCATCGCCGAAAGGCGCAGCTTTTCCCAGGCCGCCGAGGACCTGCAGATCCCTCGTCCCACGGTCACCAATCTGGTCAAGCGGATGGAGGCGCGCCTGGGCGCCCGGCTGCTGGAACGCACCACGCGCCAGGTGCGGCTCACCCATGACGGCGAGGCCCATTACCAGCGCTGCGTGCGGCTTCTGGCGGATCTGGAGGAGGCCGACGGCGCGTTCCTGGATACCTCGCCCAAGGGCCTCTTGCGGGTCAATGCGCAGGGCACGCTGGCCAGGTTCTTCGTCATGCCGGGCCTGCCGGCCTTTCTGGAGCGCTATCCCGACATCGTGCTGCAGCTGGGCGAGGACGACCGGCTGGTGGACCTGGTGCGCGAAGGCGTGGATTGCGTGCTGCGCACCGGCACGCTGCAGGACTCTTCGCTGGTGGGGCGGCAGATCGCGCTGATGCCGCAAGTCACGGTGGCCAGCCCGGCCTATCTGGCGCGCCATGGCGAGCCGCAGAGTCTGGAAGACCTGGAAGGCCACCGGGCGGTGGACTACCTGTCCAGCGCCACGGGGCGCAGCCTGCCGCTGGATTTCATGGTCGAGGGCAAGGCTGTGCAGGTACGCCCCAGCGCCGTGGTCAGCGTCACCGGCGCGGAACTCTATACCGGCGCGGCGCTGGCCGGCCTGGGATTGGTGCAGGTGCCGCGCTACCGCATTGAACGCGAGCTGGCGGCGGGCGAGCTGAAGATCGTGCTGCCCGACGCGCCGCCCGCGCCCATGCCCGTGTCGGTGCTGTACCCGCAAAACCGCCAGGTGTCGGCGCGGGTGCGCGTGTTCACGCAATGGCTGGCGCAGGTCATCGCCGCCGGCCTGGCTCAGACAATGCCGGTCAGGTAGTACACCGCGATCGCCAGGAAGACCGAGGTGGTGGATATCAGCGTGATGGCGAAGATGTCGCCGTAGGACTGGCGGTGCGTCAGGCCCGTGACCGCCAGCAGCGTGATCACCGCGCCGTTGTGCGGCAGCGTGTCCATGCCGCCGCTGGCCATGGCGGCGATCCGGTGCAGCACTTCCATGGGGATGCCGGCCGCCTGGGCGCTGTCGATGAAGGTCTGCGCCATGGCCGCCAGCGCGATGCTCATGCCGCCCGAGGCCGAACCGGTGATGCCGGCCAGCGAGGTCACGGCCACCGCCTCGCCCACCAGCGGGTCGGGGATGGCCTTGAGCGCGTCGGCCACCAGCAGGAAGCCGGGCAGGGCGGCAATCACGCCGCCAAAGCCGTATTCCGCCGCCGTGTTCATCGAGGCCAGCAGGGCGCCGGACACCGCGTTCTTGCTGCCTTCGGCGAAGTGGGCCTTGATACCGCGGAACGAGAACAGCAGGATGGTGACGATGCCTGCGATCAGCGCGCCCATCACCGCCCACAGCGCCACCTGGTCCTCGGCATTGACCGGCATGGGCTTGGGCAGGCCCGGCAGCGCGACTTCGGAGCCGGCCGGATACCAGCCCGGTATCCAGCGCGTCAGCAGGTAGTTGGCGACGCCCACCACCACCAGCGGCAGCAGCGCGATCAGCGGATGGTGCTCGCGTTCATTGGGCGGCGTGACCGGTTCGTTGCGCAGGTCGGTGCCGTAGGTCTCGCCCGCGGCGGCCGCGCGCTTGCGCCGCCACTCCAGGTAGGCGATGCCGGCGGTCAGGGTGAAGCAGGCGCCGATCAGGCCCAGCCAGGGCGCGGCCCAGGTCGTGGTTTCGAAGAAGGTGGTGGGGATGATGTTCTGGATCTGCGGCGTGCCGGGCAGGGCGGTCATGGTGAAGGTGAACGCGCCCAGGGCGATCGCGCCCGGCATCAGCCGCTTGGGGATGCCGCCCTGGCGGAACATCTCGGCCGCGAACGGATACACCGCGAACACCACCACGAACAGCGACACGCCGCCATAGGTGAGCACCGCGCAGACCAGCACGATGGCCATGATGGCGCGTTCGGCGCCGATCAGGCGCAGCACCGCCTGCACGATGGCGCGCGAGAAGCCCGACAGCTCGATCAGCTTGCCGAACACGGCGCCCAGCAGGAACACGGGGAAGTAGAGCTTGGCGAAGCCCGCCATGCGCTCCATGAAGATGCCCGAGAACACGGGCGCCAGCGCCGACGGGTCGGTCAGCAGCACCGCGCCCATGGCCGCGATGGGCGCGCACAGGATCACGCTATAGCCTCGATACGCCGCCAGCATCAGGAACGCCAGCGCCGCCACCACGATGAACAATCCGGTCATTCGGTACTCCAGGAATGAAGAGATAAGGGGTGTGGGGCTACACCTTACCGCATCGAACCGGATACCTTGTTTGCAGCGGCCGGGACTCAGCGTTCCAGCAGCGCCAGCGCCTGGCGGGCGATGTCCAGATCGATCGCGGCGTCCTCGCCGCCGCCCATGAACCAGGCGGCGGACAGGCCGCACCAGGCCAGGACCCATTGCAGCAGCCGGCGGCGTTCCAGGCCCGACTGCGCGACGATGAGCTCCAGCCGCCGCTCGAAGCGTCCGGGCACGATGGCCACGGGCGGGACCGGATCCGCCAGGTCCGGATTGCAGAAGATGTTGGCGTAGTCGAAGGCGCGCTCGCCATGCAGGCGCTTGGGGTCGATGACCAGCCAGCCGCGCTCGCCGAAGTCCAGGATGTTGTCGTGGTGCACGTCGCCGTGCAGCACCGTCAGGTCGCGCGGGCTGTCGAGCAGGGCGCGGGCGTGGCGGGCGCTGTGCGCCAGGATGCCGCCTTGCGCCTGCGCCATGGGCCACAGTTCCTCGAACCATTCTTCCAGCGGCCGCAGCGCGGGCAGGGGGCGGGCGCGCGGCGCATGCAGGTCTTGCAGCACGCCGCAGATGATGCGGGTGGCTTCGTCGTCGCGCCCGTTGCGCGCGTACTCGGCCAGCGAGCGCGCGCCCGTGGCCCGCTCCAGCAGGATGGCCGCGCCGTCATGCGCCAGCACGCGCGCCGCGCCCTGGCCGTCCCACCAGCGCATCAGTACGCCGCCTTGCCTCTCGTCTTCCTCGTGCGAGACTTTGAGCATGGCGGGCAGGCCGCGATGCCGCACGGGCAGCAACTGGGCGGCGCGCGTGACGATGGGCGCGCCGTCGGGCGTCAGTTGCCAGCGGGAAAGGTAGGTGTCGAACATGGGCGGGCGGTTAAGGCTTGGACCGGCCTCTATAGTAGAGCCCGGCGCGCGCCTGGCGGCCTGGCTTGCGATGCGGGCTGGCCCGGCAGCAAGGCCGTAATCGCCGCCGCCACCGCATTGCCTGCCGCGCTGGCGATGATGGGCAGCAGATAGGAGCCGCTGAGGTCATACGCATGGCCCGCCGCCACCGGGCCGATCAACGTTCCGAACGCCACGCTGGTGTAGAGCGCGCCGATGATGCCGCTGACGTGGCGGCCGCCGAAGTAGTCCATGACCACCGCCGGCATCAAGGCCACCCAGCCGCCGTAGAACGCGCCGAAGACCAGGGCGAACAAGGCCAGCGTCCAGAACTGGCCGCAAGCCGCCCATAGCGCCAGCGACGCCGCCATGCCGCCATACATCGTGGCGAGCGAGGCGCGCCGGCCCAGGCGGTCGGCCAGCGTGCCCAGCAGGAACCGGCCCGCCGTGCTGCCCACGCCGACCAGGCCCAGCAACAGCACGGCCAGTCCCGGCGCGACGCCATGATCCAAGGCATACGGGATCAGATGCACGAAGGGCACGAAGACGCCGAAGGCGCCGGCCATGGCTGCGAGGTATAGCAGGACGAAGACCTTGCTGCGGATGGCTGCGAGCACCGGTACGCCGGCCGGCGCGGGTTTCGGTGCGGAGGCTGGCGCGGATGCCGGCCCCGCGCGGACGGCGGGCGCCGCGTCGCCATCGGGTTGCAGTCCGCGGTCTTGCGGTGAATTTTCAACCCAGCGCGCCGCGGCGCAGCCCAGGACCGCCACCGCGGCGGCCAGCGCCAGATAGGCGGCGCGCCAGCCCCACAGGTCGATCAGCGCCGAGGCCAGCGGCGGCACCAGCAGCGTGCCCACGCCGATGCCGCTGACCGCCAGTCCCGAGGCCAGCCCGCGCCGGCGCAGGAACCAGCGCTGCACCGCGCCTACCACCGGCACGTAGGCGCAGCCCACGCCCAGCCCGACGCCCAGGCCGTAGGCCAGGTAGATCTGCAGCATGCTCTGCGCGGCGCTGGCAAGCGCCAAGCCCAGCGCCACCAGCAGCATGCCTGTCCAGGCCATGCGGCGCGAGCCGTAGCGGTCCGCCAGCGGGCCGCTCACCACGCCGAAACCGAAGTAGAGAAATCCCGCCAGCGAGAACACCAGCGACACCGCGCCGCGCGTGGCCGAGAAGTCGCGTTGCAAGGCGTCGACGAAGGCGCTGAACGAGTAGGCGCTGCCGAAGCCCAGCAAGGTGATGGCGAAGGCCGCGGCCACCACCCGCCAACCGTGGAAGAACCGGCTGGCGCCGGGTTGCGCATGCATGTTCATCTTTGGTCTCACAATGCCGGGCGGCGCAGATGCCAGCTTGTCGCCGCCTGGAAAGCGGCGCCCAGCCGGAACAGCAGGGGCTCGCCCAGATGGGCCGCCACCAGTTGCAGGCCCATGGGCATGCCGGCCGCGCAGTGGCCGGCGGGCAGTGTCAGGCAGGGATGGCCCGTCATGTCGAACACGCAGGTATAGCGTTGCAGCGCTTCGACCAGCCCGGGCTGTTGCCCTAGCACGCTGATGGCTTCGAGCGTGAGCGGCGCCATGGGCTGCACCGGCGTCAGCAGCGCATCGACCCGGGCGAACAAGGCGTCGATCTTGCCTCGCGTGGCCATGCGGCGCAACAAGATGCGCTGGTAGTCCAGGCCGGATAGCGCGCGTCCCGCTTCGATCACGCCGGCCAGCACCGGTCCGTACTCCGCCTTGCGCGAAGGATAGGTGCCGGCGTGCGCCACCGCCGCTTCGACTGCGCAAAGCGGCGCCCAGTCGCGCACGGCCTGCGCCGCGTCCTCGATGGGGAACTGCAGCGGCACCAGGGTTGCGCCCAGCTGTTCGAAGGCCTGCATCGCCGTTTCCATCATGCGCCGAGTCTGCGCATCGACGTTGCCGTGGTTCCAGTTCACATCCACGCCGATCCGCAGGCCGCCAACCGGGGCTTCGGCCTCCAGCGTGTAGCGTGGCACGGGCGCTTGCAGCGCGGTCGGATCGTTCGCATCGGGTCCGGCAATCGCTTCCAGCAGCACCGCGGCGTCGGCCGCGCTGCGCGCGATGACGCCGGCGTGATCCAGCGAGGCCGCCAGTTCGAACACGCCGTGGCGGCTGACGCGGCCCCAGGTCGGCTTGATGCCGGTCAGCCCGGTCGCGGAGCAGGGCCAGCGGATGGAGCCGCCCGTGTCCGAGGCGGTCGCGCCGAAGCACAGGCCGGCGGCCGTGGCCACCGCCGATCCGCTGGACGAGATGCCGGTCCAGTAATCCGCGTTCCAGGGGTTGCGCGGCGGCGCGACGTCGGGGTGATGGTCGGAGTACGCGCCCTCGGTCATCTGCAGCTGCCCCAGCAGCACGGCGCCCGCATCCCGCAGGCGGCGGGCTACCGTGGCGTCGTGGTCGGCGGGCATGCCGCGGTGGATCGCGCTGCCGGCGGCCGTCGGCACGCCCTTGCGCCGGAACAGGTCCTTCAGCGCGACGGGGACGCCATGCAGGGGACCGCGGTAGCGCCCCTGGCGTATTTCGCTTTCGGCGGCCTGCGCTTCCTGCAGCGCGGAGGCTGCGGTTACATGGGCGTAGCTGCGCAGGCTGCCGTCCAGGGCTTCGATGCGCTGTAGTTGTGCGCGCGTGATCTCTACCGGCGAGACATCGCCCGACCGCATCAGGGCGGCGAGCGCCAGCAGGTCGAGCTGGTGCAGGTCGGCGGCCTTGATGTTTTCCGTATAGTTCATCTATTCTTTATCCATCTTGTATTCGTCACAGACCTGATCAGGCTAATGGCTATATGGCATGCGTACAAACCATGATTTCTATTCAATTTGAATTAGAAAAACTAAATTATTTAATTCTCTGGACATGACCGCTCAGCGATTGCCTCCGCTCAACGCGCTGCGCGCCTTTGAAGCCGCGGCCCGCCATCTGTCCGTGAAGGGCGCGGCGCAGGAACTGTGCGTGACGCCCGGCGCGGTCAGCCAGATGATCAAGTCGCTGGAGCAGCATCTGGGCGTGGCCCTGTTTCTCCGCGTGAACCGCGGCATTCAGCTGACGGACGCCGGCCACGGTTATCTGCCGCCGGTGCGCAACGCCTTCCGCCAGATCCTGGCCGCGTCCGCCCGTGTCGCCCAGCCGCCCGAGAGCCGTGTGCTCACCGTCAGCACCACCGCGTTCTTCGCGTCGGCCTGGCTGATCCCCAGGCTGCATGACTTCCATGCCCGCCATCCGGAGATCGACCTGCAGGTCGTCACCAGCAACGCGCTGGCGGCCTTCGGCCGGGACGGCGCGGACATCGCCATCCGCCACGGGCTGGGCCGCTACGCGGGACTGCAAAGCGAACATCTGCTGACCGTGGAGGTCGTGCCGGTGGCATCGGCCGCCCTGGTGGCGAAGCTGGGCATGCCGGCCAGCGCGCGGGATCTCCTGCGCTGGCCGCGAGTGCACGACGAAGCGCGCAACGGCTGGCAGCTGTGGTTCGCGGCCCAGGGCGTGGAGGACGCGGGCATGCCTAGAGGGCCTGCCTTCGATGATGGCAGCCTGCTGCTGCAGGCCGTGGCCGCGGGCCAGGGCGCGGGGCTGCTGCCCGTGGCGATGGTGCGGGATGAAGTGAGGGCTGGACGCCTGGTTCGGCTGGCCGGCGACGCCTGGCTGGAGGACTTCGGCTACTACCTCGTGTGGCCCGGCAGGGGCGCCATGCCGGAGAGGGCGCGGGTGTTTCGCGATTGGCTGCTGGATAGCGGCCTGGGGGCGCCTGCCTGAAGCGCTACGGCGCGGCGGACGACAGCGCCGCCGCCTTGCGCGCCAGTTCGGCCACGCTGAAGCTGGTCGCCAGCGAGTGATCGTCCAACGCTTCCAACGGCACCCAGCGGGCGTCGGCGGCATCGTCGCCCGCCACCGGCTCGCCGGATTGCCAGCGGCACAGCACCGCGATCAGGATGAAGTGGCGGCGTAGCGCGCCCGCGCCGTCGCGGTCGTAGACGTCCACCGCATCGAACACGTGCAGCGGTTCCGCGCGCACGCCGGTTTCTTCCAGCAGTTCACGCGCGGCGGCGGCAAGCACCGCTTCGCCCGCGTCGATCTTGCCGCCGGGGAAGGCCCAGCGGCCCTGGTCAGGCGGGTTGGCGCGGCGCACCAGCAGCACGCGGCCGTCGCGCACGACGGCGGCGATGGTGGCGGCGATGGGGCGTTGGGGCGGGGACGCGGTCATGCGGGGTTCCTTGGTGCAGCGGGGGCCGGGTATGCCAGGGTACGCCAACCCGGGCTTAGCGCAAATCCCCGTAGTGCGGGACCGGTCCCTGGTGCACACTGTCAGCCGCGCCGACATGAGCGCATCGAATAGGGGGCGGGAGGGCAGCATGGATACACCGGACCGGCAGTTGCGCTATTTCTTGCGCATCGCGGAACTCAAATCGCTATCGCGCGCGGCGGAGGACCTGGACCAGACCCAGTCCGGGCTGAGCCGGCAACTGGCGGCGCTGGAAGCCCACGTGGGCAAGCCGCTGTTCGTGCGCACCGGCCGCGGCGTGGAACTGACCGAGGCCGGCGCGCGGCTGCTCGACGGCATCCAGCCCGCGTACAAGAACATCGACCGGGTGCTGGAGGCCGTGCGCCAGCGCGAAGGCGTGACCCAGGGTACGGTCCGGCTCGCCACCGTGCATACGCTCAGCTACTACTTCATGGCCGAGGTGGTGGCCAGTTTCGTCAGCAGCCATGAACACGTGAACTTGTCGGTGATGGGGCGCAGTTCGCCCGAGGTGGTGGCGCTGGTGGAAAGCGGCAAGGCGGACGTGGGCTTCGTCTACGACGCGGCGGTGGCCTCGGACAACCTGGCGTCGGCCACGCTGTTCGACGACGACATGTGCCTGATCGTGCGCGGCGACGTGCAACTGCCGGACGACGTCGACCTGGCCGGCATGGACCTGCGGCTGGTGGGCTTTCCGCCGCATTACGCGCTGCGCAAGATGATCCACAGCGCGGGGCTGGAGCCGGAGTTCGTGGCCGAGGCCGAAACCATTGACGCCATGCTCAAGCTGGTGTCCTCGGGCGTGGGCGCCTGCATCCTGCCGTCCCGCATTCCCGACAAGCTGCTGACCGAGTACGGCCTGCGCAAGGTCCGGGTCCATAGCCCCATCTTGCGGCGCCGCGTCGTCGCCATCACGCTGGCCAATCGCCAGCCCCTGCCGCTGGTAAGCGAGCTGCTGGCCGTCGCGCACCGCATCGCGCTGCAGTAGCCGGGCCGGCAGGCTCGAATAGCAGCTATGACCCTGGCTGCATGGCTGTATCGCGACAGGCTTTCCATACTGTGCATACCTCGCGCGGCGTCCGGTGGCGCCGAGGGCGCGGGCAATACACAGGGGAAGACATGAGCACCGCATTACGAGAGAAATCCTATTTCGACACCCGCGCCACGCAGGAAATGGCGCGCCACCTGCACGCCGTGCCGCGCAGCATCCAGGAAACCATGGCCTATGCCTGTCGCATCCTGGCCATGACCGAGCAGGAAGCCGGCCTGGCCGGCCAGATCAGCGTGCGCTCGCAGCGTCCGGGGGCCTACTGGACCTTGCGCTTCGGGCTGGGCTTTGACGAAGCCACGCCCGCCGATTTCATCGAGGTGGACCGCGACCTGCATACGCTGACGGGCGAGGGCATGGCCAACCCGGCCACGCGCTTTCACCTGTGGGTGTACGAGGCGCGGCCCGACGTGCAATCCATCATCCACACGCATTCGCCCTGGGCCTCGGCGCTGGCCGCGGCGCGCCAGCCGCTGGTGATCTCGCAGATGGACATGACGCCGCTGCACGACGACTGCGCCTTCCTGGGCGAATGGCCGGGCGTGCCGATCGCCGACCAGGAGGGCGTGATCATCTCCGGCGCGCTGGGCAAGAAGCGCGCCATCATCCTGGCGCATCACGGCTACCTGACGGCCGGAGTTACCTGCGAAGAGGCGACCTACCTGTCGGTCTACCTGGAACGCGCGGCGCGCATGCAGATCCGCGCGCAGGCCTTCGGCCCGCTGACGCCGGTGGACGACGCGCTGGCGCGCGAAGCGCACGACTATCTGCTCAAGCCCTCGATCGTCAACGCGACGTTCAATTACTGGGCCCGGCAGACGCATGGCATACCGCCCTTGCCGCTGCCCGCCGCCTGATACCGCGCAGTCCCATTCTTCCAGCACTTTTTTCGGGGAGTCATGATGATGACGACCAAGCCTGCGGCTGCGCGCTCGCGCCGCGATTACGTGACGGCCGGACTGGCCAGCATGATGGGCACCACCATCGAGTGGTACGACTTTTTCCTCTACGGCACCGCTGCCGCGCTGATTTTCAACAAGATCTTCTTTCCTGCCTTCGACCCGCTGACGGGCACGCTGGCGGCGTTCGCCACCTACTCCGTGGGCTTCTTCGCGCGGCCGCTGGGCGGCGTGATATTCGGCCATTACGGCGACAAGATAGGCCGCAAATCCATGCTGCTGATCACGCTGCTGCTGATGGGCGTGCCCACCATCCTGATCGGGTTGATCCCATCGTATGAGCAGATCGGCTACTGGGCCGCCGTGCTGCTGGTGCTGATGCGCTTCCTGCAAGGAATTGCGGTGGGCGGCGAATGGGGCGGGGCGGTGCTGATGGCGGTGGAGCACGCGCCGGAGGGCAAGAAGGGCTTCTTCGGCAGCCTGCCGCAGGCGGGCGTGGCGCCGGGCCTGATCCTGTCGTCGCTGGCGATGGGCGCGGTCGCCAGCTTGCCCGAGGCCGACATGCTGGCCTGGGGCTGGCGCCTGCCGTTCCTGGCCAGCGTGGTGTTGCTGCTGGTGGGCTGGTTCATCCGGGTGAAGGTGGCCGAGTCGCCCGACTTCGAGCAGATGAAGGAGAAGGGCGCCAAGGTCGAGGTGCCGGTGGCGGAAGTCTTGAAGCACCATCGCCGCGCGCTGCTGGTGGTGGTGGGCGCCAGGCTGGCGGAAGTGACCTGGTTCTACACCGTGGTGACGTTCTCGCTGGCCTACGCCACGGGCACCCTGGGCATCGCGCGCTCGGTGATGCTGGACGCCACGATCTGGGGCGCGGCCGTGGCGCTGTTCACCATGCCGCTGTTCGGCATGCTGGGCGACAAGATCGGCCACAAGTGGGTATTCATGGTGGGTACGCTTGGCATCCTGGCCTGCGCGCCGGTGTTCTTCCATCTGCTGGGCACGCAGGACACGGGGTGGATCATCCTGGCGGTTTGCCTGGCGGTCGGCCTGGTCTACGCTTGCCTGTACGGGCCGGAAGGCACCTTGTTTTCTAGCCAGTTCCCGGCCGAGGTGCGCTACACCGGCATTTCGCTGGCGGTGCAGGTGTCCGGCGCCATCGGCGGCGGCCTGGCGCCCATCGTGGCGACCTGGCTGCTGGCCAAGGGCGGGGGCGATCCGCAGTATGTGGTGTGGTACCTGAGCATCCTCGGTGTGATCGCCCTGTTCAGCGCCTGGCTGATGCGCAGCGAGGCGCCTGCGGTTGCGGCCCTGCGGGTGCCTGCCCGCGCCAACTTGAGAACGCCATGATTGAGAACGCCATGAAGACCATCGACTATTACTTCTGGATGAACTCCGACTGGGCTTATCTGGGCGCCGACAGGCTGGAGGCGCTGGCCGCGCGCCAGCAGGCGGAAATCCGCTACCTGCCGGTGGACCTGCCCGAGGTCTATGCCCGCACCGGCGGCATCCTGCTGGGCCTGCGTTCGCCCGAACGCCAGGCCTACCGGGTGGCGGAACTGGCGCGCTGGTGCCGCAAGCTGGACATCCACGTCAATCCGCAGCCGGCCTACATGTGCCCGGATGCCAGCCTGGCCTCGCGCATCGTCATCGCCGCGGACCAGGCCGGCCTGCCGGTGGCGGCGCTGTACAAGGCCATCCTGAAAGCCGAGTGGTGCGACGAGCAGGACATCTCCGACGAGGCGACCTTGCGCGCCATCCTGGTGCAGCAGGGGCTGGATGCCCCGGCGCTGCTGGCCGCGGCGGCCGAGCCCGGCATCGAGGCCGTGTACCGCCGCAACACCAACGACGCGGTCGCGGCCGGGGTGTTCGGATCGCCCGCCTATGTGTACCGGGGCGAGGTGTTCTGGGGGCAGGACCGGCTGGAAATGTTGGAAGAGGCCGTGGCTGCGTAGGCGGGGCGCGGGCAGGCTCGATGCCTGCCCGCGTGTTGCCGCTACTTCTTCACCAGCGGGCAGGACGAGCGCGACAGCGGCATGAAGGCCTGGTCGCCGGGCAGGGTGGCCACGAGCTTGTAGTAGTCCCAGGGCCGCTTGGACTCGGATGGCTTCTTCACCTCGAACAGGTACATGTCGTGCACCATGCGGCCGTCTTCGCGGATGCGGCCGTTGGTGGCGAAGAAGTCGTTGATGGGCATGGACTTCATCTGCTTCATCACTGCCGTCGGCTCGTCGGTACCCGCCGCCTGCACCGACTTCAGGTAGTGCATCACCGACGAATACGTGCCTGCCTGGCTCATGTTGGGCATCTTCTTGAGCTTGTCGTAGTAGCGCTGGGACCAGGCCCGGGTCTGGTCATTCATGTCCCAGTAGAAGGCCTCGGTCAGCGTCAGTCCGGCGGCGGCGTCCAGGCCGATGGCGTGGATATCGTTGATGTACAGCAGCAGCCCGGCCATCTTCTGGCCGCCCTTGGTCAGCCCGAATTCGCTGGCCGCCTTGATGGCGTTGACGGTGTCGCCGCCGGCGTTGGCTAGCCCCACGATCTGCGCGCGGCTGGCCTGCGCCTGCAGCAGGTACGAGGCGAAGTCGCTGGAGCCCAGCGGGTGGCGCGACGCGCCCAGTACGGTGCCGCCGTTGGCCTTGACGACTTCGGTGGCGGACGCCTGCAAGGTGTGGCCGAAAGCGTAATCGGCCGTCAGGAAGTACCAGCTCTTGCCGCCTTGCTCGACCGTGGCGCGCGCCGTGGTGTTGGCCAGCGACCAGGTGTCGTAGGTGTAATGCACGGAATAGGGCGAGCACAGGTCGTTGGTGATGCGCTCGGTGCCGGGTCCGCTGAACACCACGATCTTCTTTTTCTCGCGCGCCACTTCCAGCACGGCCAGCGCGGGGGCGGAGCCGGCCACGTCCATGATGGCGTCGACCTTCTGGGTGTCGTACCACTCGCGTGCCTTGGCGGCGGCGATGTCGGCCTTGTTCTGGTGGTCCACCACCATCAGGTCGATCTTCTTGCCCAGCACCGTGCCGCCGAAGTCGGCGATGGCCATTTCGGCGGCGGTCGCGCTGCCCTTGCCCGTGACGTCGGCGTACACGCCGCTCATGTCCAGGATCAGGCCCAGGCGAACCACGTCGTCGGAGATCGCCTGCGCCATGGCGCAGGGTGCGGCGGCGAAGGCGGATAAGAGGGCTAGCGTGCTGCGCAACTTCAGGGAAATCCGGGGGGTTCTACGGCATTTCATGGTGGGTCTCCTTTATGCCGGATCTTGTTCGGATACTGCTGGCGCTTGGGGATCTGCTGCGGCGCTCTGTTCTGGCCTTGCGCTGGCGGGTCGCGGTGGGGAGGCTCCTTGTGGTGAAAGCGGTCTAGCGGTGGGACAGCAGGTCGAATTCCATCCGCACTTTGCGGAACGGAAACTCCAGCCGCGCGAAATACACCACGCGGCCGTCGATGCAGGCGTAGCGGCGTATTTCCGCCACAGGTGAAGACACGGGGATCTGCAGGGACTCGGCGGATTCCTGGCCGGCCTCGATCACGTTCAGCACCTGCCGCGCTTCGCTGATGCGCGCGCCGTAGAACTGGTCCAGCACCGGCGCCACGGTGCTCTTGCGGATGCGGGCGCGGTGCTTGCGGAACAGCACGCTGTCCAGGAAGACCTCGCTGTAGCAGAAGGGGGCGCCATCGGTGGTGTGCACGCGCCGCAGGTATTGGAAGCTGCCGCTGCGGTCCGCGCCGCAAGGCATGCCCAGCGTGTCGGGCAGGGGCGAATCGGCGCTGGATTCCACCAGCGACACCGTGCCCAGCTGGTTGCTCAGTTCCACGGTTTCGGCCCAGGTCTTGGGAATCAGCAGGGTGGGCGTTTCGGGCAATTCGGCATTGACGAAAGTGCCCGAGCCGCGCGACCGGCGGATCAGGCCATCGTCTTCCAGCAGGCCGAATGCCTGGCGGATGGTCGCGCGTGAAATGCCATAAGTTTCCATCAGCGCTTCCAGCGGCGGGATCTGCTGGCCGGGCCGCCAGGTGCGGTTCTGGATATTGCTGCGGAACAGCGCCGCCGCCTGCAGATACAGCGGCTGGGGACTGCGCGAGAAGAGCTTGGGGTCGGGCATGTTCAGGCAGAAGGCGTCGTGGTCGGAGCCGCGAGTATGGCATCGGCCATTTCGCGCAGCCGGTGCTTCTGGATCTTGACCGAGTTGGCGCTTTCCACCGAGGGGAAAGCCTCCAGCACGGTAAAGCCCGCCGGCGCCTTGAAGCCCGCCATGGCGGCTTTGCACGCGGCGGTCCAGCCTGCGGGGTCGGCCCCGGCGTCCGGGTGCAGCAGCACGAAGGCGTAGGGCACGGTCTTGCCCTTTTGGGTGGCGCCGACCACCTGGCAGGCGCGCACGCCCGGCAGGGTTTCGACCACCTGTTCGATTTCCACCGGATTGACCAGGAAGCCGGACAGGCGCAGCGAATCCCCCATGCGGGTCTGGAACACGAACTGGCGCGGGTTCAGCGTGTAGCCGAGATCGCCGGTCTTGAAGTAGCCGTCGTCCGTGCAGGCGCCGCGGGTGGCCTCGGGGTTGTCCAGATAGCCCTGCATCAGGCTGGGCGAGAGGATTTCGAGTTCGCCGGACTGGCCATGCGGCAGCACCTCGCCCGTGGCGGGATCGCGGGCGCGCACGCGCGCCTCGGGGTAGATCAGCGTGCCGCCCGGCTGGTGGCGCGCGGACACCTCGCCCTCGGCAGGATCGCGCGGCTGGCCGGCGACCAGGGCCACCAGCTCGCTGGATCCGTACAGGCCGGTAAGCGGCACGCCGGCCTCGCGGGCCAGGTCGAGCATATTGTCCAGCGCCGGCGTGAAGCTGGCGAAGCCGAACAGCCGCGCGGAGGCGAAGTCGCCATGGGCTGCGGCGCGCATCATGCCGACGAGGGCCTCGTTGTTGGCATAGGTATGCGTCACCGCATGGCGGCGCACCGCAGCAGAGGATTGGGCCGCGTCGAACACCGGCGCGCAGACCACGGGCGCGCCTTGCGCCAGGCCGCCGACGAGCGTGGCGAAGCCGAAGGCGCCGCAGAACGGCGCGCTGGCCAGCACGCAGCTCTGCCCGTCATAGCCATAGGCTCGCGCCACGGCTGCGCCGTGGTTCAACAGCGTGCGCTGGTCGTGCAGCACGAACTTGGGCTTGGAGGTGGTGCCGGACGTGGTGAAGCACAGCACGCCCGCATTGGGCTGGGCCGGCGGCGCCGCGTCGGTGCAGGACCGCAAGTCCTGGTAGCGGTGGGCAGGCTTGCCATGCAAGCTGGGGGGCAGCGTCTCGTCGCCATTCGCCAGCGCGATCACGCCTTGCAGGCGCGCCAGGTGTTCCGGCGCGACTTCGCCGAGGATGCCCTGGAAGTCTATGCCCTTGAACCCCGGCCAGAACACCAGCCAGTCCGCCTTGCCGCGTCCCAGGATGTCGGCCAGCTCCAGCGCCCGGAAGCGCGTATTGACCGCCAGCACCAGCGCGCCCAGGTGCGCGCAGGCCAGGAACGATTCCACCCAGGCGGCGCAATTGGGCAGCCAGACCGCCACGCGTTGCCCGGGGCGCACGCCGACACGCGCAAGTCCCGCGGCCAGCGCGCGGCTCTGCGCCCGCAGCTGCGCGGCGCCGATGGGCTGGTCCTGGTCGATCAGCAGCGGTGCGTCGGGCAGGCGCGCGGCCAGCGCGTCCAGGTGTTCGGAGAACGTCGAGTACGGCAGGTTCATGGCTTACACCGTGGCGATGGGTGTCACGGGAGATCCCACCGCGCCAGGCATGCGCAAGGGCGGGGCGGTCAGCAGGAAGCGGTTGCGGCCCTGCGCGTGCAGCCAGTCGGCCAGGTCCTTCAGGTACCAGAGTTCGGCCAGCGGCAGGCCCAGCTTGAAGAGGCAATGGTGGTGCAGCGGCAGGATCGAGTGGCCGGGGCCGGACGTGCGCGCCGGATAGGCCTCGACCGCGTAGTTGTCGGCGCAGATCGCGGCGATGCCCGATCGCGTGATCCAGTCCAGCAGCGCCGGGTCGGAGCCGTCCAGCACGGCGCCGGTCTGCTCCAGCTGGTGCGGGTCGGGCTGGCCGTCCATGGCCACGATCGCTTCGGCAAAGCCCGTGCGCAGCACCAGCATGTCGCCGCTCTCGACCGTGACGTTCTGCGCCCGCATGGCGCTCTGCAGGCCTGCCAGATCGACCACCGTGCGGCCGGGGCCGTAGGCGCGCGCCAGGTCCACCAGCACGCCGCGGCCCTGCATGCCTTTTTCGGCGTAGCGGTTGATGCCGAGCTTGCGCGCATACGAACCGCCGGGCGGGCAGCAGGCTTGGTCCGAGTTGTCGGGGTCCGCGCCGCCGAACACGTCCACGCCGGCCGCGTAGCCGTTGTAGTAGACGCGGCGCGCCTGGCCATCGCCCTGGATGTCGAACAGCGCGCCCACGTGGCACAGGCCGTCCCACTGGGTGGAGTACTGCATGGACAGCGTGACCTGGTCGTCGGACAGCACGTCCACGGCCTCGGGCTGCACCTGCGACATCTGGAAGTTCAGGTAGGGCGTGCCTTCGCGGAAGGTGGGCTTGAGCGTCGGCGGGTGGCGGCGCGGATTCAGCACATTGCCGCCCGGCAGATCCAGCGGCAGGGACAGGCAGAACACCTTGCCCGTGCGCACTTCGCGCACCGCCTGCAGCACTTTCTCCACGGTCAGCAGGTTCAGGCGGCCGATCTCGTCATCCGGGCCGAAGTCGCCCCAGGTGGAGCCGTCGGGGCGTTGGGTCCAGCGTTTCATCTGCTTGTCTCCGGGAGGTTTTCCATGTTCTTATGAATATAGTACGTATTTACGTACTTTAAAAAGAAATCCGCAATCAGCGGGTTCGATAGGAGACAAGCCCATGACGCAATTCCTGCACCGCAGGTTGGCGATCACCGCGCCGGCCCTGGCCGCGCTGGCCTTCCTGACCTTGCCCGCGGCGCACGCCGCCGGTTATCCCGACCATCCCGTCACCGTCGTCGTGCCTTATCCGCCGGGCGGCGGCGCCGACATTTTCGGCCGCGCCATCGCCCACGCGCTGGAACCGGGCCTGAAGCAGACCGTGCTGGTCGAGAACAAGCCCGGCGCGGGCGGCAACATCGGCATGGCCTACGTGGCGCGCGCCAAGCCTGACGGCTACACGCTGGGCCTGGGCACCATCGGCACCCAGACCATCAACCAGTTCCTCTACAACAATATGGCGTTCGATCCCGAGCGCGACCTGGTGCCCATCGCGCTGGTGTCCACCACGCCCAACGTCATCGCCGTCAGCGCCAAGTCGCCCTACAAGACAGTGGCCGACGTGATCAAGGCGGCCCAGCAGTCCAAGGACAAGAAGCTGACCTATGCGTCGCCGGGCATCGGGTCGTCGGTGCACCTGACCGGCGCCTACTTCGAGGCCATGGCGGGCGTGACCATGCTGCACGTGCCGTTCAAGGGCACGTCGGCGTCGCTACCGGCGGTGGCGGGCGGACAGGTCGACCTGCTGTTCGACAACCTGCCCGGCGCGCTGGCGCAGATCAAGGACGGCAATCTGGTGCGGGGCGTGGCCGTCACGTCGGCGACGCGCGACGCCTCGGTGCCCAACTTGCCCACCGTGGCGGAATCGGGACTGCCGGGCTTCGACGTCACCGCCTGGTTTGCGCTGTACGCCCCGCGCAATACTCCGGAGCCCGTGGTCAAGCAGTTGATCGAGGCCGCGCGCAGCGGCCTGAAGAATCCGGCCGTCGCGGCCAATTTCGCCGGCATGGGCGCCAAGCCCGGCACGCTCTTTGGCGCGGACCTGGCGGCCTTCGAGGCCGGGGAGCGCAAGAAGTGGGGCGGGCTCATCAAGGAAAAGGGAATCACCGCGCAATGAACACGCCCACCGCACTGGTCACCGGCGGCAGCCGGGGCATAGGCCGCGCCATCATCGCGCGCCTGATAGAAGATGGCTTCGAGGTCGTCAACTTCAGCCGAGGCGCGCCCGCGGCGCTCTTGCCCGGCGAGACGTTCCGCTCGGTCGACCTGGGCGACCCCGTGGCCACCATCGCCGCCGCCCAGGAGTTGGCGGCCGAGCGCCGGGTCCTGCATCTGGTCAACAACGCCGGCATGATCCAGGTCGCGCGCATCGGTGATGTGACCCAGGAGCAGATGGCGCGGATCATGGCGCTGAACGTCACGGCGCCGGTCCTGTTGCTGCAGGCCCTGCTGCCCGGCATGCGGGCGGCGGGCTACGGGCGGGTGGTGAACATCGGCAGCCGTGCCGCGCTGGGCAAGGACGGGCGCACCGTTTACGGCGCGTCCAAGGCGGCGTTGGCCGGAATGACGCGCACCTGGGCGCTGGAGCTGGCGGGCAGCGGCATCACGGTGAACACCGTGGCGCCCGGACCCATCGCGACCGAACTGTTCAACCAGTCCAACCCGCCGGGCGCGCCGCAGACGCTGGCGCTGGAGGCGGCGATCCCGGTGGGGCGCGTGGGCCAGCCCGAAGAGGTCGCGCATGCGGTGTCGATGTTCATGGACCCGCAAGCGGGCTTCATGACGGGACAGATGCTGTATGTGTGCGGGGGCGTGTCGGTGGGGCTGGCCGGCTAGCCGCTTGCCGCGTTGCGCAGTGGTTCAGGCCTGTGGCACCGTTCCTTGCGGCGGCGCGTGTATGGCGAACTCGCGCGCCATTTCCTTCCTGGACACCTTGCCGGACGCCGCCAGCGCCTGCGCCCGTTCCAGCCGCAGGCGCTTGAGCACTTCCGTGGGCGCCACGCCGAAATGCGCGGCGAATTTGCGCTGGAAGGTGCGGCGCGACATCTGGCAGGCATCGGCCATGTCGTCGACCGACCAGCGCGCCGACAACTGCGCCTCGATTTTTTCCACCAGGTCCCGGAATGGCGCAGCCACGCGGTCCTGCAGGCGCAGCGCCTGGCTGTACTGGCGCTGGTCGCCGTTGCGGCGCATGAAGACCACCAGCCGGCGCGCGACCCGTTGCGACAGGTCCGCGCCGAAGTCGCGTTCGATCAGCGCCAGCGCCAGGTCGATGCCGGCGGTGACGCCGGCCGAGGTCCAGTACTTGCCGCTTTCGACGTAGATGCGATCGTCTTCGACGCGCAGGGCCGGGTAGAGTTGGCGCAGCCGGTCGGCCGAACGCCAGTGGGTGGTGACGGCGCGGCCGTCCAGCAGGCCGGCGGCGGCCAGCACGAAGGCGCCGGTGCAGACGCTGCAGGTGCGCCCGGCATCCGCGTCGCGGCGGCGCAGCCAGGCGCGCGTCTCGCCATGGGCGCCCGCGAGATCCGCCCCGGGGCCGCCGGGCACGAACATCATGTCCAGGGGCTCGTCGCCGTCGTCGGCAAAGGTGCCGTCCACCTGCATGCGCAGGCCCTGTTCCCAGGTGGCGACCAGCGGTGCGGCGGCGATGGTGCCCAGGCGGTAGAGCTTGCGGCCGGCTTCCTCGTTGGCCGAGCTGAAGGCTTGCCAGGGGCCGGCCAGGTCCAGCGGCTGAAAGCCGTCGTACAGGACGAACAGCACGCGCAGTGGCGCATCCGGCGGCATATTTGGCGCGCGCGTCCTGGCGCGTCCGCCTATGCTGGAAGTCGTCGTTTCTAACGGAGCATCGTCATGCATGTGAATTTTCTCTTGTTCGAGGGGCTGACCCAGCTGGATATGACCGGGCCGTACGAAGTGCTGGCGGGCGCGCCGGGCTTCACCGTGGATTTTGTCGCAAAAACGCGCGATCCGGTACGCAGCGATCGCGGGCTGTGTTTCGTGCCCACGCAGACCATCGCATCGGCGCCGCCCTGCGACCTGCTGGTGGTGCCGGGCGGACCGGGCACGGATGATGCCATTGTCGACGCCGACTGGGTAGCGTTCACGCGCGCTCAGGGGCTGGCAGCGCGCTACGTATTCGGCATCTGCACCGGTTCGCTGCTGCTGGGCGCCGCCGGCCTGCTGCGCGGCAAGCGCGCTTCCAGCCATTGGCGCGCGCGCGAACTGCTGTCGCGCTTCGGCGCCATTCCCAGCGACGAGCGCATGTGCGTGGACGGCAAGCTGTACACCGCGGGCGGCGTGACCTCGGGCATCGACATGGGGCTGAAGGTGGTGGCGGACCTGTGCGGCGAGGACGTGGCCAAGCTGATCCAGCTGCAGATCGAGTACGACCCCAAGCCGCCGTTTCCCGGGGGCACGCCCAAGACCTCGGAGCCGGCCGTGGTGCAGCGTTATCTGGAGATGTCGCAGGCGCGCTTCGAGCGCCGCTCGCAGGCGGTGGACCGGGCCGCGGCGGCGATGGCGTGAGTTCGTGCGGGAGGCGCGGTCACTTCGCCAGATGATCCAGCGGCAACGGGCTTTGCGGCTTGACGGTCTGGATCGCGAAGTTGCTGCGTATGTCCTTTACGCCGGGCAGCTTCAACAGCGTGCCCAGCAGGAAGCGTTCGTAGGCGCGCAGGTCGGGCACCACCACCTGCAGCAGAAAGTCGGACTCGCCCGACACCAGGTGCGCGGCGATGACTTCCGGCAGGGTGCTGACCTCCTCGCGGAACAGGGCGGAGTCGCGCTCGTGGTGCCGCTCCACCTTGATGCCGACGAAGACGGTCAGGCCCAGGCCGACTTCGTCCGGCGCCAGGCGGGCTTCGTACCCCTGGATGACGCCGGCCTCTTCCAGCAGCCGCACCCGCCGCAGGCAGGGCGAAGGCGACAGGCCGATCTGCTCGGCGAGTTCCACATTGGTCAGCCGGCCGTTCTGCTGCAGCGCCTCGAGGATGCGGCGGTCGTAGGCGTCCAATTCGCGTTTTGGCATGAAATCAGGATTGGGTTTATTTGATTGGCGGAATATGCCAATCATCATAAATCCAATGGCATGAATAGGATGCACATGCCAGCCCCGTTTTCCTAGAATGATCGCCTGGGCCAGGACGAAAAGGAGCGGAAAAATGGCGGATATGGCGATGTTTCTAGGGGCTTTGCTGATCGTCTACGTGGTGCCGGGGCCCGACATGATCCTGCTGCTGGAGACCGGCGTGCTGCGGGGCAGGGGGCAGGCGCTGGCGGTGGCCGCGGGCCTGGCCATTGCGCGGGCCGCGCACGTGACGCTGGCCGCGCTGGGGTTGGCGGCGCTGTTCAAGACCCACCCCTGGGCGTTCGACGCGGCGCGCACGGTGGGCGGATGCTATCTGGTCTGGTTGGGAGTGCGGCTGCTGCGCGCAGGACCAGTTTCCTACGACGCCGCCGGACAGGCGCCCGCAAGCCGCGCGGGGCTGGGGCCGGCGCTATTGAGCGGCGTGCTGACCAATGTGCTCAATCCCAAGGCCCTGCTGTTCTGCTCGGTGCTGCTGCCGCAATTCGTGTCGCCCGCCCAGGGTCCGATAGGTCAGCAGTTCGCGGTGCTGGGCGTGATCCTGGTCAGCCTGGGCCTGGCGCTGGACGTGCTGTGCGCGTTGGCGGGAGGGGCGGTGGGGCGCTGGATGTCGGCCAGCCCGCGGGCCCAGAAGATCCAGAGCCGCGTGTTCGGGCTGGCGTTGATCGGCTTCGGCCTGCGCCTGACCGTGGCCCAGCGTCCGGCCTGAGCCGCCGGCCCCGCGGCTTGCGCCGCGGAACCGGCTGTCAGGCTTACTTGGCGTAGGCGTAGGAGGACTCGTCGGCCTCTTCGTCCTTCGAGCGCGGCGGGACCGCGCCGTCTTCCAGCAGTTCCGACTGCGTCAGGCCCTTGGTCAGCTCCAGCGCCTGGCGTTCGAACAGGCGCCGGTACAGGCCGCCCTTCAGGCGGATCAGCGCGTCGTGGCTGCCTTCCTCGATGACGCGGCCGCGGTCCATCACCAGCAGGCGGTCCAGCGCGCGCACCGTCGACAGGCGGTGCGCCACCACCAGCGTGGTGCGGCCCACCATCAGGCGGTCCATGGCCTGCTGGATCAGCACTTCGCTTTCGCTGTCCAGGCTGGACGTGGCTTCGTCCAGGATCAGGATGGGCGCATCGGCCAGGAAGGCGCGGGCCAGGGCCACGCGCTGGCGTTCGCCGCCCGACAGCTTGACGCCGCGTTCGCCGACCAGCGTGTCGTAGCCCTTGGGCAGCGCCATGATGAAGTCATGGGCGCTGGCCAGCCGCGCCGCCTGCTCGATCTCGGCCTGCGTGGCGCCGGGGCGGGCATAGGCGATGTTCTCCGCCAGCGTGCGGTGGAACAGCACGGGTTCCTGCTGCACGATGGCGATCTGGCTGCGCAAGGACGCCTGCCGCGCCTGGGCGATGTCCTGCCCGTCGATCGTGATGCGGCCGTCGTTCACGTCATACAAGCGCTGGATCAGCTTGATGAACGTGGTCTTGCCCGAGCCCGAATGGCCGACCAGGCCGACCCGTTCGCCCGGCGCAATGCGCACCGAGAAATGGTCGTACAGCGCCTTGTCGTGCGCGCCATAGCGGAACGTCACGTCCTCGAAGCGGATCTCGCCGGCCGTGACGCGCAGCTCGCCCGCTCCGGGCCTGTCGTCCACGCCCAGCGGCTGCTTTTCCAGCGCGACCAGTTCTTCCATGTCGTTGACTGAGCGCTGCAGGTTGCGGATGTGCATGCCCACGTCGCGCAGGTAACCCTGCAGCATGAAGAACATCGTCAGGGCGAAGGTGATGTCGCCCACGCTGGCCTGGCCGCGCGACCACAGCAGCAGCGACGCGCCCAGGATGCCCGCCTGCATGGCGACCAGCATCGCGCCCTGGATGCCGCCGTTGATCGTGCCGCGAATCCAGGTGCGGCGCGTGCGGCGGCGCCATTTGTCGACCACGCGGTCCAGCCTGACTTCCTCGCGGTCTTCGGCGCCAAAGGCCTTGACCACCGCGTTGCAGCTGACGGCGTCGGCCAGGGCGCCGCCCATGCGGGTGTCCCAGGCGTTGCCCAGCCGCGCCGCCGGCGCCACATAGCCCAGCGACAGCGCCGCGGTCACGGCGATGTACAGCACCGAGCCCAGGCCCACCACCAGGCCCATGATGGGCCAGTGCACGCCCAGCAGGGCGGTAGCGCCCACCAGCATCACGACCGACGGCAGCAGCGCGACCAGCAGCGTGTCGTTCAGGATGTCCACCGCCCACATGCCGCGCGTGATCTTGCGCACCGTGGAGCCGGCGAAGCTGTTGGCGTGCCAGTCCGTGGAGAATCGCTGCACGCGGTAGAACGCGTTGGAGACGATGCCGTTCATCATCTTCAGCGTAAAGGTGATGATGTTCTGGAACACGGCCTGGCGCAGCAGCGTGCCGCCTATGCCCAGCGCGAGCAGCAGCCAGAACGCGGTCAGCGCCGCGCTCCAGACGATCTCGTCGCCGGCGGCGCCCGAGGCCACGGCGTCAACCAGTTTGCCGGCATACAGCGGCGTCAGCACATCGGTCACCGCCGACAGCAGGGCGAGCACGATGATGCCGGAGGTACGCCAGGGCTGCGCGCCCCAATGGCGGAAGGTAAAGCCAAGGACGTCCTTGAAGGTCTGTCCTCGTAGATCAATTTTTTTTCTGGCCATTGCAATGGCCCGGCGTCACCAGGACGCCGGGAGTCCTTGTGTGGAAAGAGGAAGGAGCGGCCTGCGCGGTAAGGCGCGGGCGATTGCGTTCAGGTTTTTGGGACGGGCACGGAGGACCGGTCGCTAGATAGGCATCCAGCGATGGGTCCGCGCGGGCGACGACTTAATGACGTCGCGGGGACACGCGCGGGATGGCGGTATGCGGATTCATTATCTTGCGCCTCCCAGTGGTGTGAGATGTGGGGGAAAGGGAATGGGCACAGGCCCGAATTGAAGATTCTATAGAAGTGGTGTAGGCGAATCAACGGGTAAGCACGCGCCAGTGTGGGTTTTTTTCAACTGGCGCGGTTTACGCGGGGAGGCTTTTACTACGTGGCTTTCAATCGGGCGTGAACAGGTCCGGCGGCAGGCGCGCCAC
>MCNG01000091.1_pt1 | contig 30584 bp, 24 predicted proteins | sample 778231 | NCBI WGS metagenome assembly MCNG01 (sample SAMN04296815, study PRJNA304217) | bioreactor metagenome | isolation source: sea sediment enriched with benzalkonium chloride | place: Turkey: polluted region of the Marmara Sea
CGGCGGGCATGCCCGCCCCGCCGCCGATAGCCACTTGCTCGGTTGACTGCCGCCGCGCGCGGTTCAGTTGCTGCAGCACCGCGTCGGCCGCCAGTTGCGCCAGCGAACGGAAGGTGGTCCATTTGCCGCCGACCAGGCACACCATCGGCACCTCGCGCCGCGCGTTGGGCGGGTCGATCACCACCGCGTGATCGCGCGATATCTGTCCGGGCTTGTCGGCATCCGACTGGGCCAGCGGCCTGACGCCCACGTAAGTGTAGACCACGTCCTTGCGGCTGAAATCCAGGCGGGGAAACACCTCATGCAACACGTCGAGCAGGTAGTCGATCTCCGCCGGCTCGGTCGCGGCGAGGTCGGGATCGTCCACCGGAATGTCGGTGGATCCCACCAGCACCCGGTCCAGGAAAGGGTAGACGATGCACACCCGGCCGTCGGACGCCTCGAAGTAGACCATGCGGTCCTGGAGTGCTGCGCGCAGCGCCGGATGGTCCAGGATCAGGTGTGATCCCTTGGTGCCCATGACGCGCGAGCCGTCGCCTTCCAGGGCGCCAGCCGCGCGGTCCAGCCAGGCGCCCGTCGCGTTGACCACCGTGTCGGCAGTCACTTGCACGGATTCGCCGGTCAGCGCGTCGCGCAGCGTGATGGCGCGGCCCTGGCAAGCGGTCACGCTGCAATAGTTCGACGCGACCGAGGCCGGGTGGCCGCGATGCGCATCGTCGATCAATTCCAGCACCAGCCATTCCGGATGCCGTATCCAGGCGTCGTAATACGTGGCCGTCCAGCGCACCGCCGCGCCGAACAGCGCGCTGTCCGCCGCCGGTACGCGTTCGATGCGATGTTCCGGCATGGCGCGCTGGTTGCGGCCCAGCTTGTCGTAGAGGCGCAAGCCCAATCCCACCACGCACAGTCCGCGCGCGCCAGGCGAGGCGTTCAGGCCGGCAAAGCGCAGCATGCTGCCCCACAGGCCGCCGAAGCGGCTGGACAGCGGCACCACGGTTTCCAGCGGCTGCACCAGATGCGCCGCGTTGCGCAGCAGCAGGTTGCGTTCGCGCGTGGCTTCCGCCACCAGGGAAAATGACCCGCTTTCCAGGTAGCGCAAGCCGCCGTGGATCATGCGCGACGGCGCGCTGCTGGCGCCGGCGGCCACATCGTCCTTGTCCACGATCAGGCAATCCACGCCCTGCAAGGACAGATCGCGGAATACGCCAGCGCCGTTGATGCCCGCGCCAACGATCACCGTCGAAAAATGGCGGCCCGCCAACGAGGCCGGACGCGCGAAGGGGGAGGTGCGCGGGGTCATCGGGCGGGTCCCGCAAGATGGTCGAAAGCGGGGGCCATGCTGTCCACCAAGCCGTGGAAGCTGGCGTAGAAGTCGGCGTGCGCCTGCGCCTCGGCGACAAGGGGCTCGACCCGTTCGCAGGGGGCGGGCAGCAAGTCGCTGCCGCCAGGGTTCTGCGACAGCGCGGCGTACAGGGCGGCGCCGCGCGCGCCGGTTTCGTCGTCGCCGCAGCGTTCCACCGCGTGTCCCAGAAAGCCCGCCAGAAGTTGTGCCAGCCGCAGGTCGCGGGCGCCGCCGCCCAGGGCGGCCACCCTGTCTGGCACGCCCAACCCAAGCGCCGCCAGGCGTTTCAGGTGCCGCGCGTGCAGCGCCACCACGGCGTCGACCACGGCGCGGGCCATGTGCGCGCGGGTGTGATGTCCTTGCAGGCCGACGTATCCCGCGCTGGCTCCCGCCGGCCAGCTGCCGCCATTGATGAAGGGCAGAAAACGCAGGCCCTCGGCGCCCAAGGGCACCCCCATCGCGCAATCCACCGCCGCGGCCGCGTCCGGGAACTGCAAGGTGCGAGCCAGCCAAGCCACGTTCGCCATCGACGAGGGGCTGTTTTCCAGGTAGAGCCTGCGGTCCGGATCGCCGAAGCTGACGATGGCGCCGACTTCCGGCTTCGGTTCGCGGGCTGGGGCCACTACCGCATTCACGCACCAGGTGCCGAGCACGGCCACGGCGTGGCCCTGGCGTTCCGCGTTCACCGCTTTCAGCGAGGCGAGCAGATCGATTGCGCCGAGCGCCACGGGCAGGCCGGCCGGCAAGCCGAAGGCGGCCGCCTGGGCTGGCCGCAGCCGGCCGATTACGGCGCCGCTGGGCGCGATGGGCGCCAGCGCCGTGGCGGCCAAGCCGGACAGGCCGGCGGCCTCGAAAGCCATCGTGGACCAGGCCCCGGCGTCGAGCGACAGCAGGCCCGCTGTACTGGCGTCGCTGGCGTCCGTGGCGATCTCGCCGGTCAACAGGAATCCCAGATAGTCCTTGGCGAACAGCAGATGGCGGATGCGGCGAAGTTGCGCGGGGTCTGCGCCGTAGAGTTCGGCAGCGATCAGCGACGACTGCCCCGACCATGGCCGGCAGCCAACTTCGTCATACAGCGCGTCGCCCATGCGGTGGCCCAGCGCCCGGGCACGGGCGGCGGCGCGCTGGTCGGTCGACGCCACCGCGCGGCCTTCCAGTAATTGGCCGCTGGCATCCAGCGCATACAAGCCGGCGCCGTGGCCCGTGCAGCACAGCGCGCGCACGTCGGCCGCGCGCGGGCCCAGTTGCGCCGCCACGCCTTGCAAGGCCCGCGCCAGCGCCGTCTGGATGGCGTCCGCGGGCAGTTCGCAACCGCCTTGCGCCAATTGCCGATAGGGCAGCGCGCCGCCCGACGCGGCCAGTGTGGCGCCGCTCCCGGCCTCGAAGGCAACCGCCTTCAAGCCTGTGGAGCCCATGTCTATGCCCAGGTAGATGTCTGTTTTCATGTCATAACATTGTCTACAGAAATTTCAGGCAGGATAGCAGTGTTTCCCCTAGTAATCTAAAAAATCCGTCTGCAATATAGTTCGTCGATGTCATAACAACGATTCGACCAAAACAGGTTGAACAACAGGCGCCGAGGACTGCAGGGTTCTTGGATCGATGCGAAAAAAGGAGCGGAACATGAGACGAGATTTCTTGAAGACCGTAGCGGCGGCGGGCGCCGGCCTGGCGAGCGCCAACGCCTTTGCGCAGAACACCCCGCAGGCCCCCGGGCTGCGCGGCAACGCGAGCGACGTCTACGTGATGAACGTGATGGTGTCCGGGGTGGAGTACTGGTTTCCTGTCTACGAAATGATGAAGCAGCTGGGCCATTCGCTTGGCGTGCGCACCCGCTATTCGGGCACGCCCGAATACGACGTCAACAAGCAGCTGGCCTCGTTCGAACAAGAACTGGCGCGCAAGCCGGCCGGCATCCTGCTGCATCCCATGAACCCCGACCCCTTCATCGAACCCATCAACCGCGCCGCGGCCATGGGCATCCCGGTGGTGACCTTCGCGGCCGACTCTCCCAATTCCAAGCGCGTGTCCTTTGTCACCTCGGACAACGACCGCGAAGGCGCGCAGGCCGCCGACGCCATCGCGGCCGCGCTCAATGGCAAGGGTGAATACGCGGTGCTGGAAAACCCCGGCCAGGACAACCATGACCGCCGCGTGGCCGCTTTCATCAACCGCATGAAGACCCAGCATCCCGGCATGAAGCTGGTGGGCCGCGCGGCCAGCAACCAGGACCCGAACAAGGCCTACCAGGCCACGCTGAGCCTGGCGCAGGCCAACCCCGGCCTGGGCGCCCTGTTCATGCCCGAAGCCAACTCGGCGCTGGGCGCGGCGCAGGCCTCCATCGAAACCAAGAAGAACATCAAGGTCCTGTGCTGCGACGTGAACGCCAAGATCCTGGACATGATCAAGTCGGGCGAGGTCTTTGGCTCCGTCAACCCGAACCAGGGCGTGCAGGGCTATATGGGCATGATGCTGCTGTTCCTGGCGCGCAACCAGCAACTGATCGACCCGATGAACGACGCCAAGCGCAATGGCACCAACCCCATGGCCGTGCCATTCCTGGACAACGGCCTGTCCATCGTCAGCAAGGCGAACGCCGACGACTTCTATTGGGACAAGTACCTGGCGCGTCGCGGCACCAAGGGCATCAACGAATGAAGGCGCCCGCAGCGCTGCTGGAACTGCAAGGCATCAGCAAGCAGTTCGGCGCGTCCAAAGCCCTGGCCGACGTGCGCTTCACGCTGCGCCGGGGCGAAATCCATGCCTTGTGCGGCGAAAACGGCGCCGGCAAGTCGACGCTGATGAAGATCATCGACGGCATCCACCAGCCCGACAGCGGCGACATCTACCTGGAAGGCGAGCGCGTGGTCATCAACGGGCCGGCCCATGCGATGCGCCTGGGCATCGGCCTGGTCCACCAGGAAATCTCGCTGTGCGGCGACGCGACCGTGGCCGAGAACATCTTCATGCCCATGATCAGCGCCGGCGCGCAGACCTGGATGGATTACGCCGGCCTGCAAGAGCGCGCCGCGGCCGTGCTGCGGCGGCTGGGCCAGGACATCGACCCGGGCTTGCGGGTGGATGCGCTGGGCATATCCAGCCAGCAGCTGGTCGAGATCGCCCGCGCCTTGACGCTAGACTGCAAGGTGCTGATCCTGGACGAACCCACCGCCGCGCTGACCGAAGTCGAGTCCGTGGCGCTGTTCCGCGTCTTGCACGACCTCAAGGCCCAAGGCATCGGCATTGTCTACATCAGCCACCGCATGGCCGAGATCTTCGAGCACTGCGACCGCGTCACGGTGCTGCGTGACGGCCGCGACGTGCGCAGCGCCGATATTGCGGCACTCTCCCCGGACGCACTGGTGCGCTGCATGGTGGGGCGCGATCTGGGCAACTATTATCCGCCCCGGCAGGCGGCTGGCGATGCGCCGGCCGAGACCCTGCTGGAAGTGGAAGACCTCGCCGATGGCGCCACGGTCCACGGCATCTCGTTCAAGCTGCGCCGGGGTGAAATCCTGGGCATCTCCGGCCTGATGGGCGCGGGCCGCAGCGAGCTGGCCGAAACCGTGTGCGGCCTGCGGCGCGCGCGGCGAGGCGCCGTGCGGCTGCGGGGCCAGCCCCTGCGGCTGCGCCGCTATGCCGACGCCCTGCGCCACGGCATCGCCTACCTGAGCGAAGACCGCAAGGCCGCCGGCCTGTTCCTGGACATGCCGATCGAGCAGAACGTGTCGTCCATGGCGCTGGGCCGCATCAGCTCGCGTTTCGGCCTGCTCAAACGCACAGCGGAACGCAACCTGGCGGTTGAGCTGGGCGCCCGGCTCAGGCTCAAGTCGGACGGCGTGGCCATCGACGCCAGTTGCCTGTCGGGCGGCAACCAGCAGAAGGTGGCCATCGCCAAACTGCTGGCGACCCGTCCCTCGGTGCTGCTGATGGATGAACCGACGCGCGGCGTGGACGTCGGCGCCAAATCCGAGATCCATCACCTTCTGCGCGACCTGGCCAACCAGGGCGTGGGCGTGGTGGTGATCTCGTCCGAGCTGCCCGAGATCATCGGCCTGTGTGACCGGGCCCTGGTCATACGCAACGGCAGGCTCGCCGGCGAATTGGCGGCAAGCGAGATGACGGAAGAAAAATTGCTGCGGCTGGCCTCGGGCCTGACCGCCGAGGAGGCGACATGACGAGCGACCTGAAAACCCAGCCGGCGGCGCAAGCGGTCCTGATACCACCTGCCGCCGGTCTGCCGACAGGTCCCCGCCCGGGACGCCGGCTGGGCAGCTTCCGCGAAGCGGGGCTGCTGCTGATCATTGCCGCGCTGTGCGTCGTCATGAGCTTCGCGTCGCCGCATTTCCTGACTTGGGAAAACGTGCGCGCCATGCTGCTGTCGTTTTCCATCGAAGGCATCGTGGTGGTCGGCATGACCATCCTGGTCATTGTCGGCGGCATCGATCTGTCGGTGGGCTCGGTGGTCTGCCTGGCCATGGTCATCACCGGCAAGCTGTTCCTGCTGGGATTGGACCCATGGACCGCCAGCCTGGCCGCGATCGCCGTCTGCACGATGGTGGGCGCGCTCATAGGCGGCTGCGTCACCCGCATCGGCCTCAGCCATTTCATCGCGTCGCTGGCGTTCATGGTGATCGTGCGCGGCCTGTGCCTGGCCATCACCCAGGGCACGCCGCAATCGCTGTTCTCCCTGCCGCCGCAGTTCAAGTTCATCGGGCAGGGAGCCATCGCGGGCATTCCCGCCGTCATCCTGATCTTCGCCGCCATCGTCGTCGTCAGCGACTTCGCGTTGCGCCGCGCCTCCTTGCTGCGCAAGGTGTTCTACACCGGCAGCAATGAAAAGGCGGCGCTCTATGCCGGCATCCGCACCGGCCGCGTGAAGTTCTGGGTCACCGTGCTGTGCTCGACCCTGGCCGGCGTCGCGGGGGTGGTCTACACGGCCCGCTTCGGCGCCGCCACGCCCAATTTCGGCGTGGGCATGGAGCTCAACGTCATCGCGGCGGTGGTGATCGGCGGCGCCAGCCTCAAGGGCGGCTCGGGCACCGTGCTGGGCGCGGTGCTGGGCCTGGCCCTGCTGTCGGTCGTCACCAGCTCGCTGATCCTGCTGGACGTGTCGCCCTACTGGCAGGACGTCGTCAAGGGGCTGATCCTGCTGGCCGCGGTCACCGTCGACCATCTCATGAACGTCAAAAAGGTTTCCCGATGAAGACTACAACGCTGGGCATGTCCGGCATCGCCTGCGAATCCGTCGGCCTGGGCACCTGGGCCATGGGCGGCTGGATGTGGGGCGGCGGGGACGATGCGGCCGCCATTGCCGCCATCCAGGCGTCCCTGGACGCGGGCGTGCGGCTCATCGACACCGCGCCTGCCTATGGCCTGGGGCACGCCGAAAGCCTGGTCGGCCAGGCGCTCAAGGGGCGCCGCCAGCAAGCCGTCATCGCCACCAAGTGCGGACTGGTCTGGCATACCCGCCAGGGCGAGCACTTTTTCGACGAGGAGGGTCAGGCCGTGCATCGCCACCTGGGCCGCGCTTCCATCTTCCATGAAGTGGAGCAAAGCCTGGCGCGCCTGCGGACGGACTACATCGACCTCTACATCACCCACTGGCAGGACGCCGGCACGCCCGTCGCCGAGACCATGGACGCCTTGCTGGACCTGAAGCGGCAAGGCAAGATCCGCGCCATCGGCGTCAGCAACGTGGATCCCGGCACCCTGGCCGAATACCTGCGGCATGGCCAGGTCGACGCCATCCAGGAACGCTACAGCCTGATTGACCGCGAGATCGAAGCCTCGCTGATGCCGCTGTGCCGCAGCCACAACGTCGGCATCCTCGGGTACTCCTCGCTGGCGCTCGGCCTGCTGGCCGGCCCCATCGATCCGGAGCGCCGCTTTACCGGCGACGACCAGCGCGCCGGCAACCCTCGTTTCAGCGTCGCCAACCGCAGCCGCTTGCAAGGTTTCTTCGCGGAACTGGAGCCCCTGTGCCAGCGGCTGGACTGCTCGGCTTCGCAGCTGATGATTGCTTGGACCGCGCGCCCAGGCGGCGTGTCCGTGGCGCTGTGCGGCGCCCGCACCCCGCAGCAGGCCATGCAGAACGCCGGCGCCGCCGCCCTGGAACTCTCGCCTGAAGACATTGCCGCCATCGACCAGGCGGCCGGGCGCCACCTGCAAACACTGGATTGAACAAGGAATCCCCATGCTGCACAGAAAAGAAGCGCGCCTGAACCGGCTGCTGAACGGCGGCCGCTGCCTGGATATCGCCGTCGACCACGGCGTCTGCAATGAACCCAGCTTCCTGTCCGGACTGGAGGACATGCCGGCCGTGATGGAACAACTGGCCGCCGCGCGGCCCGACGCCATCCAGCTGAACTATGGCCAGGCCGACCTGCTCCAGCAACGTCCGGGCCGCGACAAGCCCGCGCTGGTCATGCGCCTGGACATGGGCAATCCCTACAACGCCACGACCCACCGCGTCATGTGGGCCGTGCTGCAGAACGAGCAGGACCCGGTGCTGCCTGCGGTCCAGATGGACGCGGCCTGCGTGGTGGTCAACCTGTTCATGCTGCCGGACGAACCCGACCTGTTCCGCCAATGCGTCGCCAACATCGCGCGAGTGCGCGCGGACTGCGACCGCTACGGCATGCCGCTGATGATCGAGCCCCTGGTCATGGCGCCGCACTCCGCGCGCGGCGGCTATATGGTCGATGGCGACGCCGAGAAGATCGTCACGCTGGTCAGGCTGGCGCGCGAAATGGGCGCCGATATCGTCAAGGCCGACCCCACCACCGCCACACGCGATTTCCACCGCGTGGTGCAGGCGGCGCGCTGCCCGGTGCTGGTGCGCGGCGGCGGCCGGGAAGACCTGCGCCAGGTCTTCGAGCGGTCGCGCGAGTTGCTGGATGAAGGCGCCGTGGGGCTGGTGTACGGCCGCAATGTCTACCAGCATGCCGATCCGTCGTCCGTGGTGCGGGCGCTGATGGCCATGATCCATGACGACGCCAGCGCCGGGCTGGCGTGGGACATGTATGAGGCGGGCGGCCGATAGGACGCGAGGCTCATTGGCCGAAATCCCCGACACCCCAGCCAGATCCTAGTGCTCCTCCTTGGCATGGTTGACCGTGTACTTGGGAATGGCGACGGTAAGGTCTTCCTCCGCCACGATCGCCTGACAGCTCAGGCGGGACTGCGCTTCCAGCCCCCAGGCGCGGTCGAGCAGGTCGTCCTCGGACTCGTTCGCTTCGTTCAAGGATTCGAAACCCTTGCGCACGATGCAGTGGCAGGTGGTGCAGGCGGCACTCATGTCGCAAGCATGTTCTATTTCAATACCATTGGCCAGCAAGGCCGCGCAGATCGTGATGCCGGCCCGCACCTCGAGCTCGGCGCCTTCGGGCGCCAGCTCGGCATGCGGGAGTACGGTAATTTTGGGCATATCTGATTCCTGGCGATCAGCAAGCTGATGCGGGTTCGTCCGCCGTGCCGGCGCGACGGCGCCGCGGCACGGCGCCGGTGCGGGCGGCGGGTTCCTGCTCTTTGTCGTCCGGCTGCTCGAGCGTGTGCAGGATGGGGCAATTGGGACGATCGTCGCCCGCGCAACAGCGGATCAGCGCCTTGAGCGTTTCTGCCATCTGCCGCATGCTTTCGATGCGCCGGTCCAGTTCGGCCAGGTGTTCCTGGGCCACGTGCTTGACGTCCGCGCTTTGGCGCGACTGGTCATGCCACAGGCCCAGCAGATCCTTGGTCTCGGCGACTGAAAAGCCCAGATTGCGGGCGCGGCGGATGAAGTGCAGCCGGTGAACATCGATCCGGTTGTAGGCGCGGTAGCCGGACGAGTTCCGCTGCGCCGCGGGTATCAGGCCGATCTGCTCGTAGTAGCGGATCATCTTTGCCGACACCTTGGAGGTCTTGGATGCTTCGCCGATGTTCATGGGAGTCTCCTTGCTCAAAGGAAAGGGTAGTGGCTTGAGAGAAGACTAAGGCTTTCCAACATGGGAAGGTCAAGCGTGTCGGCGGCCGCTGGGCATCCAGCCCGGCGAGTTACTGTGGCGTAAAGAAAACGTCGGCATGCATATCCTGGGCGTCCAGCCCGCGCTCGGACGCCAGGGCCATCGCAGCTTCCACCATCGCCGGAGGGCCGGCGACATAGGCTTTCCAGCTTTTCAGGTCCGCCAGGTCTGCACTGACGGCTTGCGTGACGTGGCCGGTCCGGTATGACGTGGCTTGAGCCTCGGACAGCACCGGCACAAAACTCAGGTTGGGGTGGCGGCGCGCCAATTCCTCAAAATTCCGGACGAAGTAAAGATCCCGCTCCATGCGAGCGCCGAAGTAGACATGAATCGGTTGCCTCATGCCGTGCGCGAGCGCGGTTTCGACGATCGAATGGATGGGAGCCAATCCCGATCCTCCCGCGATGCAGAGCATCGGTCCGGGATGCTGTTCGCGTAGATGCGAGGCGCCGAGCGGGGCGCGCAGCGCGACGCGTTCGCCCGCTTTCAGCGCAGTGTGGACATGGTTCGAGGTGACGCCGCCTGGAACACGGCGGATGTGGAATTCCAGTACGGAATCGCCCGGCCTGTTGGCCATTGAGTAGCTGCGAGTTGGCGACTGCCCGAACGTGATGTCGGCATACTGCCCGGCGGCGAACGCCAATGTGTCCGTTCCGTCGGGCCGGATCCTGACGCGCCTGATGTCGTGGGTCAGTTCGTCCATGGAAACGACGGTCCCTTCCACATTCTGGATTGGCGCCGCGGCTGCTTCGTCGTCGTCCCCAAGCCAGGCCACCGCCGCATCGGTCTTCGGAACCGCGCGGCACGCCAGGATGAAGCCGCTGCGCTTTTCTTCTTCCGTCAACGCGTAGCGCGAGTGCGGCAGCATTTCCACTTCGCCTTCGATCAGGCGCGATTTGCAGCTGCCGCAGCGGCCGGAGCGGCAGCCGTGCGGATAGGCAACGCCATTTTGCAACGCTGCTTCGAGTATGGTGTGGCCGTCCGGAACCGGTAGCCGGGTTCGCGCTTGCCGGATATCCACTGTCTTGCTGCTCATTTCGAGGCTCCCTCAATGAGCGCAGCCGTGATTGCGGGCCTCGCCGTGTGGGATTGATGCTCATCGCGAGAGCGGTTCTGCATGGTTGCTCCAATTGCTTCAGATGGGTGTGGGCGGCATCAAGATGCCCTTCGCCTTTCAGATGGCGGGCCAAATCTATTCCTTCCAACGATTGCAAGGTCAATAGCCCGCGGAATCCGCCAGCGCATGCTTGACCTTCCTGTCGTTGGAATGCCTAGCCTTGCCGAATTCCTGCAGAGCGCTTCGGAAGGGCCGAAGCCCTGCTGTACAGAAGGGACATGTCGATGCGTCGAAAATTCAGAATTGCTGTCGCGGTCGGAGCCATCGCGGCGGCCGGAACCATTGCGTGGGCGGCCGGTGAATCGTCCGGAGATAAAAGCAAGCCGCCTTCCGCGACCGCGCCGATGGCGCCGCAGGTACCGGTTGCCGAGGTGATCCAGCGCGTCATCGCGCCATCGACCGACTTCACGGGATACCTGGCGGCTCCGGAGACGGTTGAACTGCGGTCGCGCGTCAGCGGCGCGGTCGATGCCGTCAGCGTTCCCGAGGGCGGCCTGGTGCGCAAAGGGCAACAGCTGTTCCAGATCGATCCGCGGCCATTCCAGGTGGCGCTCGACACGGCCACGGCGCAGCTGCGCCAGGCCGAGGCGCTGGCCAGCCAGGCCCAGGCCGATTTCGACCGCGCCCAGCGGCTGGTGGCGACCGGCGCGGTGTCGCGCAAGACCTACGACGACGCCGTGTCCGCGCGCAACGCCCGCCAGGCGGAGATCCTGGTGGCCAAGGCCGCCGTGGCGGCGGCGCGGCTCGACCTGTCCTATGCGCGCATCACGGCGCCGATATCCGGGCGTGTGGACCGGATCATGGTGACCGAAGGCAACCTGGTCAACGGCGGGGCGGCGGGCGTGGCCAATCTGCTGACCACGATCGTGTCGATCGACCCCGTCCATGTGTACTTCGACATAGACGAAGCGACCTACCTCAACGCCGTGCGACTGGCCCGGCCCGATTCCCGCAGCGGCAAGCCGTCGCTGCCGGTCGCCGTGGCGCTGGCGACGGACCAGGGCTTTCCTCATCAGGGCGCGCTCGATTTCGTGGGCAACCAGATCGACCGCGGCACCGGCACGATCCGCGCCCGCGCCGTCGTGCCGAACCCCGATGGCCTGCTGGCTCCGGGGCTGTTCGCGCGCGCCAGGCTGGCTACTGGCGCCGAGCGTGCGGCCATTCTGGTCGATGACCTGGCGGTGGGCACGGACCAAGGCAAGAACTACGTCCTGGTCGTGGGCCCGGACAATCAGGCCCAGTACCGCGTGGTCGAGCTTGGCCAGATGGCGGACGGCCTGCGCGTGATCAGTACCGGCTTGCAGGCCGGAGAGAAGATCATCATCAAAGGGCTGGTGCGTCCCGGTATGACGGTCACGCCTCGCTTGGTGCCCATGCAGCAGGTAGCCGCCGTGGAGGCCCGGCCATGAAATTTCCCCACTTCTTCATTGCCAGGCCGATCTTCGCCATCGTCCTGTCGCTGCTGATGCTGCTGGCGGGCGGCATCGCGTTCTGGCAGCTGCCGCTGAGCGAATACCCCGCCGTCACGCCGCCCACGGTACAAGTGACGGCGAGCTATCCCGGCGCCAATCCGGAAGTGATCGCCGATACGGTGGCGGCGCCGCTGGAACAGGTGATCAACGGCGTGGAAGGCATGCTGTACATGAGTTCCCAGATGGCGGTCGACGGCCAGATGGTGCTCACCATCGCGTTCAAGCAGGGCACGGACCCGGACATGGCGCAGATCCAGGTGCAGAACCGGGTCTCGCGCGCCTTGCCGCGCTTGCCGCAGGAAGTGCAGCGCATCGGGGTGGTGACGCAGAAAACCTCGCCCGACGTGTTGATGGTGGTGCACCTCGCTTCGCCGGAAAAGCGCTACGACTCGCTCTACTTGTCGAACTTCGCCATCCGGCAGGTACGCGACGAACTCGCGCGCCTGCCCGGCGTGGGCGACGTCCTGGTCTGGGGCGCCGGGGAGTATTCCATGCGCGTCTGGCTGGATCCCGCCAGCGTGGCCGCGCGCGGTCTGACCGCCAGCGACGTGGTCGCCGCCCTGCGGGAGCAGAACGTGCAGGTCGCCGCGGGGTCGGTGGGCCAGCAGCCGGATACCTCGGCGGCCTACCAGGTGACGGTCAACACGCTGGGGCGCCTGACAAGCGCGGAACAGTTCGGCGAGATCGTCGTGAAGACGGGCGCCGATGGCCAGATCACCCGGCTGCGCGACGTCGCGCGCGTGTCGTTGGGGGCGGACGCCTACACCTTGCGCAGCCTGATCAATGGCGAATCGGCGCCTGCCCTGCAGATTATCCAGAGTCCCGGCGCCAACGCCATCGACGTCTCCAACGCGGTCCGAGCCAGGATGCAGGAGTTGCAGCAGGGCTTCCCGCAGGATGTGGAGTACCGGATCGCCTATGACCCCACGGTCTTCGTGCGCGCCTCGTTGCAATCGGTGGCGGTCACGCTGCTGGAGGCCATCCTCCTGGTCGTCATCGTGGTGGTGCTGTTCCTGCAGACCTGGCGAGCGTCCATCATTCCCCTGGTGGCCGTGCCCGTGTCGTTGGTGGGAACCTTCGCGCTGATGCACATGTTCGGCTTTTCGCTCAACACCTTGTCACTGTTCGGCCTGGTGCTGTCGATCGGCATCGTGGTGGACGACGCCATCGTGGTGGTTGAAAACGTCGAGCGGCACATGGCCCTGGGTGAATCCCCCCGGCAGGCCGCGATCAAGGCCATGGATGAGGTGACCGGGCCAATCATTGCGATCACCTCGGTGCTGGCGGCAGTCTTCATTCCCTCGGCTTTCCTGTCCGGGCTGCAAGGCGAGTTCTATCGCCAGTTCGCGCTGACCATCGCCATTTCGACCATACTCTCCGCCATCAATTCCCTCACGCTGTCGCCGGCGCTTGCGGCCATCCTGCTGAAACCGCATCAGGATACGGCCAAGGCCGACTGGCTCACGCGTCTCATGGGCAAGACTTTGGGCGGGTTTTTCCGGCGCTTCAATGTCTTCTTCGACGGCGCCTCGAATGCCTACGTCGGAACGGTGCGCCGGGCGGTGCGCGGCAGCGCCATCGTGCTGCTGCTGTACGCCGGCTTCGTCGGCCTGACCTGGCTGGGCTTTCACCAGGTGCCGAACGGCTTCGTGCCGGCCCAGGACAAGTACTTCCTGGTGGGCATCGCCCAGTTGCCCAGCGGCGCCTCGCTCGACCGCACAGAAGCGGTTGTGAAGCAGATGTCCGAGATCGCGCTGGCCGAACCCGGCGTGGAAAGCGTGGTTGCCTTCCCCGGGCTTTCGGTCAACGGTCCGGTGAACGTGCCGAACTCCGCGCTGATGTTCGCCATGCTCAAACCCTTCGACGAACGCCAGGATCCTTCGCTTTCCGCCAACGCCATCGCCGGAAAGCTGATGGGCAAGTTCAGCCAGATTCCGGACGGGTTCGTCGGCATCTTCCCGCCGCCTCCCGTGCCGGGCCTGGGGGCCATGGGCGGCTTCAAGCTGCAGATCGAAGACCGCGCAGGATTGGGGTTCGAGGCGCTGGCGCAGGCGCAGGGGCAGATCATGGCGAAGGCCATGCAGGCGCCCGAACTGGCCAACATGCTGGCCAGTTTCCAGACCAATGCGCCGCAGTTGCAGGTGGACATCGATCGCGTGAAGGCTAAGTCGCTGGGGGTGTCGTTGACGGACGTGTTCGAGACCCTGCAAATCAATCTGGGATCGCTCTATGTCAATGACTTCAACCGTTTCGGACGCACCTACCGGGTCATGGCGCAGGCCGACGCGCCGTTCCGCATGCAGGCCGGCGACATCGGGATGCTCAAGGTGCGCAACGGCAGCGGCGAGATGATTCCCCTGAGCGCGTTTGTGACGCTGACACGCGGGTCGGGCCCGGACAGGGTCATTCGCTACAACGGTTTTCCATCGGCGGACATCAGCGGCGGTCCCGCGCCGGGATATTCCTCGGGGCAGGCGACCGATGCGATAGAGCGCATCGTGCGTGAGACGCTGCCCGAAGGCATGACCCATGCGTGGACGGACCTCGTCTACCAGGAGAAGCAGGCCGGCAATTCGGCGCTGTACATCTTCCCCCTGGCGGTGCTGCTGGCTTTCCTCATTCTTGCTGCCCAGTACAACAGCTGGTCGCTGCCGTTTGCCGTGCTGCTCATCGCGCCCATGGCCTTGCTCTCGGCGATAGGCGGCGTCTGGCTGTCCGGCGGGGACAACAACATCTTCACGCAGATCGGCTTCGTGGTGCTGGTCGGCCTGGCGGCAAAGAATGCCATCCTGATCGTGGAATTTGCCCGCAGCAAGGAAGACGAAGGGGCCGATCCGCTGACGGCGGTCCTGGAGGCGGCCCGGTTGCGCCTGCGTCCCATCCTGATGACTTCGTTCGCCTTCATCGCCGGCGTGGTGCCGCTGGTGCTTGCCACGGGCGCTGGCGCGGAGATGCGCCATGCCATGGGTATCGCCGTGTTCGCGGGGATGGTGGGAGTGACCCTGTTCGGCTTGCTGCTCACGCCGGTGTTCTACGTCGTGGTGCGCAAGCTGGCGCTGCGCCGGGAAGCCCGGCGGGTCTCAGGCCGTTCAGGCAGGCAGCACGCATGATGGCCAGGAGGAATATCCACATGAAGCACTTTTACATCCGCTCCCGGCTCGGCTCGATGCTCGCGCCGCTGACGCTGGCGGTCGCGTTGACCGGCTGTTCCCTGGCACCGAAGTACGAACGTCCTGCTGCGCCCATCGACACAGCCTATTCCTCGGATGCCCAGGACGTGCGGCAAGGTCCCGATGCGATGGCCGCGGCCGACATAGGATGGCGCGACTTCTTCCGTGATCCGCTGTTGCAGCAATTGATAGAAATCTCGCTGCTCAACAACCGGGATATGCGCCGCGCCGCGCTCAACGTCGAAGCGGCCCAGGCGCTCTACCGGATCCAGCGCGCGGCACTGCTGCCGAACCTGAGCGTCGCGGCCGGCGGCGCATCCGAGCGCATTCCGGGCGACCTCGGAGCCGCGCGGGACGGCCAGGTCGCAAAACGCTATGACGTGGCCGGCGTGACGACCGCCTGGGAGCTGGATCTCTGGGGCCGCATCCGCAGCCTCAGCGACCAGGCCTTGGCCTCGTATCTGGCGCTCGAGGAGAACCGGATCGCGACCCAGCTGAGCCTGGTGGCCGAAGTGGCCAATGCCTACCTGACGCTGCGCGCGGACCAGGAGCTGTTGCGGCTGACGGAAGATACCCTGGCCACGCAGCAGCGCTCGTACGATCTGACGGCTGACCTGGCCGCGGCCGGCCACTCGACGCAGCTCGACCTGCGCCTGGCCGAGATTACGTTGCGCAACGCAGAGGCCAACCGTTCCGCCTACACCCGCCAAGTTTCCAGGGACCGCAACGCGCTGGTGCTGCTGCTGGGGCAGCCGCTGACGCCCGTGCTGTCCAGCCAGCTGGATGCCGCGACGACGCTGCCGGACGGTATTGTTCCGCCGGATCTGCCGGCCGGACTGCCCTCCGATCTGCTGGTCCGCCGGCCTGACATACGCGCGGCAGAGCAGATGCTGCGTGGAGCGAATGCCAATATCGGCGCGGCGCGCGCGGCTTTTCTGCCGGCGATCAGCCTGACGGGCTCGGCGGGAACCGCCAGCGCCTCCCTGGATGGCTTGTTCGATTCCGGATCGCGGGCCTGGGCATTCCTGCCGCAGATCACGCTGCCCATCTTCCGGGGAGGCGCCTTGCTGGCCAATCTGGACGTGGCGCACGTAAAGAAGCGCCTGGAGATCGCCAACTACGAGCAGGCCATTCAGGTGGCATTCCGCGAGGTGGCCGATGGATTGGCGGGCAAGCGCACGCTCGACGACCAGATCCGTTCAGAGCAGTTGGCCGTGGCCGCCAGCCGCAGCGCGTACGAGCTGGCGGAGCTGCGCTTTCAGGAAGGCATGGATGACTATCTCACCTTGCTCGAGGCCTATCGCTCGCTATACGGCGCGCAGCAGATCCTGGTGCGTACCCGCCTCACGCGCTTGAACAACCTGATCGACCTGTACAAGGCGTTGGGAGGCGGGTGGTCCGAGCAGACGGTGCCGGCGCCTGCCGGAGCATAGGAACCCGCCAATTGCGTGAACCCCGGGGGAACGTTGCCAGGCCCCCGGGGCCTTGCCGTGATGCAGGCTATACCGCCTGCTTCCAGGCGCGCAGCTTCGACAAGGCGTTGGCGTAGGCCATGCCCGTGAAGATCTGGAGCTGACCGCCGAGGGTTTCGGCTCTCTCGCCCGAGGGGGCGAAGAGAGCGGCGTCCGAATGACGGGCTACGCAACCGACCACGCGCTCCTGGCCGAGTCTGGTTAGTTCGTGCAGGTTGTGAAGCGTGCAGGCGGTGAAATCGCGCCTGAACGGGCGAGCCAGGCGGCCGACCCTGTCCAGTACGGCCTCGCGGCTGTAGTAGGGGGCGCCGGCCCCCCTCGTCCCGGCTGCGGCGAGCTGCAGAATCATCGTGTTCCAAAGCATCACGTCGATCAGCACCGTTGCGGCATCGGTGTGCAGGCGCCGGGCGTGCCCCACCTCCGCCGTCTTGCGGTAAAGGCTTGCGCGTATGGTGGCCGCTTCTATGCGGAACTGTCTGTGGCGGTCGCAGATGTTGCGCAGGAGCTCTTGCCTGGATGCGGGCAGTTTCATCGGGATCCTTTCACCAAGTCGTTGCAAATAGGCCGTCGGCTCGAGCCCGACGCGTCAGAACGCCGCGGGCACGGTGCTGGCCGCAGGCGCGTGGGCATGGAGCCGGTCCGCCTGGGCCACGGCGGAAATCCTGGGGTTTTCCACGGTGGGAAGGTCAAGGCCGCCGGAAAGTTGCGCAGCGTCTGTCGAAACCACCCAATAAGACTTAAAATCCGCACACGTTTCGATCCGCGCCTGCCCAAGCGGCAGGTTCCTCGCACGTAGATCCCACTCCATTGCAGCCCGCCATCGGCCAGACTTCCGCCTCCACGCCGCCAAGTTCGTCCTATGCGGCCCGCATCCATCAGGTGCAGGTCGACGCATTGCGCCGAAGCTTTCCGTTCGCCCTGGCCGGGTCGCTGATCAGCGCCTGTTTCTCCGCGTTCGCCTTGGTCGGCGTGCTGCCCCTGCACGAGATCCTGCTGTGGCTGGGCGCCACGCTGATGGTGGGTGTGCTGCGCTGGGTCTCGGTGGTGGCGTACGACCGCCGTCGCGCGGATCCGTCGGCGGCGCAGCGTTGGGTGCGCCGCATGCTGGCCGGCAATCTTTGTTCCGGCACCCTGTGGGGATTGCCTCTGGCCTATTGGACGTTTTTTGTTCCGCTGGAGTACCAGCTGTTCTTCATCGTCATCCTGTTCGGACTGGGCACGGGCGCCATCTATTCGAACTACATGATGCTGCCGGTGATGTACGCGTTCGAGGTGCCGGCTTTCGCGCCGATGTTCATCGCGCTCGCGGCGCAGCCTTCCGCCATCCATCTGGCGCTGGTGACGGGCGGCCTGGCCTACCTGATCGCGACCCTGGCCTTCATCCATCGCATGAACCGCACCCACCTCGATGCGCTGCGGCTGGGGTATGAGAACCTGGCGCTGCTGGAACAGGTGCGCCAGGAGAAGATAGCCGCCGAACGCAGCGACCTGGAGAAGTCCCGTTTTCTGGCGGCGGCCAGCCACGACCTGCGCCAGCCCGTGCACGCGGTGAACCTGTTCCTGGGCCTGCTGGCCAACGAGCCCTTGTCGCGGCACGGCCGTTATCTGGTCGACAACATCACCAGCGCGCTGTCCGCGATGGGCCATCTGTTCGACGCCTTGCTGAATCTTTCGCGGCTGGACGCGGGCGTCATCGAGCCTCGCTTCGAGACGTTCAGGATGCAGCCGCTGCTGGACCAGCTGAATGCCGAGTATGCGCCGCAGGCCGGCGAGAAAGGCATACGGTTGTGCGTGCGTCCGTGCGCGGCCAGCGTGCGCTCGGATCCCGTGCTGCTGGAACGCATGCTGCGCAATCTGATCAGCAACGCCATCGTGCACTCCGCAGGCGGCCGCGTCCTGGTGGGGTGCCGCCGGGCCGGGAATCGCTTGCGCATCGAGGTCTGGGACAACGGCTCCGGGATTCCGAAGGCCGAGCAGGAGCGGGTCTTCTGGGAGTTCCATCAACTGGCCAATCCTGAGCGCGACCGCAGCAAGGGCCTGGGTCTGGGCCTGGCCATCGTGCGCCGCACCGCCAGGCTGCTGGGCCACGAACTGGCGCTGCGCTCGGAAGAAGGCCGCAGCACGGTTTTCACGGTCTCGGTGCCGGCTTCGGATCCCGCCGCGGCTGGTCTGTCCGTCGGCGATGCCGGCGTGAGGCTGCCCCAGGGGCCCGCAACCGAAGACAGCCTGCGCGGCAAGCTGGCGCTGCTGGTGGATGACGATGCGCAGAACCTGGCGGGCCTGTCCATGCTGTTCGAAAGTTGGGGCTGCCGCGTCATCGCCGCGACCAGCGGCAATGCGCTGCTCGAGCGCGTGCTGCCGCTGGCGGAAACGCCTGCCCTGATCGTCACGGATTACCGGCTGCGCGAACACGAGACCGGCATCCACGTGATCGAAAGGCTGCGCGAGGAATACAACGATCCCGATCTGCCTGCCTTGCTGGTCAGTGGCGACACTGACCCGGCGCGGCTGACCGAGGCCGCGGCCCGCGGCGTTCCGCTCTTGCACAAGCCGGTGCAGGTCCAGGCCCTGCGCGAACGCGTGACCAACCTGCTGCACGCCAAAGCGGCAGCGTCCCTTGCTGGAGATGCCGAATGACGGCAGTGTTATTGGTTGACGACCACGCCATGTTTCGCGAAGCGCTGGTCATGGCGCTGGGCCAGACCGTCCCTGGCCTGACGATCCACCCCGCAGCCGGTGGCCAGGAGGCGCTGGAGGTGTTGGAGCTGCATGCGGCGATCCAGCATGTGATCATGGATTTCTATTTGCCGGACATGGCCGGCGCCGACCTGCTCAAGCGCTTGCGTCAGCGCCGCGGACAGCTGCGCGTCCTGGTGCTGTCGGCCTCGCAGGACCCCGAGGACAGGCGCCGCGCGCTCGAGGCCGGCGCGCAGGGCTTCCTGAACAAGTCCGCCAGCTGCCAGGAGCTGGCCGCCGCGCTGGAAGCGGTCAGCGGGGCGCCGCCGCCGCAGCGCAGCGCGTCCTTGTCCCTGTCCGCAGGCGGACAGGACGAGGCGGCCTTGCTGCGTGCGTTGACGCCACGCCAGAGCGAAGTGCTGAGCCTGATGTGCGACGGGCTGCGCAACAAGGAAATCTCGGAACGGCTGAACATGACCGAGAAGACCGTCAAGACACATGTGTCCGCCATCCTGGGCACCCTGGGCGTGCTCAATCGTACGCAGGCGACGCTAGTGGCGCGGCGCGGCGGCGTGTTCGGGAAGCCGGTCTAGGCAACTGCCCGCTGTCGCTGGCCACTTTGCCGGCGACGAGCGAGATCTCGCGTCCGGCCGCTGCAATCGTGTCGGGCCGGTGCGCCACGATCACGCGCGTCATGTCGAGCCTGGCGATTGCCGTGTTGACGATCCGTTCGCGTTCCAGGTCCAGATGGCTGGTGGCTTCGTCCAGGAACAGGATGGCGGGCTGCTTGTACAAAGCCCGCGCCAGCAGCACGCGCTGCTTCTGGCCGCCGGACAGCACCGTGCCCATGTCTCCCACCAGCGTGTTGTAGCCCATGGGCATGGCGCAGATGTCGTCGTGGATCGCGGCGATCGCTGCGCAGCGGCTCGCGCGGTCGGCGTCGTATTGCGGATCGAAGAAGCTGATGTTCTCGCCGATGGATCCGGCGAACAGCACGTCGTCCTGCAGTACCGTGCCGGCGATACGGCGCAGGGACGACGCGCCGGCTCCCCGCGCCGGCACGCCGTCGATCAACACTTCGCCGTCGCTGGGCGCCAGGATCCCCAGCAGGATGTTGATCAAGGTTGTCTTGCCGCCGCCAGAGGGGCCGGTGATCGCGATGGATTCGCCGGGTTCGATCCTGAAGCTGACGCCGTCCAGCACATAGGGTTCCTGAGGTCCATAGCGGAAGCGCAGATTGCGGACTTCGATCACGGGCGAGCGCGCGTGCCCGTCCTGCATGCGCGGCGCCTCGTCGGCCGGTTCGGGGGTTTCGCGCACGATGTCGGCCAGGCGCTCGCCTTGCAGCCGCAGCATCTTCACCTCCACCAGCTTGTCCAGCAGCGCCGCCACGCGCTGGTCGAACAAGGTCTTGTAGACGATGAACGCCAGCAGCGCGCCCACGGTGAACTGGCCTTCCAGCACCAGCCTCGCGCCCAGCCAGAGTATGGCGATGGAGGACAGGCCGAACAGCAGGCCGTTGTAGGTGCGGAAGAACAGCGTCCACTTCTGCACGCGCAGATCGGCGTTGATCTCGTTGACCAACAGCGACAGCCAGCGGGAACGCCGGTCGTCCTGATGCTGGAACAGCTTGATTGCCTTGACGCCGCGCACGGTTTCCAGGAAATGCGATTGCTCCTTGGCGGCGTGCACGATGTGTTCTTCGGTGGCGTAGTGCAGCGGCGCATAGCCGAACCAGCGGGCCAGCCCATACAACGCCATGGCGCCCACCGCTATCCATGCCAGGGGCGGGCTGTACAGGAACATCAGCACCAGCGTGATCAGCATGACCAGGCCGTCCAGCACCGCCTCCAGGAACGAGGTCGTCACGGTGCGCTGTATGGCGTCGATGGCGCCGAAGCGCGACACCACGTCGCCCAGGTGCCGTTTCTCGAAGTACGCCACCGGCAGGCGCAGCAGATGCGTGAAGACGTTGGTGCGCCATTGCAGGTTCAGCGTGGTTCCCATGACCATCAGCATCCAGCTGCGCGCCACCGAAGTCAGCTGCTTCATGATCATCAACAGCCCGAAGGCCAGCGCCAGGGTGGTCAGCAGATCGCGGTCGCCGGTGTTCAACACGTGGTCCACCACCCATTGCAGGAAGAATGGCTGGACCACGGTGAGGACTTCCAGCGCCAGCGCCAGCAGCAGTACCTGCGAGAACGCGCCGCCCAGGCCGGAAACCTTGCCGGTCAGCTCGCGCAGCCGCACGCGCTTGTTGTCCCGGGCTTCCTGGAAATCGGGCGTGGGCCAGAGTTCCAGCGCGACGCCGGTGAACGACGCGGACAGCTCGCCGATGGAGCATTTGCGGGTGCCGGACGCGGGATCGATCAGCGTGGCCGAACGCCCGTTGATGGCGGTCAGCACCACGAAATGATTGAACTCCCAATGCAGGATGCAGGGCAGCTTCAGCTTGCTCAAGGCGCCCAGGCTGACTTTGACCGGCCGCGATGCGAGCCCCAGCTGGCTGGCGACATGGATCAAGGTGGCCAGCGTCGCGCCCTTGAGCGACACGGGAAAGCGGCCGCGCAGGGTGGCCAGGCTTTGCTCATGGCCGTGATAGCCCGCGATCATGCCCACGCAGGCCAGGCCGCATTCGGCGGCTTCGGTCTGCAGCAGCCTGGGCACGCGCCGTTTGACCCCCAGCGTCAGGCGTTCGAGCATGTTCATAGTTTCCCCGACAGGCGGTAGGCGGGATCGAACGCCCATTGGTACAGGCGGCGCGTCTGCTGCAGGATGTCCGCCTCCAGCCGCATGCCGGGCCGCAGTGCCAGCGTCTGGCCCTGCGGTCCGCGCGCGGGCGTGTCCAGCGACACCGTGATCCGGTACAGGTCTTCGTGGGCGCCGCCGTTGGCGGCGGCTTCATTCAATTGCCATTCGGGCAGGGCGCTGCGCGTCACCGTCTGGACCACGCCCTCCTGCTGCCCGAAGGTCTGATACGGATAGGCCGCGAAGCGCATGAGCACCCGGTCGCCGGGCGCGACGAAGCCCACCGCGCGGCTGGGCGCCAGCAGTTCGGCCTGCAGGCGGGCGCCGTCGGGCACGATGGTGGCCAACGGCCGCTTGTTGTCGACGGCCTGGCCCGCGGCGGCGGTTACGGCGGTCGCGACGCCCGCCTGGGGCGCGGTGATGACGACGCGGCGCCTGGCTTCGCTGCGGCTGAGGTCCACGGCTATGTCCGCCATGTCCCGGTCCAGCTGGGCCAGCTGGTTCTGTTGCCGCAACGCCAGGTCCGCCAGCGCGGCCTGGCGGTTGGACAGGTCCATGGCCAGGCCGATGCGGTCGCGCAGCAGCGCTTGCAGCTGATTGCGCTGTTCCAGCAGTTCGGCGCGCTTCTGGTCGGCCTCCTCGGCGGAAAGATAGCCTTTTTCCATCAGGCCGTGATAGCGGCGCGCGCTGTCTTCGGCCAATTTGATGCGGGCGCGCTGCCCCTCGATCTGGCTGTCCATGGCGGCCAGCTGCGCCTTCAGGCTGGCGACTGCCGTGGCCTGGTTGTCGTGTTCGCCCTGCTGCAGCAATAGCGTCTTCTGGCGCGCCAGCCGCAGGCTTTCCTCGCGCTGCCGGATCTGGCCGCTGATCGCCTCCTGGGTGTCACCCAGGGCGCTTTGTTGGTCGCCGGATACCACGTAGAGCACCTCGCCTGCGGCGACATGCTGGCCTTCCCGGACCCGACGTTCGAGCACGATGCCGGCCTGCGGCACGTATAGCTTGATGAGCCCGGTGTCGGGCGCCAGCTGGCCGCTCACGGTTGCGCGCTTGGTGTACGAGCCGAACGCAAGAAACAGGCAGACGGCCAGCACGAAGCCCGCCAGCACGGCGGTGACCAATGCGAACGACACTGGCCGGATCAGGACGATATCGCCCAGCCCGACCGAGCGTTGTGCGGCAAGCGCTTGTTTGCGATAGAGCGTCACGGCGTTGGAGGCAGCGCAGGAAAGCGTGGTGAGAAAAGGCCGGCCGGCACGGGAAAAAAGCCGCGGCGAACGCGCCGCCGCGCTATGAAATCGGATGCCAGTCTGGGCATCCGTCCGATGCGGCCAGGATCCCTACTGACTACTTCGGCATGTAAAGCGTCTTGCCGGCGACCAGGCTGTTTTTCTGGGGGGCAAAGGTGATGCTGGTACGGTTCGGTCCCCAGCCACCGCTGACCACCTGGGTTTCCTCGGCGCTCAAGGGTCTGATCTGTTGTTCCGAGTCGTGCCGCTGATCGGGCTGTTCAGTTTTTTCCATCTCTATCTCCTGCTGCGTGCTGACGAAGGAAGCCGCGCCAGCGTCGGCCGAGCATCGCCCGAAACGAGGCGCCCGTCGCGATGCGCTGCAAACGGGAAGCCAAGCTCCCAAACACTGGCATGCTCGGGGCGGACAGTAGCAGTGCACCGGTACAGGCGCATCGGTCTTTAGTCGTAGGGACGGAAATTCGCCATTCTGGCCGGCGCGGCCTCGCGCCTACGACCAAAGACCGATTCGGCGCCGCAGGTCCACTGCTACTGTCCGCGTCGAGCCGTTCAACGGCCGGTGCGTCGGTGTTCCTGTCCGCGGGACCATGGGCTGACGCCGTCCGTCCGCTGACGCTTGGCCGACGCTGGCGCGGCTTCCTTCGTCAGCACACAGCAGGAGAACGGCATGAAGAAAACGGAGCAACCGAACCGGCAGCAGGCTGCCGGGGATCAGATCCGCCCCTTGAGCGCCGAGGAAACCCACGCAGTCAGCGGCGGCGCAAACGGCAAGAAACCGGCGATTCCCGGGCCGCAAGGCGGGCGCGTAAATTCCACGTCTGTAACCAAGGCAAGCTTCTATCGTTGAACGCGGGATCGGGCGGCATGGTTCCCAGCCATGCCGCTCTGAGGCCATAATCCAGAGACAACTGGACGGGCGCGACCGAGGCCTCGGGCACGGAATTTGCTGCACAGCGTTCCCCCGCCGGAACCCTGGCGGCTCGTTTGGGCCCGCAGGCGAGGCCGCGTGCCCATCACTGGGAGAATGCTCATGGCCACGCGAACCATCTGGAAAGGCGCGATCACCTTCGGCCTGGTTCATATCCCCGTTGGCCTGCATACGGCCACGACGGAATCGGGCGTGGATTTCGACTGGCTGGACCGTAGGTCGATGGACCCTGTCGGCTACAAGCGCATCAACAAGCGCACGGGCAAGGAGATCGAATCCAAGGACATCGTCAAAGGGGTCGAGTACGAGGACGGCCAGTACGTCATCATCTCGTCCGATGAAATCGCAGCGGCCTATCCGCGCACGACCCAGACCATCGAAATCCAGCAATTCGTCGAGGCGGCCGAAGTCTCGTTCGTCTATCTGGAACGCCCCTACTATGTCGCGCCGATCAACAAGGGGCAGAAGGTCTACGCGTTGCTGCGCGACACGCTGGTGAAAAGCGGCAAGATCGGCATCGCGAAGGTCGTGATACAGACCAAGCAGCATCTGGCGGCATTGATTCCGATGGGCGACGCGCTGGTCCTGAACCTGATGCGTTGGGGCGACGACGTGAAATCCGTGGAGGATCTGGATCTACCCAAGGCCGGCGCCAAGAGCATGTCGCCCAGCGCGGCCGAATTGAAGATGGCCAAGATGCTGGTGGACGAGATGTCGGCGCAGTGGGACCCGGCCGATTACCAGGACGAATTCAAGGCGGCCATCATGGGGCTGGTGGAAAAGAAGGTAAAGGCGGGCAAGACGGAAACCGTGGTCGAGCCGCAGGAGGAAGCGCCGGCGTATGCGGATAACGTGATCGATCTGACCGAGCTGCTGCAGCGCAGCCTGCGAGGCGGAGAGTCCAAGGGGCGTGCCAAGCCCGCGAAGAAAGCCGCGCCGCGTAGCTCCGCGGTGAAGAAGGCGCCCGCGAAGAAGGCCGCCAAGAGCGCCAGGCAGGCGAAAAAGGCGGCGTAGCGATGGCGGACAGTCTGAAAAAATACCGCGAGAAGCGCAATTTCGCCGTCACGCCGGAACCGGCGGAAGGCGGCGAGTCAGGCGGCGCCGGCCTGGTGTTCGTCATGCAAAAGCACTGGGCCAGCCGTCTGCACTATGACTTCCGCCTGGAACTGGATGGCGCGATGAAAAGCTGGGCGGTGCCGAAAGGGCCGTCGTTCGATCCCTCCGTCAAGCGCATGGCGGTGCAGGTCGAAGACCATCCCATCGCGTACAACCAGTTCGAAGGCACCATCCCAAAGGGGCAATATGGGGCCGGCAAGGTGATCATCTGGGACGAGGGGCGCTGGACGCCCATAGGCGATCCGCGCAAGGGATACAAGACAGGCCATCTGAAGTTCACGCTCGAAGGCGTGAAGCTGCGCGGGCGCTGGGCGCTGATCCGCATGAAGGGCAAAGAGAGCGAGCGCCAGCCGCCCTGGCTGCTGATCAAGGAAAACGACGAGTACGCGCGGCCAGACCAGGATTTCAGCGTCGTGGATGAGATGCCGGACAGCGTGGTGCCGCTGCGGACGAAGAAGAAGGCGGCTGCGCGCAGCAAACCGCAAGCCCGCGCCGCTGCGAAAGCCGCAGAAGCCGTCACGGCCTTGCCGGGCAAGGCCGCTGCCTTGCCTGCATCGCTCAAGCCGCAGCTGGCTACCCTGGTCGAGGGCGTGCCACGGGGCGCGGACGACTGGTCCTACGAAATGAAGTTCGATGGCTACCGGATCCTGGCCAGGCTGGAGGAGGGTCGAGCGAAGCTGTACACGCGCAACGGCCACGATTGGACAGCCAAAATGCCGCGGTTGGCCCAGGAGCTGGCGGCATTGCAGATCGCCAATGCCTGGATCGATGGCGAGATCGTGGTGCTGACGCCCGAAGGCGTGCCCAGCTTCCAGGCCTTGCAGAACGCCTTCGATGCCGCGAGCACGGCGGATATAGTCTTGTATGCCTTTGACCTGCCCTACGTCACGGGGCGCGATTTGCGCGACGAGCCGCTCAGGCTGCGGCGGGATCTGCTGCGGCGGATCATCGCCACGAGCAAGGGCAAGCATCTGAAGTTCAGCGAGGCCTTCGAAAAGTCGCCAGCAGACCTGGTCGCTTCGGCCTGCAAGCTGGGCCTGGAGGGAATCATCGGCAAGCGCCTGTCCGCGCCCTATGTGTCGCGCCGCACGGACGACTGGATCAAGCTCAAGTGCACCAAACGCCAGGAGTTCGTCATCGTGGGCTACACCGAGCCCAAGGGCAGCCGCAAGGGCTTTGGCGCGCTGCTGCTGGCGGTGCATGAGCCGGGCGGCGGGCTGCGCTACGCCGGCAACGTGGGCACGGGTTTCGACGACAGGACGCTGCAGGACCTGCATCGCAAGCTGGCCAGCATCGAACAAAAAGCTAGCGCGTTGACCCAAGGCAAGCCGCGCGCCCTCAAGCAGGTCCACTGGGTCCAGCCTACGCTGGTGGGTGAGGTTTCGTTCGGCGAATGGACTGGCGACGGCCATGTGCGCCATTCGACCTTCCGCGGGCTGCGAACCGACAAATCACCCAAGAAGATCACGCGCGAGGTTGCCATGCCGGCTGAGAAGATATCCACCCGCGAACGCCCCGCCAAGGCCATGAAACAGGGCGCTGCTACGCCTCCGAAGGGGATGAGGCTGTCCAACCCCGACCGCGTCATCGATCCCTCTTCGGGAGCGACCAAGCTCGACCTGGCGCGCTATTACGGGTTGGTGGCGCCTCTGATGATGCCGCACCTGCGCGGCCGCCCGGTTTCGTTCGTCAGGGCGCCCGCGGGGATCCAGGGCCAGCACTTCTTCCAGCGGCATTCGGAATCCCCCATCCCGGGGGTGCTGGCGCTGCCTGAACGCCTGTATCCCGAACATCCGCCGCTCATGGAAATCTCGAACGAAGCAGCGATACTCGCTGCCGCCCAGCTGAACGTGGTCGAGTTCCATACCTGGAATGCGATCAAGACCTCGATCACCAAGCCGGACCGGATGCTGTTCGACCTGGACCCCGGAGTAGGGGTGGATTGGCCGGCGGTGCAGCAGGGCGCGGAACTGGTGCGCGTGCTGCTGCAGGAGCTCGGCCTGCGCGGCTGGCTGAAGACCAGCGGCGGCAAGGGCCTGCATGTGGTCGTGCCGATCCGCAAGCAGTACGGCTGGGACGCCGTGAAGGACTTTTCCGAAGCCATGGTGCGCCATCTGGCGCAAACGCTGCCGAAGCTGTTCGTCGCCAAGAGCGGGCCCAAGAACCGCGTGGGCAAAATATTCGCCGATTACCTGCGCAACGGTTTCGGCGCCACCACGGTGGCGGCCTGGTCGGCCCGCGCCCGGCCCGGCCTGGGCGTGTCCGTACCCGTCCGCTGGGACGAACTGGACGGGCTGAAAGGCTCGACGCAATGGACCATCGCCAACATCCACACCCGCCTGGATGCGGGCAACGAGCCTTGGGACGATTACGCGCCCCAGGCCATCGGCCGGGCCATGAAACAACTCGGGGTCGAACCGAAATCCTGAACCTGAACATGGCCGTCAGCGCGCGCTGACGATTGTTGCCGCCGCGGCAACATCATGGTCCCCTCCGCGGGCCTACTGCCGTTTTGCGGGCAGACCTACGATTTGGCCGTCGTTCAACCCATCGAAGGAGTCACCATGAGTCAACGCCTGAATGCCTTTGCGCAATCGCCCGAACTGTTCAAGAAATTCGTCGAGTTCGGCATGCTCCTGAAGTCCGGGGCGATCGAACAATCGATCCTGCGCCTGGTCGAAATCCGCGCCTCCCAGATCAACGGCTGCGGCTTCTGCCTGGACATGCATGTGAAGGATGCCAAGATCCACGGCGAAGGCGAACTGCGCCTGCATCATGTGGCGATCTGGCGCGAATCCGGCGAGTTCTCGCCGCGCGAGCGTGCCTGCCTGGCCTGGACCGAAGCGCTGACCACGCTGGGCGCGCAGGGCGTGCCGGACGAGATCTATGAACGTGTCCGCACGCAACTGTCCGAAAAGGAAATCTCGGACCTCAGCTTCGCCGTCATGGCGATCAATGGCTGGAACCGCCTGAATGTGGGTTTCCGCACCGTGCCCGGTTCGGCCGACAAGGCATATGGCCTGGATAAGGCCAAGTTCAACTAAGGAACCATCATGAAAATCCTGGTTATTGGCGGCACGGGCCTGATAGGCTCCAAACTTGTCAAACTGCTGGTCGAGCGCGGCCATCAGGCGATTGCCGCGTCCCCCGCCACCGGCGTCAACACCATGACCGGCGAGGGCCTGGACGCCGCGCTCGCCGGCGTCGATACGGTGGTCGATGTCGCCAACTCGCCATCGTTCGAAGACCGGGCCGTGCTGGAGTTCTTCCAGACCTCGGGGCGCAATCTGCTGGCCGCGGAGGCGCGCGCCGGCGTGCGCCATCACGTCGCGCTGTCGGTGGTCGGCACGCAACGTCTGGCCGAAAGCGGCTACTTCCGCGGCAAGATCGCGCAGGAAGCGCTGATCGTGGCTGCTGGAATCCCGTACACCATCGTGCATAGCACCCAGTTCTTCGAATTCCTGGGCGGTATCGTGCAGTCGGGGACCGAAGGGGCGGAAGTGCGGCTGTCGCCGGCCTACGTCCAGCCCATTGCGTCGGACGACGTCGCCCTGGCCATGGCCGATGCGACGCTGGCGCCGCCGGTGAACGGCATCGTGGAAATCGCCGGCCCCGAGCGGGTGCGCCTGGCCGAGCTGGCGCAGCGCTACATGGCCAGGATCGGCGACACGCGCAGCGTGCAGGCAGACGCCGGCGCGCGCTATTTCGGCGCGCTGCTCGACGACGACACGCTGGTTCCGGGCGCGGGCCCACGCCTGGGCCAGATCGACTTCGAAACCTGGTTCAGCCGTTCGGGCGCAAGAAAGTAGCGGCGGATACAAGGACCTTCATGAGCAAACTGCGGCCTCCTTCCCAGAGCCTCCTGGAAAAGTACCGAGGCGGGGATTTCCATCCTCTGTACACCACCAGCGTGACGGTGCGTGGCGGGGAGGCCGCTCATGGGCGGGCTTCCGGCATGGCTATTTCGGACGATGGCGAGCTGATCGTGGAACTGCGCCTGCCAGTGGAACTGGGCGGCACGGGCGGGGGCACCAACCCCGAACAGCTATTCGCCGCCGGCTATGCGGCGTGCTTTCACGGTGCGCTCAGCATGCTGGCCGAACGTGCCGGCCTGGCCATTCCGGACGCTTCCGTGACCGCCACCATCTCGTTCGGTCGCGACCCCGTCGACGGCTTTTTTGCCCTGACCGCGGACGTCAACATCCACCTGCCCGGCGTGCCCAAGCCCATCGCCGAAGAGCTGGTGCGCAACACCGAACGCCTGTGTCCGTACGCCAAGATGGCCCAGGGCGGGATCCGGAGCGTGGTGGCCCTGACTCAGTAGCGTTCAGGCCTGCTTCAACAGCAGGCTGTCGATGCTGTGCAGATCCAGCGCGCGGATGCGTTCCGTCATGAAATCGATGAACACCCGCATGCGCGCCGGCAGGTGCTGGCGGCTGAGAAAGCACAGATAGTGTCCCCGGTCGTCGGGGGCATGCTGCGGCAGGCAGGCGACCAGCGTACCCGCGCGCAGATGTTCGCAGACCTGATAGGCCGCCATCTGCGCGATGCCATGGCCGTCCAGCACCGCCTGCAGCACCAGGTCGGCATCGTTGAAGGTGAGCATGGCGGGCGGCGCGAACTTGCGCAGATGGCCGCCGACCTTGAACTCCCATTCGTATACGCGGCCCGAAGCCAGCAGAAAATTCACGCAGCTGTGGCCGGAGAGTTCATCCACGTCCCGCGGTAGCCCGTGCCGGGCGGCATAGTCGGGCGAGGCGCACAGCATCATTTGCATAGGGATGATTTTCTTGGCGATCACCTGGCTGTCTTCCATGCGGCCATTGCGAAACGACACGTCGACGCGATCCGTGGTGAAGTCGGTCGGGCCGTCATCCAGCAGCAGCTCCACCGAGATGTTCGGATGGGCCAGTCGGAACTCCTTCAGCAGGGGCGCCACGACCTTGCGGCCAAAACCCACGGTGGAGCAGACGCGCACCAAGCCGGAAGGCGGGCCCTCGCGCAGCTCACGCATATCGTCCAGGGCCTGGATGATCCGTTCCACGCCAGGATGGCATTGTTCATAGAAGCGCTGCCCCTCCGCCGTGAGCGAGGTGCTGCGCGTGGTGCGCACGAAGAGCCGCACGCCCAGCTGGTCTTCGAGCTTCTGTACGCTGCGGCTGACCGCCGAACGCCCTATGCCCAGCCGGTCGCCGGCCTTGGCGAAGTTGCCCTCGGCGGCGACGGCCAGGAAGGCCATGACGCCGGCATAGCTGGTGGCGAAACTGTCGGCCAGGGAGTCCGGGCCGTTCGC
>MCNG01000097.1_pt1 | contig 29416 bp, 25 predicted proteins | sample 778231 | NCBI WGS metagenome assembly MCNG01 (sample SAMN04296815, study PRJNA304217) | bioreactor metagenome | isolation source: sea sediment enriched with benzalkonium chloride | place: Turkey: polluted region of the Marmara Sea
GGGGCAGTCCGGAGCGAAGGCTCCGGACCGCAATCGTGGGCGCCCGCCCCTCAGGCGCCCGCGCCAACGGGCGGCCTACGTAGAACTCGCAGCGCACCGCCAAAACACGCCAGCCAGACAGAAGAAGACCTTACTCCTGCCCACCCACAGCAGGACTAATCTCCCCGATATACCGGCAATCCAGCTCCAGAGACAACTCATCCATCCCCAGAATATCGATCTCCACCGCAGTCCCGCGCTCCAGCTCCGGCATCCCCCCGACGCGAGTCACCAGCGGCGCATTCGCGAAGCGCACCAGGTCGTCCCGCAGCACGTGCGCCACGGTACGCGTCACGTTGTGCTGCTTCAGCCAGCGCAGGCACCAGTAGCGTTCCATCGCGCTCTGGAACTCGGCCCAGGCCGCGTATTGCGCGTCGAAAGCGCCGATGATGGCGAACAGGTCCGCGTCGCGCGGCTTGAACGGGGCGACCAGGCGGGCGGAGACGCCGTGTTCGACAGCCGCGATCAGCTGCCACTGGTTCACCAGGTCCACGTAGCGGCGCAGCGGCGAAGTGCTCCAGGCGTATTGCGGCACGCCGATGGCTTCGTGCGGCAGGGCCTGGGTGCTCATGCGCACGCGGCCCGCCTGTTGCGAGCGGTAGATGCCCGGCACGCCATGCTGGTGCAGCAGGCCGCCCCAGAGGTTGTTCGCCAGGATCATGTACTCGGCCACCATCCGGTCCAGCGGCGCGTTGCGTTGGCGCGGCACCAGGCGCACCGGCGTATCGGGATCGTCGGGATTGCCGTCCAGGTAAAAGCTGTACTCCACCCGCGAATTGTTTTCCGGCTTGCCGCGCACGTTTTCGCGTTGCGCCGAGAGGGCCTGCGCCAGCTTCCACAGCGGACGCAGCCAGTGGCCGTAGGGCAGGTCGGCGGACGGATCGGACAGGCTGGCTTCCGTGACTTGGGCGTCCAGCATGTTGTGGCGCAGGTTCTCGCGCACCACGATACGTTCCAGGCGGGTTTCCGATTCGATGATTTCGCCGGTTTCCGGATCGGCCACCACGTACAGGGACAGCGCCGGCACTTCGCGGCCGGCGTCCAGCGAGAACGCCTGGATGATGCTGTCCGGCTGCATCGGGATCTTGTCGCCCGGCATGTAGACGGTGGACAGTCGCGCGCGCGCCAGTTTGTCGAAATCGCTGTCGCGGGTCACGGTGACGCCCGGCGCCGCCACGTGCACGCCGACGCGCAGGCGGCCGTCGGGCAGGGTGGAGACGGACAGCGCGTCGTCGATTTCGGTGGTGGTGACGTCGTCCACCGAATAGATTTCGGCGTCGGACAACGGCAGTTCGCGGTCGATGGGCGGCAGTTCCAGGTCCGGGAACGCCAGCCCGCGCGGGAAGTTCACCGCCAGGAAGCGGCGCTTGTGCAGCGCCAGCGCGTGCGGCCAGGCGCCCAGTTCCAGCAGCAGCCGGTCGGGGCTCTTGCCCAGCTTGGCGCAGGCGGCGTCCAGCGCCTTCCATTGCTGCGAATTCTTGTCGGGGCGGATCAGCAGCGACTCTGCGGTCTGGGCGATGGGCTCGGGCAGGCGCCCCGCGGCCATTTCATCCACCCATTCCTGCTGCTGCTCGGCCTGGCGTTGCTTTTTCTCCAGCGCGGCCAGGGCGGCGGCCAGGATGTCGGGCGGGGCGGGGCGGTAGCGGCCCTTGCCGCGGCGGTGGAAGTATGCCGGTGCGCCGTGCAGGCGCATCAGCAGCGCGGCCTGTTCCACCGGCGTGGGCGCGTGGCCAAAGTAGTCGGCGGCCAGGGCGGGGGAATCGAATTCATCCTGCGGCGCGCATTCCCACAGGAATTGCAGGTCCAGTGTTTCGGCAGTCGCGGCCGCCTGGCTCATCAGCGCGGCCGGTTCGGGCGCGGCGAAGGTGAACAAGGTATTGGCGCGCTTGATCTTGCTGCGCTTGCCGGATTCCGATTCCACCTGCAGGCTGGCATCGGTCTCGGACAGGATATTGCCGGCCTTGAAGCTGCCGTCGTCTTCGTAAAACACATACATGGTGGGGATCGTCCTGGGCGGCGCGCACGCGCCGCCTTGCGCAGCTATATAGAGTGTGGAAGTCTGATACTGATTATTGGGGGCGAACCTGCTTGTCGCCAAGGGCGAATTCAAGCACTTCGGGCATCCATTCCGCGAAATCGGACAAGCCGTGGTCGCTGCCTTGCACGATGCGCTGGCGGCAGCCCGCGTACCGATCGCGCATTTCGCGCCAATCCAGCACCTCGTCGCCGGTGGCCGCCACCAGGAAGTAGCGGTTGGGCTGGGTGATGCGTGGAACGTGGATGGCGGCCAGTTCGTCCACGTATTCGGGCAGGAAGACGAACGGCGCGTCGGAATGATACATGCGGTGCTCGCCGATCTGGGTGGCGAGGTCGCGGGCGGCCTCGACCGCCGGATTCAGCAGCACCGCCTTGCAGCCCAGCTGCTCGGCCAGCCAGGTGGCGTAGAAGCCGCCCAGCGAAGAGCCGATCACGGTCAGCGCGCGGGGGGAATCCGCGCCAGCCAGCTGGCGCCGGGCGATGTCCAACGCCTGAGCGACGGCTTCACGCGGACTGGCGGGCAGTTGCGGGCAGGCCCAGGCAGCCGCCAGGCCGCGCTCGGCCATGGCGTCGGCCATCATCTTGGCTTTGAACGAGGTCGGCGAGGAACGGAAACCGTGCAGATAAAGAATCATGGCTCGCCTTTGCGGTGTCTTTGCCGGGATCAGGCGTGCGCCTGCAGGGCGTCCAGCAGCTTGCCGTGCACGCCGCCGAAGCCGCCGTTGCTCATGACCAGCACCTGGTCGCCCGGGCGGGCGGCGCCCGCCACGGCGGCGACCAGCGCGCCGATGTCATCGTAGCTGGAAGCGCGGTCGCCCAGGGGAGCCAGCACTTCGGCCGGATTCCAGCCCAGGGCGTGCTTGCCGGAATGGGCGCCGAAGCAGAACACCAGGTCGGCGTCGGCCAGGGCCTCGGGCAGCCGGGCGGCCATGGTGCCCAGCTTCATAGTGTTGGAGCGCGGCTCCAGCACGGCCAGGATGCGGGCTGCTCCCACCTGGCGGCGCAGGCCTTCCAGGGTGGTGGCGATGGCGGTGGGATGGTGCGCGAAATCGTCGTAGACCTTGATGCCGTTGACCGTGCCGCGCAGCTCCATGCGGCGCTTCACCCCCGCGAAGCGGCTCAGGGCCTCGATGCCCTGGGCTGCCGGCACGCCCACGTGTTCGGCGGCGGCCAGCGCCGCCAGCGCGTTCATGCGGTTGTGCTCGCCCGTCAGGTTCCAGCGCACGGTGCCGGCGGTGACGCCGCCGCGCAGCACGCTGAAGGCGCCCTGGGCATCCGGCGCTGTCGCCTGCCAGGCGCCATCGGCGCCGAACGTGACGGTTTCGGACCAGCATCCGCGGGCAATCACGCGGTCCAGCGCGGCGCAGTGCGCCGGGCGTACGATGCGGCCGGAGCCGGGGATGGTTCGCACCAGATGATGGAACTGGGTCTCGATCGCCGCCAGATCGGGGAAGATGTCGGCGTGATCGTATTCAAGATTGTTCAGGATGGCTGTGCGCGGACGGTAATGCACGAACTTCGAGCGCTTGTCGAAGAAGGCCGTGTCGTATTCATCCGCCTCGATCACGAAGGGGCGGCGCGACGGATCGAAGCGCGCCGACACGTGCAGGTCCTGCGCCACGCCGCCGATCAGGAAGTTGGGCGCCAGGCCTGCGGCTTCCAGCACCCAGGCCAGCATCGAACTGGTGGTGGTCTTGCCGTGGGTGCCTGCCACCGCCAGCACGTGCTGGCCCGGCAGGATGTTGTCGCCCAGCCATTGCGGGCCCGACACGTAGCGCGCGCCGGATTCCAGGATGGCTTCCATCAGCGGATTGCCGCGGCTGACCACATTGCCGATCACATAGAGATCGGGCTTGAGCGCCAGCTGTTCGGCGCCGAAGCCTTCGATCAGTTCGATTCCCTGTTCGGACAGCTGCGTGCTCATGGGCGGGTACACGCCCGCGTCGCAACCAGTGACCTTGTGGCCGGCCGCGCGCGCGATCAGCGCCAAGCCGCCCATGAACGTACCGCAGATGCCAAGAATATGCAGGTGCATTGAAAACTCTCCTGTCCTGCATTGTATATATATAGAGGAAGTGCAAGCCCGGCCCTGCGCGGCGCAAAACGGCGGCAGCGGTTATGATCGCGCCATGAATCGACGCCTACTTCTTTCCGCCGGCGTGGCCATAGCCGCCACGGTTGCGGGCGGCTACACCCTGATGGGCCGCAAGACCTCGACGCCCTCGGCCGCGGCCGATGCCGGCGATCCCGTCGCCGCCCTGATGCAGATGCCGCTCCCCGACCTGAACGGGGCGTCCCATACGCTGGCGGGCTGGAAAGGCCAGCCCATCGTGGTCAATTTCTGGGCAACCTGGTGCGCGCCGTGCGTCCGAGAAATGCCCGAACTCGACTCTCTGCAGAAAAAATATCCGCATGTACGATTTGTCGGCATTGGTGTCGATTCGGCTGCGAATATGCAAAAATTTGTCGAGAAAGTGCAGGTTTCCTACCCTCTGTGGGTGATAGGCGCAGGTGCCATCGATACCCTGCGCAAGCTGGGGAATCCCAGTGGCGGTCTGCCTTTTACTATTGTTTTCAATGCAGATGGCGGAATTAACCGGAAGATATTGGGTGAAATTCAGCCCGATGATCTGGACCGCACCCTGTCTGGTTTAAAGGCGTAAGTCTGTTGGACAAATAGTAGGAATTGGCGTAAAAAGCTGGTTTATCGGCTGTTTTGCCAACAATTGGCAAACCACTCATTGGCAAGCGCATGGCGCAAAACATACTGGTATTGCATGGCCCGAACCTGAACCTGCTCGGCACCCGAGAACCTCATATCTACGGCAGCCTTACGCTGCAACAGATCAACGAGGGTCTTGAGCTGCTCGCAGGCGAACTGGGCGCCACGCTGACAGCGTGGCAAGGCAATCACGAAGGCGCGCTGGTTGACCGCATTCAGGCGGCCCGGCAAGACGGCACCGACTTCATCATCATCAACGCGGCGGCATATACGCACACCAGCGTCGCAATTCGCGATGCGCTGGCTGGGGTCGCGATCCCATTTATTGAAGTACATTTGTCCAATCTGTATAAGCGAGAGCCCTTCAGGCATCACTCTTATCTGTCCGACTTGGCGGTAGGCCTCATCAGCGGCCTGGGCGCGGACGGCTACGAGGCGGCTCTGCGTTACGCAGTGCGGCACTGATCTCGCACCAAACCACAGCATTTACATCTTATACGGCGCGGACCCGACGCTGGGACGTCGCCGACACTATCTCGGGAAGCAGCTTCTATGGACCTCCGAAAACTCAAAACCCTGATCGACCTGGTGGCTGAATCGGGCATCGCCGAGCTGGAAATCACCGAAGGCGAAGGCAAGGTGAGGATCGTCAAGTTCTCGCAGACCTTGCAGCCGGTCGCCTACCATCACCCCGAAGCCGGCGTGCCGGTCGCGCCGGTGGCCCAGGCAGTTGCGCCGGCCGCGCCCGCCGCGGAAGCCGCGCCGGTGATCCAGGGCCACGTCGTCAAGGCCCCCATGGTCGGCACGTTCTATCGCGCGCCGAACCCGGGCGCCGCTCCGTTCATCGACGTTGGCGCCACCGTCAAGGAAGGCGATCCGCTGTGCATCATTGAAGCCATGAAGCTGCTCAATGAAATCGAAGCCGACAAGTCCGGCGTCATCAAAGAAATCCTGGTCGAAAACGGCGAGCCCGTCGAGTACGGTCAACCCCTGTTCGTCATTGGCTGATAGCTGAAAATGTTCGAAAAAATCCTGATCGCCAATCGGGGCGAAATCGCCCTGCGCATTCAGCGCGCTTGCCGCGAGCTGGGCATCAAGACCGTGGTCGTGCACTCCGAGGCTGACCGCGAAGCCAAGTACGTGCGCCTGGCCGATGAATCTGTGTGCATCGGGCCCGCGCCGTCGCGTGAAAGCTACCTGAACATGCCGGCCATCATTTCGGCGGCCGAAGTCACGGATTCCGAGGCAATTCACCCGGGTTACGGGTTCTTGTCCGAAAATGCCGACTTCGCCGATCGCGTCGAAAAGAGCGGCTTCGTCTTCATCGGCCCGCGTCCGGACACCATCCGCCTGATGGGCGACAAGGTCAGCGCCAAGCGCGCCATGATCGAAGCCGGCGTGCCGGTGGTGCCGGGTTCGGAAGGCGCTTTGCCCGACGATCCGCAGGAAATCATCCGTATTGCGCGCGAAGTCGGCTATCCGGTCATCATCAAGGCGGCAGGCGGCGGCGGTGGCCGCGGCATGCGCGTGGTGTACACCGAGGCCGCGCTGCTGAACGCCGTCACGATGACGCGCTCGGAAGCGGGCGCCGCGTTCAACAACCCGGAAGTCTATATGGAGAAGTTCCTCGAGAACCCGCGCCATATCGAAATCCAGGTGCTGGCCGATGGCGGCCGCAATGCCGTCTGGCTGGGCGAGCGCGACTGCTCCATGCAGCGCCGCCACCAGAAAGTCATCGAAGAGGCGCCCGCGCCGGGTGTCGCGCGCCGACTGATCGAGCGCATTGGCGACCGTTGCGCCGACGCCTGCCGCAAGATGGGCTATCGCGGCGCGGGCACGTTCGAGTTCCTGTATGAAAACGGCGAGTTCTATTTCATCGAAATGAACACCCGCATCCAGGTCGAACACCCGGTCACCGAGCTGATCACCGGCATCGATCTGGTCCAGCAGCAGATCCTGATCGCCGCCGGCGAGAAGTTCACGCTGCGCCAGCGCGACATCACGTTCAAGGGCCACGCGATCGAATGCCGCATCAATGCGGAAGATCCGTTCCGCTTCGTGCCCAGCCCGGGGCGCATCACCAACTGGCATACCCCGGGCGGTCCGGGCGTGCGTATCGATTCGCATGCGTTCAACGGTTATTTCGTGCCGCCGAACTACGACTCGATGATCGCCAAGGTCATTACCTACGGCGATACGCGCGACCAGGCGCTGGCCCGCATGCGCACCGCACTGTCGGAAATGGTGGTGGAAGGCATTTCCACCAACATCCCGCTGCATCGCGAAATGCTGCAGGACGCCCGCTTCATCGAAGGCGGCACCAGCATCCACTACCTGGAACACAAGTTGGCTCAGCGTCCCTGACCGCGATCCGGGGCTTCCGCTCCCGGGCCGCTCCTGTTTTGTTTTACGGTCAACGGGCCGCGGCGCAAGCCGCGGCCCGTTGACCAGATGGAAGAATCATCATGCGTGAACTCGTGCTCCATTGCCTGGAAGCGCAGGCCGAAGCCCTCTCGGACGCCTTGCTGGAAGCTGGCGTGCTGTCGGTATCCGTCGAAGATGCCGACCTGGGCACCGACGACGAGCGTCCCTTGTTCGGCGAGCCGGGCACCGAGCCCGACGTGCAGGCCTGGGATCGCAACCGCGTCGTCGCCTTGCTGCCCGATGGCGCCGATCCCGCGCAGATCATGGAAGAAGCAGCCGTCGCGGGCGAGCTGGACCCCGCCGTGTTCGAGGGCTGGAGCCTGCGCGACGTGCCCGACGCCGACTGGGTGCGCCTGACGCAGTCGCAGTTCGGCCCCATCCATATCGCCGAACGCCTGTGGATCGTGCCCAGCTGGCACCGCGACAATCCCGATGTGCCGGCTTTCGAGCCGGATGCCTCCACCCAGGAAAGCGCGATCCATATCGAGCTCGATCCTGGCCTGGCGTTCGGCACCGGCAGCCATCCCACGACCCATCTGTGCCTGGCCTGGCTGGAAGCCGAATTGCCGGCTGGCGCCACGCTGCTGGATTACGGCTGCGGTTCGGGCATCCTGGCGATTGCCGCGCGCAAGCTGGGCGCGGGTCCGACCCAGGCGGTGGATATCGACGCCCAGGCGGTGCAGAGCACGATCTTCAATGCCGAGGTCAACCACGTCGAGCTGCAAGCCATGCTGCCCGATGGACTGGCGGAAGGCACGTTCGAAGTGGTCGTGGCCAACATCCTGTCCAACCCCCTGAAGGTGCTGGCGCCGATGCTGGCCGGACGGGTTGCCGCGGGCGGTCATCTGGTCCTGTCCGGCGTGCTGGAGCGCCAAGCCGAGGAAGTGGCCGCCGCCTACGCGCCGTGGATCGCGATGTCGGTCTGGCGCGCGCGCGACGGCTGGGTGTGCCTGCACGGCCAGAAGGCCTGAGCGCCGCCGCAGGATTGCGCCATGGCCTTGACCACCCGTTGCCCGCAGTGCGGCACCACCTTCAAGGTGGTGCCTGATCAACTGCGGGTCCGCAATGGCCTGGTGCGTTGCGGCGCCTGCTCGACCGTGTTCGACGGGCGCGCCTGCCTGCTGCCGGTAGCAGGCGCGGCGCCGCAATCGGTGCCGCCCGCAGCGCCGGCGATGCCGGCCACGGCGGTGACGCCGGCCGCCAGCCAGGCCGCGCCGGTCCTGGCGACGCCGGCAGCGCCCCTCGCACCGCAGGCGCCCGCTGAACCGCAGGCGCCGATTGCGCCGGCAGCTCCCATCACGCCGCAGCCTCCCGCCATGCCGCCGGGTGTGCGTCCTGCGCCTGCGCCGGATTTTTCACGGATTGCGCCCTGGGACGACGAGCCGGAACCGCTGCGCGCGCCCGTGGCGCCGTCCTACCGTGCGCCCGCGGTGCCGCCGGCCGTGCTGCGCGGCCGCGACGATATCCGCCGGCGCGCCGAACCGGCCGATGGCGTGCAGGAGCCTGAACAGGACGACGACGATCTGGCCGATGACTGGGCCGACGGCCCGGCCGATCACCAGGCGCGTCATCGCGCGGCCGATGACGCCATTGCCCGGGATGATGAGTCGCCGCGCTGGACCGTCCCGGTATCGGTGCAGACTGGCTATCGCGCCGATGCCGCCCCGCGCGGTGCGCCTGCGGAGCCGTCCTTCACCATCGGCCGCGCCCGCGCCGATGTGCGCGACGCCGAGCGCGACGACGAATACGACGATGAGTACGCCGACGAGCGCCGCGGCGACGACCGCGATGACTACCAAGAAGACGATGACGCCCCGGACCGCGAAGACGCTGGCGAGCCCGTGCTGGGCGACACGCGTACGCGCTATTCCAGCGCCACCGATGTGGGCCGCGCGCCGCCCGAGTTCCTCGACCAGGACCGCGAGGAGCGGCATGGCCTGCTGCGCAAGCTATGGGGCTATGCCTGCCTGATCGGCCTGATCGCGCTGGGCCTGCAGCTGGTGTATGTGTACCGCACCGATATCGCCAATGCCGTGCCCATTCTGCGGCCGGTGCTGGAAACCGCGTGCCAGCCGCTGGGCTGCAGCGTGGGGTATGCGCGCCGCCTGGAGCTTATCCACATCACCTCCTCGTCGCTGCAGCCGCCGACCGGCGCTGCGGCGATCGACGATGGCCGCAGCCGCCTGGTGCTGACGGTGGTGATGCGCAACCGTCACGACAAGCCGCAGCACTGGCCCGCCCTGGTGCTGGACCTGAATGATCTGTCGGACACGGTGGTGGTGCGCCGCGCGCTCAAGCCGGAAGATTATCTGACGCCCGAGCAGCTGCGCGGTCCTTTCGCGCCGCAAGGCGAACTGAAGATTTCCGTGCCCATTGAAGTGACTGGCGTCCAGGTCAATGGCTACCAACTCAATAAATTCTTTCCTTAAGGGATGACTCGCATGGCTACCCCAGTTCTGGTTTGCGGTTCGATGGCGTTCGACACCATCGCGGTGTTTGAGGGGCGTTTCAAGGAGCACATTCTTGCCGACCGCATCCAGTCGCTGAGCGTGTCGTTCCTGGTGCCCAGCATGCGCAAGGAATACGGCGGCTGCTCGGGCAACATCGCCTACAGCATGAACCTGCTGGGCGGCAAGCCCGTGCCCGTGGCCACCGTGGGCGAAGACGCGGGCGAATACATGGAACGCATGACCGGCCTGGGCATCGACGTCAGCCGCGTCAAGGTGATTCCGGACACGTTCACCGCGCAGTGCTTCATCACCACCGACCTGGACGGCAACCAGATCACGGCCTTTCACCCGGGCGCCATGTCGCACGCGGCGGAAAACGACCTGAGCGACGCCGACGCGGCCTGGGCCATCGTTGCGCCCGACGCCAAGGAAGGCATGTTCGCCCACGCCGAGCGCCTGCATAAGCGCGGCATTCCGTTCATCTTCGACTTGGGTCAGGCCATGCCGCTGTTCGACGGCGCCGACCTGGAGCGCATGCTCAAGCTGGCGCAGGCGCTGACCGTGAACGACTACGAAGCCGGGGTGGTGGAACAGCGCACCGGCCGCAGCATGGAAGACATCGCCCGCAGCCTGCAGGCCGTGGTGGTGACGCGCGGCGCGGAAGGCGCCACCTTGCTGACCGAAGGCAAGACCTTCCAGATCCCGCCGGTGCGCGCGGCCCAGGTGATCGACCCGACCGGCTGCGGCGACGCGCAGCGCGGCGGCCTGCTTTACGGCCTGACCAGCGGCTGGAGCTGGGAAGACAGCTGCCGTCTGGGCAACGTCATGGGCGCCATCAAGATCGCTACGCGCGGCCCGCAGAATCATGCGCCGTCGCGCGCCGAAATCGACGCCGTGCTGCACGCCACCTACGGCATCCATCTGCCTCTTTGATCCCCTCGGGAACCCGGCAGTTGGGCCGCGGTCGAACCGTTGGAGAGGGGCGAGGCGTTGTGTTCCGGCGCCTTTCCCGGCCGGCTTTTTCGCCGGTTTTTCAGCTTCTGGCGGTGCGTTTCAGTGTGTTGCAGCATCGCTGGCCCCAATTCGGGGCCAGGGTATGATGAGTACATCGTCGGCAACGGCCGATCGAGGAGTCCAAATGAATCAAAGCAAAACTTTTTCCCTGGTGACGCCGCGCGCGGGGCGCTGGCTGGCGATCGCCGCCGTCGTGACCTCGATGGCAGTCCTGGGCGGCTGCGCCAACCGCAGCGCGTCCAGCGGCGTCTACAGCTATGACCAGGCGCAGCGCGAGCAGATCGTCCGTACCGGCACGGTCACCGGCGTGCGTCCCATCGTGATCCAGAACGACAAGTCCAGCGGCGTCGGCATGGTGGCCGGCGGTGCGCTGGGCGGCGTGGCGGGTAACGCCATCGGCGGCGGCACCGGCCGTACCATCGCTACCGTGGGCGGCGTCATCCTGGGCGCGCTGGCGGGCAACGCCATCGAGAACCAGACCGGCAAGAATTCCGGCTACGAAATCACCGTGCGCCTGGACAACGGCGAGACCCGAGTCGTCGCGCAGGAAGCCGATGTGCCCATCAGCGTGGGCCAGCGCGTGCAGGTGATCAGCGGCTCCGGCCCGACCCGCATCACGCCGATGTAAGCACCCATCCTGCGCCGCTCGCGGCGCGGCTTGGCAAAAGCCCCCGTCAGGGGGCTTTTTTATTGCCGGCGCCCCTGTGATCCAAACGGGGGCAGGGCGGGAAAGGCTGTGCAGTCGTAAGAATCTGTCGCTCGGCCGCAACGCGGCACCCGGGGACTTACCCGCGAACGTTACGTTTGCCAGCGTTTTCTCGCGATTTCCTCCATAAGCGTCATGGCGATTTGACGAACGTGGTGCCATGATTGCGCCTGCGATCGACGTCGCATTGCGAAAATCATGTAACGGAGTGCATCGAGGCGTCGCGCGTGGTGGGCTGGACGTTCAGCCTGATTTCAGCAGTTTCTTTGTAATCTCGTCGTCCTGAATCCCGGGGCGGGGGATTGTTGGCCGATCAGGCCTGTAACGCCGCACTATCTATGCATACCGAGCAAGAACTCCACACCAAGATCGGCGAGATCGTCGAGTCGATCGTCATGAAGAAAGTCACCCCCGATACGCAGTTGATTGCCACCGGCCTGGTCGATTCGCTCGCCGCCGTGGACATCACGCTGGCGGTCGAGTCGGAGTACGGCTGCAGCATTCCGGCTCCCGAGATCGCGGAGCACCTACAGTCGGTCCGCACGCTTGCCGGCTATGTCGCTGCCCATACTTCGTAATACCCGGCTGTTGTCTCACGTCGCGGCTGCCGCGACGGCGGTAGCACTGGCGGTGGGTACGTATTGCGGCGCGGACGATCTGCTCAGCCGCGTGGTCAATCCCATGTCGGCGCCCTCGGCCTCGGCGGCCGCCAAGAGCAACTACCTGCCCAACCTGGGACCGGACTGGGGTACCCAGCACGTCAACCTGAATCGCCTGGGCAACGCCTTGAGCGACGGGACGCTGGTCGTGCTTGGCTCGTCCGAACTGTCCAGCCACGATCTGCGCTTCGTGCCCTACCGCTTCTTCCCTGAAGAGCTGAAGGTGCCTACGCTGGCCTATGGCCACGCCATGTTCCAGTCCTACGGCATCGTCAGCGTGCTGGAGTCGGTGGCGGATTCGCTCACGCCCAACACGCGGCTGGTGGTCATGCTGTCGCCGGCCTGGTTTGCCTCGGGCGGGCAGTTGCCGCGCAGCGCGTTTGCGGAACACGTCACGGGGCCGGTCTGGGACCGGCTCTGGGATCAGCCCAACACGCGCGAGCAGATGCAGAACTGGATCAGCGACAACGCCAACTGGGGGCTGCTGTGGCTCATCGCCAACGGCCAGGTCGCGGAGCTGAAGGACAAGCTGGCGCTGTGGTGGCACGCGCGCAAGGAACCAGCGCCCGACCGCCCGCGCAGCAAGCTGTCGGTGCCCGCGCATCGCTATGTGTCCTGGCCGTCGGCCGCGCGCCTGGACCAGGGCCAGTGGGGCCGGCTGACGCATCAGGCGCGCGTGGTCGAGCAGGACCTGGGCGGGCACAACCCCTACGACGTGCGCGACGATTACTACAAGCAGTACCTGGCGGCGCTGTATTCGCCGGCCCGCAACGAGTTCGCCGACATCGATCCGATCACTCGCACGGAACTCGGCGACCTGTCGCGCGTGATGGCCTTGCTGCAGAAGCGCAAGGTTCACGCCTACTTCGTCATCCAGCCCTTCAATCCCAAGCTCATCCTGGACGTGGAGCGTTTCGACCCGGTGGTGGCTGCCATCACGGGCATGTGCGAGCGCTACCAGATGGGCTGCCTGGATCTCTACAGCATCCCGTTCGAACCGGGCATGCTGCGCGACGACATGCACCTGGCCGAACTCGGCTGGGCCATGGCCGATCAAGGCATTGCGGAGTACTTTTCCCGATGAGCAAGATTCTTCCCGCGGCCGCGCCCGAGGCCGGCCGCGCCGTCGAAGGGCAGGAAACCCGCAAGGCGGCTGGCGCCTGGGGGCGCCGCTTTCTCTGGCACCTGTGCCTGTATATCGGCGTGATCCTGGTGTTCGTCCTGCAGGCGCAGCCCACCACGGGCAGCGGCGGGCCGATCAAGGTCGAATTCCAGTACCAACAGTTCTGAGCCCGCCATGGAATTGTTCGCAAGCTTGAGCTTTTTCGGCGGCGCCCTGTGCGGCGGCCTGGGCCTGTTGGCCTACCGTTCCTTCGGCATGCCGTTCCGTATCGGCTATCGCCACATCATCGGCGTGATCTGCCTGGGCGTGTGGATGGCGGTGTTCTGGGCGCGTCCCTATCAACCCATCGCCTTGCTGGCCATTTCAGGCAGCGCGTTGTGGGCCATGCGCCGCAACTACATCCCCACCTGGCTGGCCGTGATCATCACCATGACGCCGCTGCTGCTGGTGAAGACAGGCGTGTCGCACCTGGGCGCCATGCTGGGCTTGTCCTTCGCCACGTTCCGCGCCATCGACGTGCTGCTGTTCGCGCAGCGCAACGAGCGCGTGTCGCCGCTGGACTACTTCATCTATCTATTCTTCCCGCTGACGCTGCTGGCCGGCCCCATGTACCGCTGGCGCAATTTCCAGGCGGACCTGAAGCGCGGTTATGAAGGCGTGAACCTGAACACCTGGCTCAGCGGCCTGGAGCTCGTCATGCTGGGCGTGATCCAGAAGTTCGGCGTGGCTGAACTCATCTGGCGCTATGGCCTGGCGACGCTGGATGCGCACGACTACTCGTTCACCGGCGTGGCGCTCAACGCCTCGCTCTACAGCGCCTACCTGTTCTTCGATTTCGCCGGCTACTCCACCATGGCGATCGGCATCGGCATGCTGTTCGGCTTCACCTTGCCGATCAACTTCCGCAATCCGCTGGCCACGCTCAACCCGCAGGACTTCTGGCGCCGCTGGCACATCAGCCTGTCGGAGTGGTTGCGCGACGTGGTCTTCATGCCCATTTACAAGGCGCTGAGCAAGACCAAGTTCTTCGGACGCCACCGCATGGCGGCGCAGAACATCGGCATCTTCGCGACCTTGCTGGCCATGGGTGTCTGGAACGGCTTGTCGCTGCACTACATCGTCAGCGGCCTGATGTTCGGCGCGTACTCGGTGGGCCACAACCTGCTGATCAACGCCGCGCGCACCCGCCCGGCCCTGCAAGCCGCGCTGGCGCAACCCGTCATGCGTTTTCTCGGGCGCGTGCTCACCCTGATTCTTGCTGCGCTGGCGCTCTACGTGTTCAGCGGCCGCAGCCCCATCTGACGCCGGGAGTTTCGGCATGCGCTTCGATCTCAAGTCCTTCCAGTTCACCGATACCGGGTACGCGCCCGATGCGCCGGCCGTGGTTGCCGCCGACCGCAGCCTGAGCTGGTCGCAATTGCGCGCCGAAGCCGGCGCCTGGGCCGAAGAGGCGCGCAGATGCGGGGCCGCGCCGGACGTGCCGGTGGCGATCTACGGCCACAAGGAAGCCTCGTTCTTCGTCGCCATGGTCGGCGCGCTGCTGATCGGGGCGCCGTTCGTGCCGGTGGACACGATCTATCCGGACGAGCGCCTGCGCCGCATCGTCGAGATCGTGCGCGCCGCCGCCGTGTTCGATGCCGCCAGCGGCAGCTTCACGCCGGGCGAGGGGGCCATGCTGGCCGAGCGCGGCCTGGCCTACGTCATGTTCACGTCCGGCAGCACGGGCGACCCGAAGGGCGTGCAGATCGGCCGTGAAAGCGTGGGCCTGCTGGGCGACTGGATGCTGGGCAGCTTCGGTCTGGGCGAGGCGCCCGTGTTCATGAACCAGGCGCCATTCAGCTTTGACCTGTCCATGTACGAGGTGTTCGCCACGCTGGCCGCGGGCGGCTGTTGCGTGCTGAACGCGCGCGAGCAGATCGCTGCGCCCAGCGCCTGGATGGCCCGCCTGGCCGAGCATGGCGTGACGGCCTGGGTGTCCACGCCGTCATTTGCGCATCAGCAACTGGCCAACCGCGACTTCTCGCCGGCGGCCTTACCCACGCTGCGCACCTTCCTGTTCTGCGGCGAGCCCTTGCCGTCCGCGCTGGCCAAGAAGCTGCGCCAGCGCTTCCCGGACGCCGTCATCCTCAATACCTACGGTCCCACGGAAGCGACGGTGGCAACCACCTGGATCGAGGTCACCGATGCCGTCCTGGCCGCGCACGACCCGCTGCCGGTGGGACATGCCAAGCCCGACAGCGTGCTGATCGTGGATGAAGGCGAGATCTGCATCGTGGGCGACCACGTCATGCGCGGCTATCTGAACCGCCCCGACCTGAACGAGGCCAAGCTCTACACCTACGCCGACGGCCGCCGCGCTTTCCGCACGGGCGACCTGGGTCAGATGGAGGGCGACGGCCTGCTGTTCTGCCGCGGCCGCATGGACGACCAGATCAAGCTGAACGGCTATCGCATTGAACTGGCGGAGATCGACGAGGCGCTGCATGGCCTGCCGGGCGTGGAGGGCGGCGCCTGCGCGGTGCTGCGCCGGCCCGACGGCACGGCGGTGCGCTTGATCGGATTCGTGGCGGGAATGGAAGCAGAGCAGACGCCGCGGATTCTGGAGCCGGATGCGCTGGCGGGCTGGAAAGAGCGGCTGGCACAGCGCCTGCCGCCTTACATGGTGCCGTCCGAGCTGGTGGCCTGCCCGGCGCTGCCCATGTCGAACAATCACAAGATCGACCGCAAGAAGCTGGTCGAGATCTACGCCGGCATTCCGGCGTAAGGGCTGGCGGGGCGCGGCCCCGCCGCTTTACAGGCCCACCATGCGCTGGCTGATGTTGGACAGCACCATCAGCAGCACCTGCGCGACGATCAGCAGCACCAGTGGCGAAAAGTCGATCGCGGTGCGCGGCAGCAGGCGACGGATGGGGTCCAGCATGGGAGCGGTCAACGCCTGCAGCAGCGGCATCATGGGCGCCATCGGATTCACCCACGACAGCACGGCCTGGATCAGCGTCAGCCACACCACCAGATTCAGCGCCCATTTGACGGCCATGATCAGCGCCGAGCCCATGACCCGGGGCAGGTACTCCAGCGGAATCAGCGCGCCGATCGCGACCAGCCAGACCAGCACCAGATAGACCAGCGCGGACAGCCACACGGCGACCAGGCTGGTCCAGTCGATCTTGTTGCTGGCGGGAATGATCTTGCGCAGGGGCAGCACCAGCCAGTTGGTGACCTGGTAGATGAAGCGCGACAAGGGATTGAACGGGTGCAGCCGTATCGCATGCATCCAGGCGCGGGCAATCAGCGCCGCGCCGAACAGCGTGAACACGATTTCGAGAAGGAAGCGCAAGATTTCATCGAGCATGGACACGTTCACCCTGAAAATGAGGAGTCAATTGTCGCACGCCCAGGCAAAAAATCGCCTGCGGCACAGCGCGTGCTTGCAGCCCGTTGGGGGAGGCCGGTCGATTCCGGATCGGGCGGACACGAAAAAGCCGCCCGGCCTAGGCCAGGCGGCTCTGCGAAGCTAAGGCTTCGAACCGTCCTGATTAAGGACGGCCACCCGTCGGGAACGGCCACGACGCGGCGGGGTTCAGCGCGGTCTTCGCGCCCGGGGCGGCTGCCGTGGACGGCGGCGTTACGGGCTTCTTCGGAGCGGCTTTCTTCGCAGCGGGCTTCTTGGCGGCGGCAGGCTTCTTGGCAGCAGCAGGCTTGGCGGCAGCAGGAGCCTTCTTGGCAGCGGGGGCCTTCTTGGCAGCAGCCTTCTTGGCGGCAGGCGCCTTCTTGGCTACGGCCTTCTTGGCAACCGCCTTCTTGGCAGCAGGAGCCTTCTTGGCGACGGCCTTCTTGGCTACCGCTTTCTTGGCGACGGCCTTCTTGGCGACAACCTTCTTGGCTACGGCTTTCTTGGCAACCGCCTTCTTGGCGACAGCCTTCTTGGCCACGGCCTTCTTGGCGACAACCTTCTTGGCTACCGCTTTCTTGGCGACTGCCTTCTTGGCTACCGCTTTCTTGGCGGCGACCTTCTTGACTGCCGGCTTCTTGGCGGCAACCTTCTTCACTGCCGGCTTCTTGGCAGCGACTTTCTTGACGGCTACCTTCTTGACGGCAGCTTTCTTGGCCGGTGCGGCCTTCTTCGCTACTGCCTTCTTGGCGGCGGGCTTCTTCACCGCTTTCTTTACGGCTTTCTTGGCTGTTGCCATGGTCATGCTCCTTAGGTTCAGGGGTCCCAGAACTTAAACCCGTGCCCCGATCCGCCAACAAGGCGCATCGTGCCCGGGCTATTCATCGGCGCAAGCCGCTGTTCTGTGCGAGCAACAGCTACTACGGTTTGCGCTAATGAATTCGGCACAGCCATTTGATATGGCCCCCGCTCCTTTGGCGCGAGCCATTTCAAATGGCGCCGGTAGACGACCTGATCACAGGCCCTACCGCTTGTTCTACGTGTTCGAAAACACCCTGACCGGGGAGAGCGTCATCAAACCTGTCGCGAACGCGACGCTCCTTGCATCTGGAGCGTGCCCGCGCCGGGCCTGATGACGTACTGCTTTTACTCCCAGCTCAGCGTGCCACCGGTTTGGTATTCGATCACGCGAGTTTCAAAAAAGTTGCGTTCCTTTTTAAGATCGATCATTTCCGCCATCCACGGGAAGGGATTTTCTTCCTGGGGGTACAGCGGTTCGATACCGATTTGCTGGCAACGACGGTTGGCGATGAAGCGCAGGTAGGATTTGAACATAGGTGCGTTCAAGCCCAACACGCCGCGCGGCATCGTGTCTTCGGCGTAAGCGTATTCGAGTTCGACCGCTTTGCGGAAGAGTTCTCGAATTTCTTCGCGGAATTCCGGCGTCCACAGATGCGGATTTTCCAGTTTGACGGTGTTGATCAGGTCGATGCCGAAATTGCAGTGCATGGATTCATCGCGCAGGATGTACATGTACTGCTCGGCGGCGCCGGTCATCTTGTTCTGGCGACCCAGCGCCAGGATCTGCGTGAAGCCCACGTAGAAGAACAGGCCTTCCATCAGGCAAGCGAAGACGATCAGGGATTTCAGCAGCGTCTGGTCGGCTTCGGGCGTGCCCGTCTTGAAGTTGGGGTCCGCGATCGCGTCGATGAACGGGATCAGGAACTCGTCCTTGGCGCGGATGGACGGCACTTCGTTGTAAGCGTTGAAGATCTCCGCTTCGTCCAGGTCCAGGCTTTCGACGATGTACTGATAGGCGTGCGTGTGGATCGCTTCTTCGAACGCCTGGCGCAGCAGGAACTGGCGGCACTCGGGCGCCGTGATGTGGCGGTAGGTGCCCAGCACGATGTTGTTCGCGGCCAGCGAGTCGGCGGTGACGAAGAAGCCCAGGTTGCGCTTGACGATGCGGCGCTCGTCCTCGGTGAGCCCGTTCGGGTTCTTCCAGAGGGCGATGTCGCGCGACATGTTGATCTCTTGCGGCATCCAGTGGTTGGCGCAAGTAGCCAGGTACTTCTCCCATGCCCACTTGTACTTGAAGGGCACGAGCTGATTGACGTCGGTCTCGCCGTTGATGATGCGCTTGTCGGCAACCTTCACGCGTTGCGAGGTGGCGGCGCCGCTGGCGGCCAGGCCGGCCGCGTGTTCAGGCGCGGCGGGCGTGGGCATGGCAGTGTCGCCGAAAACACCGGTCGCCGCCCGGACTGCGGGCGCAGCCTGCCCGCCCGCCGCGGGGGCGGGCGATTGTGCAGGTTGCGTGGCGATGGTGTCGTCTTCCCAATTAATCATGATTCATTCTCCGGAGGCGGTTATTGGCAGGCTTCGCACTCTTCGAAGCCGGGGTCGCCCGGCCGCATGGTGCAAACCGCCCCGAGAACTTCGGGTTCCGGCAAAACAGGTGCAGCAGCGACTGGTGCGGACGTGGACTGACCGCCCGCCGAGACGGCGTTCAATTCGCCGCCGCGTCCCGTGGACTTCTCGGCGCTGGTGGCGCCAAGGGTACGCAGGTAGTAGGTCGTCTTCAGGCCACGCTTCCAGGCCAGCTTGTAGGTGTCGTCCAGCTTCTTGCCGGACGCGCCCGACATGTAGATGTTCAGCGACTGTGCTTGATCGATCCACTTCTGGCGGCGCGACGCGCATTCAACCAGCCAGCTCGGTTCGACTTCGAACGCGGTGGCGTAGAGGTCGCGGAGTTCGGAAGGTACGCGATCGATGCGGGACAGGCTGCCGTCGAAGTACTTGAGGTCGGCGACCATGACTTCGTCCCAGAGACCGAGTTTCTTCAGGTCACGCACGAGGTAATCGTTAACGACCGTGAACTCGCCGGAGAGATTCGATTTGACGTACAAGTTCTGGAAAGTAGGTTCGATGCACGCAGATACACCAATGATATTGGAAATAGTTGCGGTTGGGGCGATTGCAATGCAATTGGAGTTGCGCATGCCATGTTGTTTGATGCGCGCGCGCAACGTATCCCAATCGAGCGTGCTCGACTCATCGACTTCAACGTGACCGCCGCGTTCATCGCGCAGCATCTTCAACGTGTCTTGCGGCAAGATGCCGCGCGACCACAGCGAGCCTTCATACGATTGATAGCGGCCGCGCTCTTCGGCGAGCAGGCTCGAGGCCCAGTACGCGTGATAGCACACGGCTTCCATTGAACGGTCGGCGAATTCGACGGCGGACTGCGATGCGTAAGGCACGCGCATCATCTGCAGGCAATCCTGGAAGCCCATGATGCCCATGCCCACCGGACGATGGCGCGCGTTGGAATTGCGGGCCTTGTCGACGGCGTAGTAGTTGATGTCGATCACGTTGTCGAGCATGCGCATGGCGATGCTGACCGTGCGCTTGATCTTGTCGTGGTCGAGTTCGAAACCGCCGCCGGCAGCCGGCTTCATGTGCGCGACCAGGTTCACGGAACCCAGGTTGCACACCGCGATTTCGGATTCGTTGGTGTTCAGCGTGATCTCGGTGCAGAGGTTCGAGCTGTGCACCACGCCCACGTGCTGCTGCGGCGAACGGATGTTGCAAGGATCCTTGAACGTGATCCAGGGGTGGCCGGTTTCGAACAGCATCGACAGCATCTTGCGCCACAGGTTCAGCGCCGGCATCTTCTTGAAGAGCTTCAGCTCGCCGCTGGCGACGCGCGCTTCGTAGCCCACGTAGGCTTCTTCAAAGGCGCGGCCGTACTTGTCGTGCAGGTCGGGGCAGTCGGACGGCGAGAACAGCGTCCACTCGCCGCCTTCCATGACGCGCTTCATGAACAGGTCGGGAATCCAGTTCGCCGTGTTCATGTCGTGCGTGCGGCGGCGTTCGTCGCCGGTGTTCTTGCGCAGTTCCAGGAATTCTTCGATGTCCAGGTGCCACGATTCCAGGTACGTGCAGACTGCGCCCTTGCGCTTGCCGCCCTGGTTGACCGCGACGGCGGTGTCGTTGACGACCTTCAGGAACGGCACGACGCCCTGGCTTTCGCCGTTGGTGCCCTTGATGTGGCTGCGCAGCGCGCGCACCGGGGTCCAGTCGTTGCCCAGGCCGCCGGCGTACTTGGCCAGCAGCGCGTTTTCCTTGATGGCGTCGTAGATGCCTTCCAGGTCGTCGGAGACGGTGGTCAGGTAGCACGACGACAGCTGCGAGTGCAGCGTGCCCGAGTTGAACAGCGTCGGCGTCGAGCTCATGAAGTCGAACGAGGACAGGATCTCGTAGAACTCGATGGCGCGGGCTTCGCGGTCGGTTTCGCGCAGCGCCAGGCCCATGGCCACGCGCATGAAGAACACCTGCGGCAGTTCGATGCGGGTGCCGCGGATGTGCAGGAAGTAGCGGTCGTACAGGGTCTGCAGGCCGAGGTAGCCGAACTGCAGGTCGCGCTTGGCGTTCAGGGCGTGGCCCAGCTTGGTCAGGTCATAGCTGGCCAGATCGGGCGACAGCAGGCCGCCTTCGATGCCGCGGGCGATGAAGGTGGGGAAGTATTCGGCGTAGCGGGCAACCATGCCGTCTTGCGAGACTTCCTCGCCCAGCACTTCCTTGCGGATCGTGTGCAGCAGCAGGCGGGAGGTGACCTGGCTGTAGGCCGGGTCCTTTTCGACCAGCGCGCGCGCGGACAGGATGGCGGACTTGAACACTTCGTCGACGGGGATGCCGTCGTACAGGTTCTTGACCGTTTCCTTCAGGATCGCTTCCGTGTCGATGAATTCGGCCAGGCCTTCGCCGGCGGCTTCGATGGTGGCGCGCAGTTCAGCCAGGTCCAGCGGGCGGCGCACGCCGGCATCGGTCACGTTGAGCACGTGTTCCTGCGGGGCGGCGGCCTTCTCCTGGCCTTCGGCGGCGGCAGCGGCGGCCGCGCGTTCCTGCGTGCGCTTTTCGCGGTACAGCACGTAGGCGCGGGCGACGTCGTGTTCGCCCGAGCGCATCAGGGCCAGTTCGACCTGGTCCTGGATGTCTTCAATATGGAAGGTGCCGCCGTTGGGGCGGTTGCGCACCAGCGCGTTGACGGCCTGGCCGGTCAGGTTCTCGACCAGTTCGCGCACGCGCGCGGAGGCCGCGCCCTGGCCGCCGTTGACGGCCAGGAAGGCCTTGGTCATGGCGATGGCGATCTTGTTGGGTTCGAACCCGACCACCGAGCCATTGCGGCGAATGATGTTGTAGCTGGCCCATTGCCCGCCATTGGCGTCGGCAGGGGAATCGGTTTGGGAGGGCGGCACGGCCGAGGGCCGGGTCACAGAGGCGATCGTAGTCTGCATGGAAGCTCCTGTGCGAAAAGCGCGTAGATAGCGACATGACGGCGTCATGTCAGGTACAAAATCGGATCTTTTGAGGGGGTCGTAACGCTAGGACGGCTTAGTCCAAAAGGCGTGGCCGACGGGAATCAGCTCTTAAGCGACCACAACATATAGTGTAGCACCCCTCGTTGGACACTAATTCTAGTGATCGAGTACGACAGGGACAAGAAAAAAATAAGACGAAGTTCACAAAAGGTTGTTACCAAATGCACTAGGCGCGCCCAGCAAGGCGCGCCCAGGAAGGTGCCGCTCGGAGCGAATGTTTATGCGGTCTTCCGCAGGGGCATATCGCGCGGGGCAGGCGCCGTATAGGTTTGCATCAAGCGGCCCAACTCCGTCCGATACTTCTCGACGTTTGCAGCCTTCACGTGGCCGAAGCCGCGGATGGTTTCTGCAAGGCCGGCGATTGTAGCCGCTTGGGCCAGCTTGTCGCGGGTCAACCCTGCCAGCAACTGGTCTATGGTCTGGCGGTACTCGCGCACCAGCGCCCGTTCCATCTTGCGTTCGGCGGTGTGGCCGAAGGGATCGAACCAGGTGCCGCGCAGGCCCTTCAGGCGCGTCAGCATTTTCAGCGCGGTCATGGTGCGCGGGCCCAGCGTCATTTTGCGCGGCACGCCGGTGCGCGGATCCTTGCGGGCGAAGATGGGCGGGGCCATGTGGAAGCGCAGGCTGTAGTCGCCTTCGAACTGGCCCTGCAGCTGCGCCTGGAAGGAGGCGCCGGTGTAGAGCCGCGCGACTTCATATTCGTCCTTGTAGGCCATGAGCTTGAACAGGCCGCGCGCGACCGCCAGCGCCAAGCGCGGGGTCTTGGCCTCGGGCGCGAGTTCGCGTTCGCGCGTGGCGACGGCCTCGACCACGTTCTGGAACTGGCGCGCGTAGGCCGCGTCCTGGTAGGCGGTCAGGTCTTCGATGCGGCGGGCGACGGCGCGTTCGAACGATTCGGGCACGTGCAGCTGCACGACCTGGGCGCGCGGACGCAGCGCGCCTTCCAGCGCGTCAGGCTGGTGCGCCGCAAGGCGGCCGCTGTCGAAGGCGGCACGGTTGGCGGCCACGGCCACGCCGTTGAGTTCGATGGCGCGGTTGATGGCGGCCTGCGACAAGGGCACGCCGCCGCGCTGCCAGGCATAGCCCAGCATGAACATATTGGACAGGATGCTGTCGCCGAACAGGGCCAGCGCGGCTTCGTGCGCGTCGATCGCGGCGGTGTTGGATTCGCCCGCCGCGTGGCGGATCTTGGCCAGCAGCGCTTCGGGCCGCATGGCCGCGTCCGGGTTGCGGGTGAAGTCGGAGACCGGCGCGACGTAGCTGTTGACCGTGACCTGGGTGTGGCCGCGGCGCAGCGCGCCCAGCGAGTCCGGCGCCACGGAGGCGACCGGGTCGCACAGGATCGCGGCGTCGGCCTGCTGCCAGTCCAGGCGCACCGGGCCTGCCGGCGCGCCGGCAGGCGCCAGGCGGATATGGCTGACCACCGTGCCGCCTTTCTGCGCCAGGCCGGTCAGGTCGAGCACCGCGGCGGACAGGCCTTCCAGATGCGCCGCCATCGACACGATGGCGCCGATGGTGATGACGCCGGTGCCGCCCATGCCGGCCACCAGCAGGCGGTAGGGATGGTCCAGCGCGGGCATGGCCGGCAGGGGCAATTGCGCGATCAACTTCTGCAAGCGTTCCTGGTCGGCCTTGGGCGCCGCGCTCTTCTTGGGCTTGCCGCCCATCACGGAGACGAAGCTGGGGCAGAAGCCTTCGGCGCAGGAATAGTCCTTGTTGCAGCTGGACTGGTCGATGGCGCGCTTGCGGCCATAGGGCGTTTCCAGCGGCACCACCGACAGGCAGTTCGATTGCACGCCGCAGTCGCCGCAGCCTTCGCAGACGGCGCTGTTGATCAGCATGCGGCGTGCCGGATCGGGGAACTGGTTCTTCTTGCGGCGGCGGCGCTTTTCAGCGGCGCAGGTCTGGTCGTGGATCAGCACGGTCACGCCGGGGATCTCGCGCAGCTCGCGCTGCAGCGCGTCGAGTTCGCGGCGGTGGTGCACCTTGATGCCGGCCCCCAGGTCCACGCCCTGGTATTTTTCGGGCTCGTCCGTGGTGACGACGATGCGCGTCACGTTCTCGCCGCGCAGCTGCTGGCAGATGCTGGGCACCGAGATGGGGCCGTCGATGGGCTGGCCGCCCGTCATGGCCGTGGCGTCGTTGAACAGGATCTTGTAGGTGATGTTGGCCTTGGCGGCCACGGCCTGGCGGATGGCGAGATAGCCGGAGTGGTAATAAGTGCCTTCTCCCATGTTCTGGAAGATGTGCGGCATCTTGGTGTAGCGCGACAGGCCGATCCAGTCGACGCCTTCGCCGCCCATCTGCGTCAGGCCGCCGGTGTCGCGGTCCATCCAGGCGGCCATGTAGTGGCAGCCCACGCCCGACAGGGCCTGGCTGCCTTCCGGCACCTTGGTCGAGGTGCTGTGCGGGCAGCCCGAACAGAAGTAGGGGCGGCGGCGCATGCCGTCGGCGTCGTTGGACAGCGGCGCCTGGCAGGCGAACGCGGACAGGTCCGCGGCCAGCGGCAGGCCGGCGGCGCGGCTGAGCCAGCTGGCCAGCGGCTGCGCCAGCAGCGAGGGGCGCAACTGGCCGGCCGAGGGCACCAGCGCTTCGCCGTCGAAGCCCTTTTTGCCGATGACCGAGGGGCGGTCCGGCAGATTGAACAGCAGGTCCTTGATCTGGCTTTCGACCACCGCGCCCTTTTCCTCGATCACGAGAATGTGCGACAGGCCGCGCGCGAATTCCAGCAGGCGTTCGCTATCCAGCGGCCAGGTCAGGCCCGGCTTGTAGATGCGCACCGGCGCGTTGGCGGTGACGGTGTCCACGCCCAGGCGCGACAGCGCTTCCATGGTGTCCAGGTGCGCCTTGCCCACCGTGACGATGCCGACAGCGGCCTTGGGCGCCGGACAGGGCAGGCGGTCGATGCTGTGGCGGCGCGCGAACGCGGCCACGGCCTTCATGCGCAGGTTCATGCGCGTTTCGATCGCCAGCGACAGGAAGTCGCGCGCGGAGTATTCCAGCGATTCGGGCGGCATGTCCGGGTCCGCCGGCATGTCATAGCGCTGCGCGGCGGCGGGAACGAAGGAATGCCCGCATTCGATGGTTTCGGACACGGCCTTGAAGGCGACCCAGGTGCCCGAGTAGCGCGACAGGGCCCAGCCCCACAGCGCGAAGGTTTCGTATTCGTCGATGGAGGCGGGATGCACGATGGGCATCTGCCAGCCGATCAGCGAGGCTTCGCTGGAATGCGGAATGGAGGACGAGACGGCGGTGTGGTCGTCGCCCACCACCACCAGCACGCCGCCGTTGCGCGATGCGCCCGCGGCGTTGCCGTGATGCAAGGCGTCGCCGGCGCGGTCCACGCCGGGGCCCTTGCCGTACCACATGGCGTAGACGCCATCGACGTTGCGGTCGGCGCGCACACCGGCCTGCTGGGTGCCCATGACGGCGGTGGCCGCCATGTCTTCATTGATGGCGGGCAGGAAGGTGATCTGGTTGGCGTCCAGCGCCTTTTGCGCCTTCCACATGGCCATGTCCACGCCGCCTAGCGGCGAACCGCGGTAGCCGGAGACGAAGCCGGCCGTGTTCAGGCCGCGTTCGCGGTCCATCCGGGCCTGGGTGAGCATGATGCGCACCAGCGACTGCGTACCCGTCAGGAAGATGCGGCCGGAGCTGCGGGTGAGGTTGTCGGCGAGCTGGTACTCGAGGTCCAGCTGGGGTTCGGCGGCGGGGGTACCGTCCATGGTGAATACTCCTGGTTTCGGCACCATGATAGGTTCGCGGGTCATCAGATTTATTGCGTTTTTGGATCGTGCTATCCCTATAATTCGCAATGAACGTTTCGTATGACACAAAAACCAGGAGACCAAGCGATGGACAAGACCGATATCGGCATCCTCAAGGCCTTGCAGGAGGACGGCCGGGCCTCGGCGCAGCAGCTGTCAGAAAAGGTGGGCCTGTCGGCCGCGCCGGTGTGGCGGCGGGTGAAGGCGATGGAGGCCAGCGGGGTGATCCAGGGCTATAGCGCCCAGGTGGACCGCAGCAAGGTGGGGCTGGGCTGCATGTTCGCGCAGATCAGCCTGGAGCGGCATTCCGCCAATACGGTCGAGAACTTCGAGCGCTCGGTGCGCGACGCGCCCGAGATTCTGGAGTGCTACGCGGTCACGGGGGATTCGGACTTCCTGCTGAAGATCCTGGTCGAAAGCCCGGAAGCCTACGACCGGTTCCTGCACCGCTTCCTGTTCAACATGCCCGGCATACGGCAGACGCGCACCATCGTGGCGCTGCGCGAAATCAAGCACGAGCAGCGCCTGCCGCTGTAGGCGGGCGGGCCCTCTCTATATAGATATAGGGAGGGCGGCGGATTTATTGGGGTTGGATGCCCGAGATCCGGATCCATTCCTTCCAGCGCGCGGTGTCTTCCTTCACGAAGGCATCGAAGCGCGCCACGTCCATCGATTCCGGCGTCAGGCCCAGGGCGCGCAGCTTCTTCGCGGTGGCTTCGTCCTTGACTGCCGCCTGCATGTGGGCGTTCATCTTTTCCACGATGTCCTGCGGCGTGCCCGCGGGGGCCGACAGGCCGAGCCAGCCGGCGACGACGAAATCCGGATAGTAGGTGGCCATGGTCGGCACGCTGGGCCAGGCCGCATGCGGCTGGGCGCCGGTGACGGCGATGGGGATGAGCCCCTTGCCGTCGATCTGGCCCATCGCGGTCAGGTAGTCGACGAAGGCGAAGTTGATCTGCTTGCCGCGCAGGTCGGTGATGATCTGCGTGATGTTCTTGTAGGCCGCGCCGGTGATCTCGATGCCGGCGCGCTGCTTCAGCAGTTCGGACGGCACTTGCGAGGACGAGCTGTAGTAGCCGAAGAAGACCTGTCCGGGATGCTGCTTGGCGTAGGCGACCAGGTCCGGCACCGTGCGGTACGGGCTGTCGGGCGACACCACGCCGACCGTGCCGAAGGTGCCCAGCATGCCGACCTGGCGGAAGTCCTTCTGCGCGTCGTAGGGCAGGCTCTTGTACAGGAACTGGTTGGCGGAGTGGGTGGAGTTGGTGGACAGCAGAAAGGTGTAGCCGTCCGCCGCCGCGTTCTTGGCGGCGTTGGTGCCGACGATGCCGCCCGCGCCGGGGCGGTCTTCGACCACCACGGTCTGGCCGGTCTTCTCCCCCAGGTACTGCGCCAGGGTGCGAGCCGTGAGGTCGGCCGCGCCGCCCGCGGCGGACGGCACGATGAGGGTCACGGGCTTCTCGGGCCAGCCGGCGGCGTGCGAGGCTGCGGCCAGCAGCAGGCCGGCGCCGATCAGGGCCGGACGGATATAGCGGGGTATGGACATGGTTGTCTCCTGATGGCGCGGTTGCGCGTCGTTGTCGTTGTTGTGGTGGGGGTGCGGGGCGCTCAGCCGAACTGGCCGCGATGCCAATCCAGAATGGCGGCGGCGCTGACTTGCCACTGGTCCGCGTACATCATGCAATGCGGCTGCCCGGCAAGCACGGCGTGGGAAAAACCGAAGCGGCGTGCGATCGCCAGGTCCTGGCCGGGCGGGTGGCGGTCATGCGTGTCCAGGCCGGCTTCGAGGCACAGGCCGGGCGCGCCGATGGCGGCGGCGTCGACGGGCACGCGCAGCAGATAGCGGTCGTTGAGCACTTCGGGGCTTTCGGCGCACAGGCGCCGCGATACCGGAGCGACGTCGCGGTCGGGCGAAGTCGCCAGAAAGCGCGCGCGGATTTCAGCGTCGTTCGGCGCGCGGCGCGGCGCGCCGTCGGGGACGGGCGGCAGCGCCTGCGCGCCGGGCAGGTCGCCGGGCGGCGACGGCGCCAGTAGGACCACGCCCGCCACCGTGCGCTGGCTGGCGGCCAGCAGCGCGGGCAGCGCGCCCATGCTGTGGCCCACGACGACCATGGGGCGCGCCAGCGCGTCCAGCGCGCTGACGACATCCTGACCCAGATCGGCGATGCCGGCCGACGTAAACGCATCGTCCTGCGGCAGGGCGCCATGGCCGCGCAGGTCCAGCGCCGCGCAGGCCAGGCCGGCGCGGGCGAAGTAGTCCAGATAATGCGCATAGCACCAGGCGCCGTGATACGCGCCCGGCACGAACAGCAGGCCGGGCCTGCCGTCGTGGGGATCGGCGCCGACGATCAGGCGGCCCTGGCCGGCGGAGCGCACGGGCAATTGGTCGGCGAGGCCGAAATCCAGCGGATCGGCGTGGGTGGAAAGAGGCGGGAGCAGCGAGTCGGCATTCATGGTGCGGCCATCTTAGGTGGGGCCGTTCTATCAGAAAACTTTATTTTTCATATGATTGGATAAGTTTCACTAATCGACGCCAGCCATGCGCCCCTTGCCCGAGATTTCCATCACGCACTACCGCCACTTCCTGCTGGTGGCCGAGCTGCGCAGTTTCCGCGCGGCCGCGGCCCGGGCCTTCCGCTCGCAGCCGGCGCTGTCGCTGTCGATCCGCGAAATGGAGCAGCGCCTGGGGCAGCCGTTGTTCGAGCCGGGCAACCGCGGCACGCTCACGCGGTTCGGCCAGGACTGCCTGCCGCTGGCGCGCGAGCTGGTGCAGCACCATGACCGCGTGGCGGGCGCGCTGTCGGGCTTGGCCAGCAACGAGGCCGGCACCTTGACCATGGCCTCGGTCGCCACCGTGGCCACGCATTGGCTGCCGGAACTGGTGGCGGTGTACCGCGAGCGCTATCCGGCGGTGGCGCTGCGCCTGTTCGACGACAACTCGGAAGGCGTCGAGCGCATGGTGCTGGCGGGCGAGGCGGAGCTGGGCGTATGCAGCCCGGTGTCGCAGGACCGGCGGCTGTCGTTCGAACCCTTGCTGCGCGACGCCTTCGGCCTGGTCTGCCATCGCGGCCATCCGCTGGCCAGGCGCAAGTCCGTGACCTGGCGCGAGATCGAGGACCTGCCCCTGGTCGGCACCATCGCCCACCGCCAGCTTGCCGGCTATCCGCAGGCGGCCTTCATGCTGGACCGGCAGGTCTTCGTGTCCAACATGATGTCGCTGCTGGCCATGCTGGAGCGCGGCGTCGGCGTCACGGTGCTGGCGCGGCTGGGCGTGCCGCCGGACTCGCGCGGCCTGGCCTTCGTGCCGCTGTCCGGGCCGCGCATCGAGCGCGAACTGGGCATCACCCGGCTGGCCGGCCGCAGCCTGTCTCCGGCCGCCGCGCGCATGGAGGAAATGCTGCGCGCGAAGGCGGCGAAACGCGGCCGCACTGTCGCTTGAAACCAACGCATTTTTGCGATTTACGGCCATAAAACAGGCCAATTCCTAGGCCCACTGTTGCGCAATTGCACGTGGCGCGGATCGTCGTTGATTCTTCGCAAACGCCTCTTTAGAGTGCGTGATGTTTGCTGCGCGAGGGACGTGCCGGGGTGATCGGCGCGGCGCGTCGACAGACGTGTTGAGGAAGTCATGAGCAGTGTGTCTTTGCGTACGGCGGGCGTCGCCTGCGCCGTTCTGATCCTGGCCGGGTGCGCCGCCAGGAAA